>Ga0180442_101332_pt1 | contig 15395 bp, 16 predicted proteins | sample ChrtobMetP5_16mM_FD_119746 | JGI IMG/M metagenome (GOLD analysis project Ga0180442, IMG submission 119746) | Chrysochromulina tobin associated microbial communities from unialgal haptophyte culture, Seattle, Washington, USA - P5_16mM MetaG | ecosystem: Host-associated > Algae > Haptophytes >... | reverse complement strand
TGCGCGGGGGGCACGGCGCTGTGGTGAGCACTTGCATGCAAAGCACCTCGGTCACCGGAAAGTCGACGTACCTGCGCGGGGGGCACGGCGCTGTGGTGAGCACTTGCATGCAAAGCACCTCGGCCACCGGGAAATCGACGTACCGCTTCGTCTTCGCGTCGTAGAACTCGGTCCCTTTGACGACGACCAAATGCGCGGGAAAGTTGACTCCCCACGCGAGGGTCGAGGTGCACACGAGCACCATGATGGCTTGCGAGACGAACAGGCGCTCAACGGTCGTCCGGTCGCTCTCGCAAAGCCCAGCATGATGGATGCCCACCCCAAACGCAAGCGTGTGCTTGAGGGCACCGTCCTTGATGGTCGCGAGTAACGGCTCGAGCTCGCTCGGGTGGAGATTGACGAATTGAGTGTCCCTCTCATCCGCAGAGCAGTACGCAATCAAGTCGAGCGCCGTGAGGCGCGTCTGTGAACGTTCACAGCAGCGGCATGAGGCGAGCAATAGCGGAGTGAGAAGGCCATCCGAAGTCATCAGGGATGCAGTCGTAGTGCAATCAGACCTGGCGACGAGACGAGACGAAGACGAGCACCGGCTTCGTAGGCGAGTGATTGAGGATCGCGCGGTACGTCGGCTTGTTCATTGTGGCCATGCGGGGGCAGTAGTGCTTGCCAGGGAAGCCCGCGATGTGCACCTCGAGCGGCACCGGGCGTACCTAATAAGGGAGGGAGCACGCGCCAAATTAGGGAGGCGACGCGCACCCAAATTAGGGAGGAGCGGTTCGTTACCGACGGCTTGAAGTTGAAGAGGCCATCGGGCGGGATGCCGAGCCAGTCAGCGAGGTCGTGTGCATTGGCCATCGCGGTTGAGAGGCCGACGATGCGGATGGAAGCGTTTGTCTTGGTCGCAATGTAGCGCATCCGACTCACAATCACCTGATGATGGACGCACTCAATCGCACTCAATCGCACTCAATCGCACTCGCATTCAATCGCACTCGCATTCGATCGCAATCAGTGACCAATCTGGCCCCACCTCGAGAATCGGCCCACGGTCTTCGCCGAGCAGATGGATCTCGTCAATGATGACCAGCCCCACCTGCCGAACGCGAGATGCAATCAGAGCTCCTCAGAGGCCTCAACCGACTCGAGCAGATCGTGATCTCATCAACACGAGATCTCGACATGTCGAGATCTCGTCAACACGAGATCTCGTCCAACCGAGGCGCAGGCTTACCTGCCGGACGTAGCCGCGCTGCTGCCAGTGGCGGGAGACGCCGTCCCACTTCTCCGGCGTGGTGGCCAAAATGTCGGCCGTGGCGAGTGCGCGCGCGTCCGGCGCCGAATCTCCGGTGAGCTCCTGGAGCGAGAGGCCGAGCCGTTTGACGAATTTCGTCGTCCAATCATCGAGTCTCTCGCGCACGAGCGCCTTGAGCGGCGCGATGTACACGGCCTTCATGCCGGGGTGCGCTCGGAGGAGACGGAGTACCGCGAGCTCAGCGGTGACGGTCTTGCCGGAGCCCGTGGGCGAGCCGACGAGGATGTTCTGGTCGGTGTGAAAGACGGTGTGAAAGACCTGCGTCTGAATCGGATTGAAGTGCGAGAACTTGAAGAGGGCCTCCCAGTTTGGGTCGCAGAGGACGGTCTTGGGGAGAGGCCGAAGGTCGAGCAGCTCCGTGTGCGCGGGCTGCGCCGTCGGCAAGTGCAGCTCACTCAGCGGCAACGGCACAATCGTCTCGACGCCGAGCCATCGGTTGGAGATGGCGCGCACGAAGTAGCAGGGGGGGAGGGGCTCAAAGAGGGGGATGGTGAACGCGAGGGTGTGCGGCTCGTCCTTCTTCATCTTGGTCAGTGTGAACAGCTCCTTGTGATAAATGTGCTCATTCTCGGTGTCCTCGACCTGCGACCAGAGACCAGCAGCACTCAGCAGCACTCAGCGACGCTCAGCAGCACTCAGCAGCACTCAGCGGTACTCAACGGCACTCCAGCGGCCACACGGGGTCGTCCGACGCAATCCATGGCAATCAGTGGCAATCAGTGGCAATCAGTGGCATTCCATGGCAATCAGTGGCAATCAGTGGCAATCAGTGGCAATCAGTGGCACTCAGTGGCACTCAGTGGCAATCAATGGCAATCAGTTGCAATCAGTTGCAATCAGTGGCAATCGCGTACCCAGACCCAAAATGGCTCCATGCCGCCGTGGTGGCGGTCGACCCAGTCAAAGGCCGCGGTGAGCGTCAGGCTGACGCGCAGCACGGTGCGCGTGATTGGCTGCGCACTCACGTCCACGAGTAGTAGAGGCAATTGACGAGCCTCCGCCTTGATGGCGGGGCCCTGCTTCATATTGCTGATGAGCGCGCCAATCTCCTTCACGTCGAGATCGCGGAGCGTATCGACACTCGCGCGCTTCGCCTCGAGCTTGTCGTAGATCTCAAACGGGAGATTGCCGAGCTGGCGCAGCGGGTGACGAAACGCCCACGCGCGCTGCTCAAGCATCTTCGAGATACGCAGCACCTGCGCTCACGAACAGACAATCAGCATGCCATCCGCGCGCCATCATCACGCAATCAAACTTCAATCAAACAAGAGAGCGAGACCAGAAGCAGTCTCAGGCACCATCGGAGGCAGTCTCAGGCAAACCGAGGCAATGAGCACCAATCAGAGGCAACCAGCACCTTTTCGGCGTACGAGAGCCATCCGCGCGCGAGGGTGATCTCGAACAGACCTCGCGCGATGCGCGCGGCCGACTGCGCAATGAAGGTGCAGTCCGAGACGAGCGCGAACGCCTTGACCGGTAGTCCGCCTATGTACGCCTGCATCAGGACACAGGTCTTGCCTTCTTTGGAAGCGAGGCCGCCCTTGACGTTGAGCGGCGCCTGGTCGAGCAGCGCCTCGAGCTCCTCCATCTCCTCCTCGCGCACCTAATTAGGCAGGCACACGCGCATATGATTAGACAGGTAATTAGACAGGTAATTAGACAGTCATCAGGGAGGCACTCAGACGAACCGCAGGCCGCCAATCAGGCGCCATCCGCTCCTCACCTTGATCTGACTAAACTCGGCGGCGCTGCAGAGCGTGTGCAGGATCTCGGCCTCGTTGCTCGTTGGAGAGAGCATCTCGTTGAACGTCTCGACGGTGTCCACGGACAGGTAGAAGTGCGACGAGGTACGGCCAAGTTCGGTCGGGTCGAGGGATCCGGAGGCCTCATGGAACCGGATCATGCGGCCGCTGTCGAGCCGGTGAGCCATTGATTGGATCAGAGGTCACCAGTTGCAATCAGGTGCAATCAGGTGCAATCAGGTGCAATCAGGGGCACTCACCTGTCGAGCCGGCGCGCCATCGATTGGATCAGCTCGGTGCGCCAACGGACGAGGCGTGGGTCGGTCATGCCGGTCTCATAAGGGATGCCGTACGCGAGAGGATTGCGCATCATGCGCACGTGCAGGTACGTATACGAGAGCCACGTAACGGCTTCGCGTACCTGTGAAGACACGGCGCTGTGGTGAGCACTTGCATGCAAAGGTGCAGGTACGTAGACGAGAGCCACGTGACGGCTTCGCGTACCGAGGTGACTGTGCCGAGCGCAATCTCGGCGTTCATGTGATCGCACAGGCGCGAGACGAACTGCGATTCGATCGGGATCGACGAGGTGAGCATCTGCAGATAGTGGGCGAGCTTGGCATGCTGCGTGATGATGATGCCCTCGCCGCCATTCGTATCGAATTGGGGTCGTCCCGCCCGTCCAAAGATCTGCATCACGTCGAGCACGCCGAGGTCTTTGAAGGAGCCCTTTTCGGGATCGTACAGCTGCGTCCCCTTGATGATCACCGTGTGCGCGGGCAGGTTGACTCCCCAGGCGAGCGTTGCGGTGCACACGAGCACGTTGAGGAGGCCTTCGGAGAACAAGCGCTCACTCAGCCCCCGATCGGCGCGCAGCATGCCCGCGTGGTGAACGCCGAAGCCGCCCCCGAAGAGTTCGCGTACTTCGGGAGACTTGGACTTGCCCACCTGCCCATCAAAGAGGCACTCAGAGAGGCGATCAGAGAGGCGATCAGGTGCATTCAGGGAGGCAGTCAAGGAGGCAGTCAGGGAGGCAATTAGGGAGGCGGCCAGGGAGGCAATGAGGGAGGCTCTCAGGGAGGCACTCAGGAAGGAACTCAGAGAGGCGATCAGGGAGCACTCAGCCCACCTCCTTAACCTTGAGCTGGAACGTCGGGATCTCGTCATACTTTGGAAGGAGCTCCTCGGCGGTGCCTTCCTTCCTCGCGAGCTCCAGTAGAGCGCGCGCCGTGCGCACCGTGTCGGACCTGGCATGCACGAAGACCATCACTTGCTTGCCACGTCGGATCGCGATGAGTGCCCTTTCGTACGCAATCTGGATCATCATGTCGTTCCGCTCCTTGACATTCGTCTTCGTCACTCCAATGAAGGTCTGCGTCAGTGGCACAGGGCGGTACTGCGGCCCAAAGTGGAAGAGACCAGTCGCCGGGTTGACCTTTGAGGAGGAGAGACACGCCCGGCAGTTGTGGGATTTCGGGGCCAAAAGGTCGATCCGGGTCAATCAGGGCCAGTCGGGGCTCTTAAGAGCCATCAAGAGCCATCAAGAGGCCATCAAGAGCCATCACCTTGAGGAAGAGAGCGACGTCCGCATAGTTGGGCAGGGTGGCCGAGAGGCCCACAATCCGGATCATCTGCTGCGACGACTCGACAAGACGGAGCGTGCGCGCCACGAGTGCCTGATGAGGGATGCAATCACATGCAATCACATGCAATCACATGCAATCACATGCAATCAGAGGAGGCGCGCCATCTCGGCACCTCGATGACGGGCCCTCGGTCGTCGTTGAGCAGATGGACTTCGTCAATGATGAGCAGCCCGACCGCGGACACGAGCGCATCCGACCCCTTGCGTGTAACCACATCCCACTTCTCGGGCGTGGTCACGATCAGGTGCGTGCTCGCGATCTCGCGCTTCGTCAGCTGCATGTCGCCCGTGTACTCGCGCACCTGCAGCCCGAGCTGACCGAGGGACTTGGAGAATTTGCCCACGAGCTCCTGGGCGAGCGCCTTCATGGGCGCGATGTAGATCATCTTGAGCTTCTCGCGTACGAGGCTCCCCTCCTCGAAGCACAGGCCCACCTGCCAAATTAGGCAGGATCCATCAAAGAGGTTCAGAGGCGTTCGAAGGGGCAATCAGAAGTACGCAGGGGTCATCCGAGGGTCGATTTCCCCCACTTCATCCCCGTCCCACTGCCACCCTGCCGCCCCCCTCCCCCCTTTACCCCTCCCCATCTTCCCCCTTCATCCCCGTCCCACCTCACCCCACCCCCCCCGCCCCCGTCCCCCCCCCTCCGGGCAACAAACCCGCACCTGCTGCATCATCGCGAGGAGAGCCACGTTCGTCTTGCCCGCCCCCGTCGGAGCGCATACGAGCATGTTCTCATTCGAATGGAGCGCCACGCCCACGACGGCGCTCTGGAGCGCGTTCAGGGCGTGCACGCCGCGGAAGGCCAGCTGCGCATGCTCAGGCAGCTCGCTGATCTGGACCAGCCTCTGCTCGAGTTTCGTGGTTTGGGCGGGCGGCACCTGCACCTCCTCCCACCCCTTACCGGTGCGCCGTACAGTTCCCTCTGGGAGCGCCTTGCCCAATCCGCTGATGGAGGCGAGACTACGCAGCTGCGCGAGCGCCGAGTCGGGCGCGAGCGGCTTGGCCGCCTTGGCCTCCTCCTCCTGACGAAGCAGCTTCGCGGCCGGTTCGAATCCGGCCGCGCTCAGCCACTCGAGCTCGGCCGCGATCTCGTCGGGAGATCGCGTCTCCTCGAGCGCGGCGCGGCGCTTCTCCTTGGCCAGTTTCGTAGCGTCCTTGCGCCTCTGCTTCTCGAGCACCTGCTGCGACTTGGTGGTCAGCTTGACCATGCAACCAACGGGCGCTGCGGGGCCGCCGCCGGCACCGCCACTGCCACCCAGCCCGCCGCTCGAGCTCCCGTCCGCATCCGCATGCTCAGCGGCGGCGAGCAGCCGCTTCAGATCGTCCTTCACACGCACCCGTGCGGGCAGCACCGTCGCAATCAGCTCCAGCGCGCCGAAGCCGAGCAGGCTGAGCAGGTCGCCCTGCAGTGCGAGACGCGACGTGGTGGGCGCATGGGACCATCAGTTGGCCATCAGTGGCCATCAGTGGCAATCAGTATCGGAGGCAATCGGTGGCCATCAGTGGCCATCAGTGGCAATCAGTATCGGAGGCCATCGGTGGCCATCAGTGGCCATCGGTGGCCACGGAGGCCATCGGTGGCCATTGGTGGCAAGGGGTAGCCGTCGGTGACAATCGGTGGCAATCGATGGCAATCACCTGCAGTGCGTCCTCCGTCGTATTGGAGTAGAGTTGGCCGAGGAGCGTTGCACTGAGCATATCCACCTCTGCGTCGGTCGCCACGCCACCCCCTTCCAAATTCGCATACAGATGCATGCGGCAGCGCTCGCGTACCCAACCGATGGTCCCTTCTGGCGAAGGCTCAACAGCACCGCCGCCGCCATCGCTACCCCCAATGCCGCTGCCGCTGCCGCCGCCGTCGGCTGCCGCCGCCGCCGCTGATGCCGCCGCCGCGCTCGCCGCCGCCGCACTCGCCGCTCGGTTGGCCGCGAGTCGTTCTTCTCTCGCCTTCGCTTCGGCCGCGGCCGCCGCCTCGGCCGCGGCGGCCGCCTCCTCCACAGCGCGAAGGAGCCGAGTGTACGCGTCGCGCGCGGGCGGAGGGATGGCGGCGGAGGCGGCGCCCGAGGCATCCAAGGGCGTCTCGCCCGGAGCGAGTCTCGGAGTTGATCTCGGAGTTGATCTCGGAGTCTCGCCGTCCTTTTGGGGGGCGGTGGTGGTGCTGCCGCCGCTGCCCCCACCGCTGCCCGTGCGTAGCCGGTGCTCGCGCAGCCACGCGGCCAGCGGCGCATGAGCACTCACCATCTGGCGGATGGGCTCATCGCCGAGCGATGCGCCGAAGGCTGCCGCGCACGCTGCCGAGGCGGCCGCGGCCGCTGCATTCAAAGTGGCAGTGGCAACACTGCCGCCGCCGCCGCCGCCGCCGCCGCCGCCGCCGCTGCCACTGACGGCACCACCAGTGAGAAGACCGCGCGCGTGCTGCATCGTCTGGCGGCTGATCTGCGCGGTCGGCGCCGCCAGTCCAGGAGGGCCGTGCGCACTGATCCCGGGCGGCTTGGTGGCCGCGGCCTCTGCAGTTGGCTCGGGAAGAGCCTGCAGGGCGCGGAAGGCGGAGGCAGCAGCATGCGCCACCTCATCGGGCGGCGATTCGCCGCCTAGTGCGGCATTCACAGCGCCAAGGAAGCGATGATAGTTGTCGGCCTGCTCCGCGTAGCCCGGAGTCCTCTGCGACACGCCGGCGAGCTCGGAGAAGCTCTTTGGAGCGCTGCCAGTGGGCGTTGCCGCGGCGCGGCGCAGCCGTAAGATGCGAAGGCGGCGCGTTCGCCAGTCGTGCAGGTCGGGCGTGTTCGCATGGAGGAGCGTGCTTAGAGTCTCCATTGTGAAAGCCCCACACGACGGGCGACGCCTACGCCTCGACGTTGTGTGTGTGTCCCTGTGGGGAAACCGCATGCATGCGATGGGGAAGGGGGGAAAGGGGGGGATGATTTCGGGTGAGGTGAGGGATGGAAAGCAGGGTTCTGAGGAGGCCATCTCGCCAGATTGTCCACGAGCGCGTCGACTTGATCTCAGTGGGACACCTCTGATCTCAGTGGGACACCTCTGAGGTCACGTACTTGACAGCCACTCTCGTTGTTTGACGACACGAGCACGAGCCCCTCGGCGGCGGCCTCGTCCGCAGTCGCCGCCCGCTCAGCAACTGCCCAGTCGCCGCCCGCTCAGCAACCGCCCAGTCCGTGAGCTTTTTCCTCCACTTCTCAAACTTGCGCCGCCGCTTCAGATCTGACACCTGCCCTGGGTTGTCGATGCCCAGCTGAGCGAATGCCGGTCGGCACGCTCCAGACCTCGTCCTCCGCCAGAACATCGTATGCCAGAACATCGTATGCGATCCAGCAGATCCCCGCGAGGCCAGCAACATCGATGAGCCATTGCATTTGTGCGCCTCGCACGGCCTTTGCGCCCGGCTCGTAGCCATTAGACTGCTGGAACTCGCGCAGCAGCTGGATCCCCGCGAGGCCAGCAACATCGATGAGCCATTGCATTTGTGCGCCTCGCACGGCCTTTGCGCCCGGCTCGTAGCCATTAGACTGCTGGAACTCGCGCAGCACAGCGCACGCCTTGACGATACTCGGACAGGACCCCGCAGATGCTCGGTCGAGCGCCGCCATCTCCGCCGAATGGTAGACTTGGTTTCTGCCACTAATCGAGGTACAGAACAAATCCTTTGACCATCCGATAACCATCCGACAATACTCACACCAGCATATTTTGATTGCGTTCCTGATGGTTCTTGTTCTCTAAGCTCGAGTCCTCGAGAATCAGTCCTGCCGTCGACTTCCGGTTGCACGAAGGCATGCCATAGGGACATTTCAACAACGTCCGGATCTGTGTGAGAGCCCTTGTCTTGCCGGCCGCATTTTCGAGCCGCCTTTGCTCAGCGAGGCCCTTGCCAGAACTTGGCGCTGGTCTTGGCACGCACGCGATGGCGGCGGCTGTGCTGGCCCGGGGCAGCGGTGGTGGAGGTGGAGGTGGAGGATTCGGTGACGGGGGTCCGGATGCTTGGAACCAGGCTGTTGTTGTGTCACATCCAGCGCCACCAGTAATGAAGTGGCGGTTGGGGGGGGTATTGCAACCGGCGAGGCAGACCAACACCAACAGCAAAGGCAAGAAAAGCACCGTCATCTGCGGCTGCAAGGTCGCCTGTCATTATGTTGACCTTCACCGTGACTTGCAGCCGCTAATCGAGAAGAAACAGATCGGCAAGGAGACGTTGTTTGGACGCCTGAAGACGCAAGGCTCACGAAAAGGTGGCTATGAGAAGTGGAGGAAGACGCGTGGCGTGCTTCAGAACGCCGGCCTTGTCTTACGCCTGCTGGCCTTGAAAGCCTTCCAGCAACCTGCATGGTTCAAAGGATGTAGTGAACCACTGTCCAGTGGCAAGTGGGACTGGCCATAGGGGTGGCTTAGGCCCCAGATGGCCAGAACGTTCGGTAATCTTGGCAGTCTTGAAACCAGCTTTGGCCCCGCACGGGTTCACCTTGTATTTAGTCTGAATGCTGCTCGCGCCGGCGCCGCTCCTGCTGTACTGCTGCTGCTGTGCTGCTGCTGCTGCTCGTGTCAAATGATTTGCAGGACTCTGCGAGGGACTTGGGCGGCAGCCCCGCCTGCTGGAGGTTCTGCGGCCACTGAGATCTGAGTGCTGGGCTGCTGATGGTGGCGTGCTGGCATGCATTTAGCGCGGCCATCAGCGTCGGCTGAAGGCCTGCGCTAGTTTGGGATCAAGCGCCGTTTCCAATCCAGCTTTGGGAACATGTTGTGCCGCCCTCCGCCACATGGTCATGGAACGCCGCCGCGTTTCCAGCTCACCGAGCTCAGTGGATTTGATGTTGTAGATCTTCCGCTTCGCGACCAGCAGGCCCATCATGAAAAGGTGCAAGAGCCCATCAGGTGCACTCCGTTTGAAATTGTCCGTTTGAAATTTTCTCACACACTCCGCTTGCTGGCCTGTTGACAGAAGTCATGTAAACGCGCGGCCCCGGGATATTATGAGGTCCTTTTTTGACCAGACGCACGCACAACTGTAGACTGATCTGAAGCAAGTCGAATCAAGTCACTACATGAACAACAGACCAGACTTGACTTGACTTGACTTGAACTTGAACTTGATCTGAAGCCGATCTCGGGGGTTTGGGGAGGAAGTTTCATTCGAAGGACTCACTTCGTCCATTGATGACGTCCATGCTGCGACGTCGCACGTCCATCGCGCTCATGCTGCTGGCGGCGTCCGGCCACGCCGTGCACCTCACTTGCTCGATGGCGCTCGCCCCCGGGCTCTTCGTCCCGGGGTGCGCCCCGCGGGCACCCATCCGCTGCGTGTCCGCCACCGCGGCCACGCCTTCGGCGTTCGCTGCGCTCGGAGTGCGCGAGGAGCTGTGCGCGGCGCTGGACGCCGCGGGCGTGCACAAGCCGAATGAGCTGCAGAACTTTGCAATTCCGGCCATTCTCGGTCGCGAGAGCCTCATCCTGGGCGCGCAGACGGGCTCGGGCAAGACGCTCACGTACCTCGTGCCCACGATGCAGAGCATCAAGGACGACGAGTCGGCCCTCGCGGGGCGCGCGAAGCCCAAGCGGCCGCGCGCGGTGGTGCTCGTGCCCACTCGCGAGCTCGCGATGCAGGTGCACAGCGTGGCCAAGCAGCTCTCGCACCACGCCAAGCTCAGCGTCGAGGTGGTCAGCGGCGGCGTGCCCGACGGCGCGCAGCGTAAGAAGCTCGAGCGGTCCGTCGACTTGCTCGTGGCGACGCCCGGCCGGTTGCTCAAGCTGATCGAGCAGGGCGATCTGTACCTGGGCGACGTGCGCCACGTCATCCTCGACGAGGTCGACACTATGTTCGAGGCCGGCTTCGGTGCCGACCTTGACGCAGTCCTGAAGGTGACCACGCGTGACCTGAGCGCGGACAAGCGCGCGGACGTATGCGGTGCCGTGCAGCACCTCGCCGTAGGCGCGACGCACCCGCAGAGTGCGCTCGCGCTGTACGAGCGCTGGCTCGGTGGCGCGCGTCAGCTCATGCTCGCGGGCAACCACATGGTGCCGCCAACCCTCGAGCAGCGCTTCCTAACGTGCAACGGGCCCGATGCCAAGGTGAGCTCGGGCTGTCTGAGCGCCGGTTGAATGAGCGCTGGCTGGATGGGCGCTGGCGGGATGAGCGCTGGCGGATTGCATCTGAGTGCCTCCGAGCGCGTCTGAGCGCGTCTGAGAGCATCGGATTGCATCTGATTGCATCTCGATCGACCTCCATTACCCCCCTCATCAGGTGAATGCTCTCAAGGACCTCTTCGGAGTGCCGGGTGAGGGTGGCCGCCCGTCCCTCGGCCGTGTGGTGCTCTTCTGCAACTCAAAGGAGTCTGCGCGCTTCGTCGACCATACCCTCACGGAGGAGGGCTACGCGACCGCCAACTACCACGGCGCGGTGCCTGCCAACGAGCGCGCCGCCAACTTCGCGCGCTTCACGAGCGGGGAGGCGCACGTGCTGGTGACGACGGACCTTGCTGCCCGTGGGCTGGACCAGCTGGATGTAAGCCACGTGGCCCAATTAGACGCTGGTCCATCGCGCGCGCATGCAAGCGCTCACCACGGCGCCCTCTCCCTCTCCCCTTCCCCACAGGTGAGCCACGTGGTCCAATTCGATTTCGCCAAGAGCGCCACCGACTACGTCCATCGCTGCGGGCGCACCGCGCGTGCCGGTAAGTCGGGCACCGTGACGAATCTGGTCACCAAGAGCGACCTTGAGCTCGTGCGGGCAATCCGCGACGCTCAGAAGCAGCGCAAGGATCTGGTGGCGGCGGGGGATGAGCACGTGCGCATGGTGAAGCAGCGCGCCGCGACGGAGCTGCAGCCACTCGCGCGCGGGCCGGGCGGCATGCGCGTCGGCGCCGGCTCAGCCGCCTTCCCAGGGGGGAGGGGGGTGGATGGCGTCGCAGGTGGAGGGGGGAGTGGCCGTTCCACAGGCCCGGCGCCCGGCGCGGCGCTTGGACGAAACCCCAGGGCATCCGGTGAAGGTGCATCGGGCGCGAGAGGCGGCGGCCGCGCCCGAGGGGCTTTCACTCGCCGAACGCCTGGGGCATTTACTCGCCGAGCGCCCGCCGGTGCGGCGGGCCGAGGAGGGCGCGGCGGCGATGGCGGCGGACGCGGTGGCGACGGCGGCGGCGACGCGCGTGGCGCTGGCCGCAGACGGCGTGTAGAGTCATGAAACTCTTGCCACGAGGGCCCGAACGTTTGCCCGAACGTCAGGTAAGTCAGGTCAACTGTAAGTGGGTCTGCATATCTACATCGACGGTCCCTACACCATGCCGTGTCACGAAACTTGCCTAATTTGGACAAGTTTCGCATCGTCTCGAACTGCGACACCCCTTGTGCCGTGTTTCAATCCGTCCGAAGCAAGGGTCTCGTGCGGCTTCGGCTTGACGCTTCCACAAGCGTGTCCATTCGAGACTCATTCGAGGGCCCTCAGAGCGACGTGCATGCGCATGAACAGAAGCGCGTCCTCGCTGGCCAGTGGGCCGACCGCGTCTGAATCCGAGTTTTGGGAGCGCGATGACGATGCTGCTGAGGAGGCACGCATTGCCGAGCTCATGCGCAAACGCGGCTGGCAGCGCGTCCCAACACAGAAGGAGCGCGACGCACAGTGCTTCAAGACGCGCGCCTTTCTGGCCATCTGCTGCATTGCTTTGATCGCGATCATCTGCGCATGCGTCGCGATCGCCTTGTACGAGCCATCGGAGGTGACCAACTCGAGTTCGAGAATGGACGTGAACATGACAGCCGTGGCGTACGATTCGCAGCTCCTCCGAGCGCGACCAGCAGACATCCTCGGAGTACCACCAAAGGGCCGACAACGGCAAAGAGCCAACGGCAGACATCGGCCGATGGGGCGTGGTGCTAATTCACACCGACCGCTTAGGACCTAAGTCCTAACTCTTGCATCATCAGAGGCTACGTTTGAGTGGTCTTACCATGTACTACTCGTAGTCTCGTAGGTCAATTAAGATTATGGTTAAGACAACACGCCCCCAATCCTCCTCGTCGGTGAAGCTGTCACAGTACACACATCGATACACACAAGAGACGCACATAGGTCTCCGCGAACGTCATGGCTCATGCGCCTCACGCAACTGCGACTCGCTGCTGTTCTTGGAATCTGGAATGCGACAACGGTTGAACGGATGATCAGGGACGAAGCGGCCTCTCGTCCGACTCGGTCCATGCATGCGCTGAACATGCGGAGCTGCGACTCGATCAAGGCATGCGTCCGTCTCGGTCCATGCATGCGTCCGACTCGGTCCATGCATGCGCTCAACATGCGGAGCTGCGGTCGCCCTCGGAGGTCCTGCCTTGCTCGAAGCCTCTGCCGCTCACGCTCACCACGGCGCGTCCGCTCACCACGGCGCGTCCGCTCACCACGGCGCGCTCTCACCATGCGTCCCCTCCGTCGTCCTCAATCTCGAGGTCCGAGATCACCTCGATGTCGTCCACTTCCTCGGCGGGCTCGTCATCAATGGTCGGCTGTGGCGGCGGCGGCGCCTTGTACACGGCCTTCGGTTTCGGCTCATCGTCGAACCTGAAGGCAGGCTTCGGCGCCGTGTCGGGCGGCCCGGCGTGGCGCTTGGCGGGGGCGGTCGCACTCTTGGCAGCACGGACGGGGCCGAGCACCGTGCCGTCATCCTCGTCATCCGATTCGGCCGCAAGAGCAAACGCCGAGCGCGGCTTCGCCACGGCGCTGCTACCGGTCAGCGCCGTGCCGAGCGCCCCCACGCCACTGACCCGCCCCTTGGCGCTGCCTGGGCTTGAATTGATGGAGCCGACAGAGCCCATCGATCGGCTGAGCCCCACATTGTCCTCGTCGTCGTCCGTCTCGCCAGCGAGCTCGATGGACGCATCCGAATCCTCCGCCAGCGCAGCCGCGTGCTTGGCGGCGTTGGACACGTTGGAGCGCTCCAAGTTTGGTGCGGCTCCCAAATTTGGATTGGCTCCCAAATTTGGCACGGCCGCCGCTTTAAGCTCCGACTCCGCCGCCGCGCCCCTGGCGGCCGTGGGCTTGCCCTCCGTACCTCCGGGCTTGCTCAGAACGGGCGCGCGCCGACCTTCGACCGGCGGCGGCAGCCCCCGAGCCCCTCCCGCCGCCCCCGTGAACAAGGACGTCGAGGGCGCCTCTGCCGCTGCGCCGCCGCCTAACACGTCCGACTCGGGCGCGCTCACGCCGCTCGCCGCCTGTTGCCTCTTCATGAACGCATCGAGGCCGCCCATGCCCGTCGCACCGCGCCGCTCCGCCACCTGCTGCTTCTCCGTCTCCTTGGCCATGAACGCATCGAGGCCGCCGCCCCCGCCCGCGCGCCGTCCCGAGCTCGGAGCATTCAGCTTCTCGTCCTCGCCCCACAGCGAGCCGCCCAACATGGCGCCGCCCATGCCTCGGCCCGACACACGTGCGCTCATCTTCTCATCCTCCGCCTTCTTGGCCTCCTCAGCTTCCGCAAGCAGTCGTTTCACTTCGGCCGCTTTGCGTTCCACCTCGTCCGATTTCGCCTTCGCCTCGGCCGCTGCCTTGGCCTCGGCCTCGGCCGCCGCCTTGGCCGCCGCCGCCCTCTCCCTCTCCGCCTCCTCGGCCGCCACCTTTCGCCGGGCCGCCTCGCGCTCCTCATCCTCGAGCCGCCGATCACGCACCCACTCATCTTCTGCGGAGGCGCCGCTATTGTCCCGGGCGCGGAGAGGGGCCAGGCTCGGCAGCAGCTTGCCGGTACCGCCCGCACCGCCCGCGCCACCGCCTCCACCAACGGGAGGCAGCGTGCTGCCGCGGGCGCGCGCTCCGCCGCCGCCAACGCTGCCGCCGCCGCCGCTGCTCGAGAGAACACTATCCGCCATTGAGGCCGCCGACGAAGAGAGCGGTGACGAGGCGGCGCTCGGAGGCTCAGCCGGCTCTAGGGCCGCGACTGGCGAGGCGGGAGCGGCGGCGAGGGGCGCGGGCGCGGCGGGAGCGGGTGCGACGATGACGGGAGGCCTCCTGGCGGCAGCCGTCTTGCCGGCAGCCGCATCTCCCGCATGCGCGAGGTGCGCCTCGAGCAGTTGGAGAAGCAGCGGCTGTTGCGAGTGCGGCAGCCGCAGCTCCGCGGCCGCGTCGGCGACGAGCGAGCGCTCGCTCCAACCGATCACCTCGACAGCCGCCGTGGATGCGGTGCTCTCGAGGCTGTGGAACTGCAAAAAGTCGTCTATGACAGCGAGCGCAAGCTTCCCCGATGAGGTCGCCGCGAGGTTTGGCGCTGCCGGCCGAGGCTCCGAGGCCATCAGTGCGCTGTACACATGGGCTCGCAGCGTCGCTCGCACGCGCTGCAGCGCACCCTGCTCCGTCAGGGTGGTGCGTATGGCGGCGGCCACGTCCTCTATTGGCGCCGAGGCCAGGTCGATGGAGCGAGGGGACAGCGCGAGCATCCTACCCGCCGACCGATCGGGACGCGGGGGGCTTTGGGGAAGGCTGGATTACGAGGACCATCAAGGGCGAAGGGCGACTGTCCTCCTTTTGTTGCGCCCCCCGCTTTTTTTCCATATGGGATTGAACTGCAATCGCCGGATTCCGCTGCCCATTTTTGGGGAAGGCGATTTTTCGGCGCTGGGCTGAGCGTGACGGCGCCAGTGGCGAAGCGTGACGGCGCACAGGCGAAGCGTGACGGCGCACTGGTGTAGCGCTTCGTTCGTCGTCACGATGTCACTG
>Ga0180442_101326_pt1 | contig 15443 bp, 13 predicted proteins | sample ChrtobMetP5_16mM_FD_119746 | JGI IMG/M metagenome (GOLD analysis project Ga0180442, IMG submission 119746) | Chrysochromulina tobin associated microbial communities from unialgal haptophyte culture, Seattle, Washington, USA - P5_16mM MetaG | ecosystem: Host-associated > Algae > Haptophytes >... | reverse complement strand
TCGTATGCCGTCCGCGCGCATGCTGTCGCTGCTCTATTAATAGCGTCGCCGATCCTGCCGATTCTCTGCGGCGGGCGGACGCTTCGATATCGATGCGCGTCAGCTTTGAGTGTGTTATGTGTTCCCGCCCACCCACCGCGATTCAGAGCCGTTTGATGAACCGCAATCATCAACCAACGCGACCAGGTTTACTGAGTGTGAACATCGCAAGTCTCGCCAAGCGACCTCTGTGCTTTGCTAAAATGTTGATTGGAAAAGAAAAGCCTGCATGCATGTTCGCTCGAAATGCGTAAATTTGTAGATGTGCCTTCATAGTTGAGCATATTTATGCCAAGCCTGCGTAGATGCTCGGCGTGTTCATGTCACAAGCTCTGGGTACATTCAACGACGCGTCCGACACGATGACCACAATTGACGCACCCAACACCAGTGCCGCTCTTTCCAAGCATGGCCGGCCTTCGACGGCCACGGAGGCCGACCAAGCTGCAGATTTTGAACAGGAGCACGCCATGGGCACGGGCGACGAGCGCATCCGTGTGCGAGTGCGAGCGCGAGGGGGAGAGGAGGTCACGTGGTCGCGCGAGGCCGCCCGACTTGCGGGCACTTTGAAGGATCTCATGGACGACGCCCCTCCCGAAGATGGCGTGTACCCAGTGCCGACAATGACGGCCACGACGCTTTGCATGCTGGGGTTGCTGAATGATCCTGACTCCACATGGCCAAGTGCCGACGAGCGCTCTGTATCGCAGCTGGTCGAGCTCGTCGAGGGCACCCTCTTTCTCGATGCCTCGAGGGCGCTCGAGCACATCCAGTGTGCCATCGCCTCGCGGCTCAACGGCAAGTGCGCTCACGAACTCTGCGCGCTGCTCGGCGCGGATGGCGACTTTGGCAGCGCAGAGGAGCACGCGGCGTCAATCGCCGAACCCACGTTTGCCCCAGAAAGCTGCGAGGCGCCGAAACAGGCCAACTTCGGAGCATCGCCCGCACTGCTGCGGCAGACCTTCCTCTCGGAGATGGCCGCCACGGAGGATGCCAAGGAGGCTGCTCTGGCCTTGGTGGACGTGGCCACGTTGGCCGAGCTCAAGGGCGTCAATCGATCGTGGCGTGCGCTGGCACGACGCGTCCTCTGCTCGCGCCTGTGCCGCCGCGACGGGCAGCCGGCACCCACACGTCTGGATGACATCACCGACCTCGACGTCGAGCAGCTCATCGAGGCCGGCCGGCCGTGGGAGGTTGCCGTAGCGGGGCGGATGCTACCTGGACTGGCACGCCTCCATGGCTATGGATTTGTGGTGGACGTGGCTAAAGTCCGGGCCGCGGAAGTGCAAAACGGGCTTGGCGACTGGCGCCACCCTTCAGGGGGCAGCTGCTTCTCAGGCGAGGGAGAGCCGCCGTTGAGGTTGACGATCGCAGCCGTTGCCTGTGCGGGTTCGGGACTCGTTTGCGGCATTCCAGTGCAGCACATGCGCGAAGACAGCATCACGTTGCTGCACATGCGTGAGGACAGCATCACGGAGCTCAACTTGTCCCAGAAGAAGCTCCACGGGCCTGCAGCTATGCTCGTCGCCTATCTGATTCCTGCGATGAGCTCGCTGACACACCTCTCGCTCGGAGACAATCACCTGGGCAACGAAGGTGTGGAGGCACTCTCGGTTGGTATCAAACAGAGTAAGAGCCTCAGCATGCTTGACCTGAGCAACAAGTTGAGGTCGTCAACCAAGTTCGGCCCAAAGGGAGCGGCGGTATTGGCTAAGGCACTTGCCGCCAATTCCGCGTTGACCAAAATGTGGGTCGGCTCCAACCAGCTGGGCGACCAGGGTGCCACCGCGATTTGCGACGCACTGCGCGAGAACACGGCGAGCAAGGTTCAGGAGCTGGACCTTGGGGGCAACGGCATTGGCCCAGACGGCGCAAAGGCGATCGGCGCCCTTTGCGCTGCCAAAGGCTCGCTGACGGAGTGCAATCTACAGAGCAATCGTCTTGGCGCCAAAGGGTGGACTGCCATCTTCACAGCACTGCGCGACAGTAAGGTAAGCATGATCTCCACGTGGGATCTCCATGCTGAGGATGGCATCAAGGCAAGCATCAAACCGTTGGCAGAGTACATCGCCGTCAGCGGCTCGCTCACCAATTTGTGGTAAGTTGGATCCATCCGAGCTGCCCCCATTTGATTGATCTGAGCTTCACCTGAGCTGCTCTTCCCACTCTCCGTCAGGTTGAGTTCCAACGACATTGATCAGGGAGGCGCCAAATCTCTCGCATCGGCGCTCGCAGTCAATAGCTCGCTGACTAATTTATCGTAAGCTGCCCTATTCGAACTGAACAGATTGTACCACTCCTCGCCACCTGAGCACCTGAGCTCTGCTGGCACCTGACATGTATTTTCTGGGGTGTGTGCCTGCAGGTTGTTGAACAACAAGATCGGTACAGAGGGTGCCAAAGCGGTCGCTGACGCCTTGCGTGTCAACGTCTCGTTGACGCGGGCAGACGTTCGGTGGAACGCTGTGCGTGCCGAGGGTGAGGAAGTGTTGCGCAAAGCAATCGAGGGGCGGTCTGGCTTTGAGCTCAAACTCTAAGGATGCACACGGAACGTCTCACAGTGTGTGTGACTGTTCAAACGGATCGACACAATACATCGGCGCTCATGATGCAAGTCCTCTTGTGTGTTTGCGTTGCATGCTAATGTATGTATTTCCGAACGATTCATGTCGTGTGACGCGATTTCAGCCTCGACGTTGCCGGCTTCAGCGTTGATCGCCGCGGTCGAGGCTGCGCGTGAAGCACAGCCCCCGGTCCTCTTCTACCTGTACGATGCGCCCGTCATTCCCACGTCCGTGGGCGCTGAGCTCGCAAAGCTCGAGCGCTGTGGTACGCCAGAGAAGCTGTACCACTACGGCGGGTCGTACTGGTTCCTAAGGCAGCTGCTCAACCACTCGTGGCGCGTACACAGCCCCGAGGAGGCATCGCTCCTCGTCGTTCCAGCGCTGCACGATTATCAGACGGCCAGAGGCCCTGGCGGTGGTGGTCGTTCACAATTTTGCAAAGGCCTCACCCCAACGGACAAGATTGTGAGGGCCATCAACCGCACGTCCGCGTGGCGCGAGCGGCTGCGTGACCACGTGTTCGTCAGCCTGGACTGGGAACACGGTCGCCTACCTGGCTCTGTCAAGGGGTCGGCGCTGCTTCGAGGCTTTGTCGAGACGCGCTGGTCCACCCCGATGACCAAAGGCTTCCAAACGCGCGCACTCTCGGGCTACACGACGGACTTCCTCCTCACGGTGCCATACGTGGACAATGGGGCCTCCTTCCCTCACAGCACACTGGCCACACAATGGAAATTGGAGGCTAATAGGGCCTTTGCGCCTCTGCCCGCACCAGGCGCGCCGCCCATCACACGGCAGACCATCCGAACGCGACGGAACGTCACCTTCTTCTTTGGCGGACGCACGAGCACGAGAATCGGCCCAGGACGCGCGCAGATGGGTTATTACGTGCGCTGGTCGCTCATGCGGCAGTGGCAGCACCAGCACCCGCGCCCGCGCAATGAGACGGGCGTACCGCGCCACCAGTCACAGCACGTGCTGTCGCACCACCTTCTGATCATCGATAGCGATCGTGGTAAGGACTGGCCAGCGGTGAGGCTCTGCACAAACCAGAGCGCTGTTAGCCTCGGCGTGCTCGAGAAGTCGAGCGCTCGCGACCTCACCGCCGCGGTCAAGCAGAAGCAGCAGCCGCAGCAGGAGCAGCAGCAGCATGCGTGTCTGTCGTCTTGCGCCCCTCAGGTGAGCCGCGATGGTACGGCAGGTGCGTGCGTTGGGCATTACTCACCCACGCTGCTGCTGAGGACGCGCTTCGCGCTATGCCTGCGGGGGGACATCCCGAGCTCGCCTCGCCCGTACGATGCGCTCCGCTACGGAGCGATCCCAATAGTGGTGAGTGATCATGTGTGGCGAATGGGAATGCCTTTCCAATGCTGGGTGCCCTGGCGGGAGATCACGCGCTCGATTGACGAGACGGACCTGATGCGTGACCTGGGCAGCGCGCTCTACAATGTGACGGCAAGCCTCTCGCCCGTGGCTGAGGAGCGCATGCGAGAGCTCATTGCACACTTCCGCCGAGACGTGCTCTGGAGGCACCCAACGTCACGCGTGGCCGAGAATGTGCTCATGGCGGCCCACCGTTGGCGTGACCGAGGTGCCCCGCTTCGTGGCTGCTGCCCGCTGCCAGACGAGGTGACAGAATAGTGACCCGCGCGCGGGGTGACGTACATACGGCGTTCAAACCATGTTCGATGTTGTTGTTTTCACAGTCACGATCTCTTGATGTACATCTACATGCAAGCACGCCCCCTGCCTCGCGGAGCGGCTCGTCTCGTCGCGTCAAAGGTTATTGATCACGGGCATCCAGCGCTCGATGTTCATCATGTTTCTGTGCATCGCCTTGATTTGGCTCGGTGGAGCCCTGGGGCCTGCTGGGGCGGGGCGATGTGAATCGGCCTGACCAGGCCTTCGGTGGATTTGTGGCTGTTCACAGTGAAGCTCCACTGTGAATCGGTGGATTTGGGGCTGTTCGACGTCGGGCTCTGGCTGGGGTGCTGGACCCTGCATCTCCACGTCGCCTGTGCTGTCGGCCGTGCGTGCCGCGTGCATGGCAGGTGCGTAAGCTCCCCCAGCGATGGTAATGCGACGGAGCGTGAGCCCGAGGCAGATGAGCCATGCCGGTAGGAGGAGCGCATCGAGGAGGAGCGCGGTGACGATCATCGCATTCGAGGATACGCGCCAGTTGACGAAACGCGAGACCTCGAAGCCAAAGTCGACGAGGCACACGAGCACAGACGCGACGCCCAGGTGGCCGAGAGCGTTGCCAACCTGCCTGCTCGTGTAGATGAGGTACGAGGCCGACATGAGGCCGCCCGCAAGCAGCAGGTCGTGAAGAGCAAAGACCCATAGTGTGCGGCCCTGCATCAACGTGTACGTCATCTCGAAGGATTGCGTCGCCGTGAGCTGTCCTTCGTTTGCGTTTGTCGGCTGGTACAGCACTGGCCACGTCCTGGACATCCAATCGGCCGTCTGCGCGGTGCCTGCTTCGGTCATGGCTTCGATCATGGATAGAAATGAGGCGGCCACGAATGAGTACGTGACCGTGCTCGAGGCAGAGCGCACGCCGCCATCATCGAGGATCGAGGCCAGAGATGCCACAGGCGGTATGGCCAAGAACCAGGCAAGGACGGCAAAGAAGTTGCCGGCGAGTTGCGTGCCGCTGGCCTTCTGCCGCTGTTCCCACCTGCGATGGATACGTTCATCCCTCATGCGTGAGGTAAAGTAACTTGCCATACGATCATCAAAGGTCGCATTCGCAAGCGCCAAGTCAAAGGTGGAATTGCGAAAGTTGTCCCACGAGTGCCACGAGTAGCTGAGGCCGACGCCACCGTTGCCGTTCATGATGCCGCGGCCGACGCCGCTTAGAACAGCCGCGAGGGCGAAAAAGAAAGCTGACGCGACTGCCTGGAACGCAGCGACGCTGTATCTACGAGATTGCATGAGAGCGAGACGAGAGCGAGCCAGGAGCGGTGAGCGCCTTCGACATCATCATCGCGACGAAACTCGTCTACATACCGTATCTACATGGGGCACAAAAAGCACTCACTCCCCGTTTTTCTTTCTTCGGCCCGGTAGCCCCCATTCACGACGGTGTGGGAGCCTCCATTAACCATGAGTAGGGAGGGTTTTGCGGAATATGGCTGCAATGTAACGGTTGAGACCGTTTGGTTGTGCCTATCACCATGTCTTCTTCCCTGGCCGGTGCTGCGGCCCTGTCGCTTGAGCCGTCCTCATCTCGGAAAGAGGCACGCGCACCGCCCACCACATCTGTGGGCACGCCGACGTGCTCCAACTGCCGCGTTCCAATGAACCTTTGCCACTGCTCTGCCAGCGAATGCTCAGTCTGCCGTGGCACCAAGGAGCTGTGCATGTGCATCGCTGCTCGCGCTGCCGCCAAGCCGGTGCCGCCTCAGCCGCTGCCGCAGCTGCCACCGCAGTGCACCAAATGCGCTGAGACCGAGCGTGCGGCCAAGGAAGCCAAGGGCCAGCTCGCTGCGTGCGAGAGGCTGCTAGCCACCAAGGACAAGGAGGCTTGCACAATGGTGGCCCAGGCTTCCAAGGAGGTCGCCGAGGCGCGAGCGTCGGAGCAGCGCGAACGCGAGCAGCGATGCAGCGACAAGGGTGTGCTCGGCAAGCGCATCGAGACTCTCGAGGCACAGCTCCGCAGTGCGCTGGCGCACGTGCCGCGAGAGGCGGAGCTCAAGCGCACTGCAGCGGAGGCGGAGCTCAAGGCTGCCGACGCCGACGCTAAGCGCCGAAGTGCTGAGCAGAGCAGCGCGGCTGCGCGCGACGAGCTCGCCGCGCTGCGGGAGCGGCTTGCATCGGCTGAGGCGGCGGCACGCTCGGCTGAAGTGGCGAGCGCTCAGGCAGCCGAGCGGGAACAAGTCCTGATCGCTCAGGTCGATGAGGCGCGTGCCGCGCTCGAAGCGCTCCGGCGCGAGTGTGTTGAGCTTCCGAGCCGTGCGCAGCGGGCGGAGGCGCGCGCCAACAAGGCAGAGCACGAGAGGGAATTTGTGCAGGCCGCGCTGGAGCGCGAGAAGGCGGCGCGCGCGGCGATCGGGTCCGAGCTGGCGGAGGTGCGCGAGCAAGCGCGGGCCAGTGCACAGACCGTTGCGAAGGCGAAGGAGACGCAGCTCGCGTACGAGGGCGCGTGCGCGGAGGTGCGTCGGCTCCAGACGGCTCTGGCGGCTGCTCTCGATGGGGGCTCGGAAGCAGATGAGGCGACGAAGCAGCTGGCGGTGCTCAAGACGGCGCTCGAGGAGCGGCTCATTGCCCTCATGGCAGAGAATGCGCAGCTCACGCACCAAGTGAAACACGCCGAGCACCTGCGCAGCCTCTTCCAGACCGTCACGTCGCGCACGAACGAGCTGCAGGAGGCCGCCAATTCGGTCATCAAGCAGGTGGAGATGAGTAAGCAGACGCGCCAGGGCGAGACGCGCCCCGCCACATCGTCCGGGGCTGGTGAGCCTCTCCGCCCCGCCAACTACACCCTCCAGGAGATCAGAGCTACCGCCGCGGCCACATTTGCCCGTGTCCCTGTGCCGCCAAGCGGCCCGAAGGCTCCGCGCCAGGGCGGGCCCGATCGGGCGGCCTTACGACGGTAGATTCTAGAGTGTACGGTTAGCGGTCTCTAGAGAGGGCCGATGGTCGTTCTGACTTCTGGACCCGACGGTATACCTGCAAGTACTATTAACGAACATTCAAGGTGGATGGCACAGTGGTCGACTATGAAAGTATACTAAGAGACGCGCCCACGTGAGACGAGAAAATGCCGCAACTGCGGCCGCCCCACGGTGGACTCGCATCGATAATCCATAAAGCGCGCACCGTGGGGAACGGCCGTACTTTGTGTGTCACTCCGTAGTCCTATGAGCTATTTTGACGCCGCCCGTTGCGAATATTGCTGGGCCGACGCGTCGTCGGTGTCGTCGTCAGACACGTCGGGCAGCCACACCTCGCCGCCTCTGAGCTGGACCTCGTCATGCGGGCGGCCGGCCAGCGAGTACACGATGTCGCCGCGCGCATGCAAGTCCTCAAGGATAGGGTGCAAGTGCATCCCAGACGGCACCTCGACCTGCGCACACTCACCGGTACATCCCTCGACGACCGGCGCGAAGCGAGCGGCCTCCTGCCGCGCTTGCCTGATAAGAGCGTGCGTGCTGATCTTTCGATCAGGCGCCGCTGACTCGAGAGCCGCGAGCAAGGTGGAGCGCAGAGCCGGCACGACCCACGGCCACGTGCAGCAACGGTAGTGCTGCTGCGGCACCACGTCACAAAAGTGGCCCGGCTGCGGCTCGCTCCATACGGGCCTCGCGCACGGCAGGCGCGCCCAATCCCATCCGAAGCCGTCCGCGCCGTGCATCGAGCAGTTCTTGTCGCAGCGGAGCGTCAGGTGGTCGCTCGAGCGTCCAAGCGTCCAGCGGCGCAAGGCGGTCTCGTAATGATGGCGCCGTTTGACGCCGTGTACGAAGAGCGATCGAGAACTCCAGTAGCTGTCTTGCACGGATGCAGAGCGCTCGATGACGCCAGGGTCGTTGAAGTGGCCCGGCACCTGATGAGGCAGGCAAGACGAGGTCATCCGAGGTCATCCGAGGTCATCCGAGATCATCCGAGATCATCCGAGGTCATCCGAGGTCGCCAGAGGTCATCAGAGGTCATCAGAGGTCATCAGGTTCGTCAAAGTGGACCGGCACCGGCACAATCGATGCGGACGCGTTCGCGGAGACGATGGCGCGGAACACGTTGAAGCCAATGCCAGCGTCTTCGTGGTGCCACATGTGCATTGCGGCCGGCTGATTTGCGCACAGGCGTGCCTTTTTGCAACGGACGCCGTGGTCATTGCGCGCCTTCGCCACCGCGAGGAAATCACCGAATGCCGCATCGGCCGCGACCAGCAGCGCGAGGGCGCGCGACATGCATACCATGCCGCCGCTCATGTACGGATATGGGCCGACGGCGTGCGGGCATGGCGGGTACTGCGCGCCCGACGGATTGTGAAGGTCGACCGGCCCACCAAATAGGATGTCGCTCTTTGTCTTTGCAGCATTGCCCCAGCTGCCTCCGCAAGCCTGGAAGCGGTAGCCTTCGTCCCACCCACGCCATTTCATATGGCCAAGGTACACGAGCCGATCGGCGCCCTCGGTGCGCACCACCTGGCCAAGAACGCGATCCAACCGGTCCAAATGCACCATCGTGTCGTCGTCCGACTTGCAGTAGAAGGCAAAGCCAGGCTCCTTGGCGGCAATCTCACGCCAAAACGCAGCCGACTTTTCGGTGACGACGCCCACGTGCGGCAAGCGCTCCCGGCCGTCGACAAAGAGGAGGTCGCCGTGCGTCGAATTTTCTTGCTGCGCGGAGCTGACGGCTTCAGCTGGTGGCTGCTCCGTCGCGTTGTAAAAAGAGGAGCCAAACACAAAGCGCACGGCCACGTTACCCTGGCGGTGCGCCGCGAAGAGCGAGTTCCACTCGCGCAGCTGGACGCGCAGACGGTCCGATGTCGGATTGGACATCACGCCAAGCAGCACTCTGTGCGGGTGTGTAGCGTCCACCGCCGCCGTGGCCACATGAGTGGCCATCGTCGAGAAGTCCGCACGTTCGGCAAGTTTCCCCAACTGGAACGACGCCGTGACAGATCATCTTTCTATGGGCGATCTGTTCTGACTTTACTTCACTCGCAAACGAAGTACCAAATTGGGTCGAGAAAGTCGCAAACTACGTATGAATACCAAATTTGGTCGAGAACGTATGGCGCACGCCTGCGAGCACGAGGGCTGCGGCAAGCGCTTCTCGCGGTCGGATCACCTCACGGAGCACAAGCGCACACACACGGGCGACCAGCCGTTCGCCTGCAACCACGAGGATTGCGGCAAGCGCTTCTCGCAGTCGAGCGCCCTCACGAGGCACAAGCGCACACACACTGGCGACCAGCGGTACGCCTGCGAGCACGAGGGCTGCGGCAAGCGCTTCTCGGAGTCGAGCAACCTCACGAGGCACAAGCGCGCGCACACCGGCGACCAGCCGTACGCCTGCGAGCACGAGGGCTGCGGCAAGCGCTTCACGCGGTCGGGCCACCTCACGGGGCACAAGCGCACACACACTGGCGACCAGCCGTACGCCTGCGACCACGAGGGCTGCGACAAGCGCTTCTCGGAGTCGAGCAACCTCACGAGGCACAAGCGCACGCACACGGGCGAGCGGCCGTTCGCCTGCAACCACGAGGGCTGCGGCAAGCGCTTCTCGCGGTCGGGCAGCCTCAAGTCGCATATGCGCACAAGCTCGCATGGCCAGTGCTGCCACAATGCGCCGGAGCACCTGTGTGATGACCTCGAGTGCGTCCAGCGGCGGGACATGTGCCGTCAGCTCGCCGTGGACTTTGGCCTGCAAGCGACCCGCTCGCCAGCAGCGCGCCCAGCGCCTGCCGTGCTCCCATCAACGTCGCAGCGCTCGAGCGGCAGCAGCCGCAAGCGCCCACAGGAGGCCGAGGACTGGTACGAGGACGAGGAGGGCATGCAGCTCGCTGTGGCCCTGTCGGCCTCCGTCACAGAGGTGGGCCTTCCCGATGAAAGGCAACAGCGGCGGGACGGCCGATCGGCTCGCATGCAAGGCGCTTCTTCCAGCTTCGACATGGAGCATACTGGCAACAACGACGAGTTGGATGAGGTGGAGGTGGAGGTGGAATTGGAGGAGGAGGGTCCTTGCTTCGGCTGCTGCTTGGGTGGGGAAGTGACCTTGATCGGCACGGCGCGCGATCGACCAGACCCGTCCGAACCCGACGGCGGGTGGGGATACACCCCGTGCTGCGGGCAGGCGGCGCACTTTGACTGCCTCGGGCGCTGGCTCACCCCGGACGATCCTGACCACGGTAGGCTGGTGGAGTCAACGAGCGGGCTGGTGGCCATCGAGCTTAAGTGCCCGTTTTGCAAGAAGGCGCTCTCCCGCTCGCGCACGCGCATGCTGAGGGCCTAGATTGCGTAATGCTCTAATCTTGTTGATCTGATTTCGTGACTCGTGTCGGTTTTGATATGTCGGCCTCGGCGCGCTTCGGCCGCTTGTCCCAAACAGAAGACACTGGACCCGCGTTACGTTACAGAAGAAAAGTGTGAAATTTTCCTAGAGTCATACAGTAAAATCAGCTTTGTTTTGAATCCCATCGACGTCCTTGTGTTGTTTATGCTCCTTGTGGCGTTCCTTGCGTTCCTTGTAAGTTGTATGCTCTTCAATATTCATCACGGTACTGTCTCGGCGCTCGCTGCCACATGTTACAGCCATTGAGAGATCTTTGACGGCGAGGTTGGCGAAGTCGGGCTCGCCGGCTCAGGCTCAGGCACACGGCGCGGCGCCAAGTTGGGCGAGGACGACGCCATTCGACACGACGCACGGTGGTCTCTCTCCGCGGGCTCGATCCGACTCGCCTTTCTGGGCGCCGCCGTGGGCTCTCGCGTCGCCATGGGCTCTCGCGTCGCCGTGGGCTCTCGCGCCGCCGTGGGCTCTCGCGCCGCCGCGGGCTCTCGCGCCGCCGTGGGCTCTCGCGTCGCCGACGGCACGATCGGTCGCGTCGATCCGCGGCCGATCTGTCGTCCCGGGCCCTCGATGAGGTCGGACCGACGCTGCGTGGCGAGTAGCTCGATGCGGCTGGAGCCCTGCCTTTTTAGGAAGGCACGCCGACGACCCGCGCGGCCGCGGCCGACGGATTGCAGTTTGATGGCCGCAGCGATCTGGATGGCCGTGGTCTGTGCAACTAGCTTCGTCATCCCTACCCCACGGTGCGGAGTCACTGGCCCCCGCACCCGCGGAGTCTCCCCCGGAGTGAGCCGGGGAGTCACTGGCCCCCGCACCCGCGGAGTGAGCTGGGGAGTGAGCAGGGGAGTCACTGGCCCCCGCACCCGTTGAGTCGCTCCCCCCCGCACCCGGAAAGTCGTCTCTTCTTGCGACCACGGAGCCGGGGGCACCCGCGGAGTCTCCCCCGAAGTGAGCAGGGGAGTCACTGACCCCCGCACCCGCTGGGTTGCTCCCGCCCGCACCGGCGAAGTCGTCTCTTCTTGCGACCTCAGAGCTGGGGTCACTTCCTCTCGCGCCGTCCCCATCGGTGCGCCCGCTCGGTCAGAGCCCATCGGGGTGAGCGGCCCCCCCGGAGAAGAGGGCGTGGGCGAGAGGAAGCCACACGACGCGAGCTGTGCTGGAAGGCGCAGCTGCAGCGGGCCGTGTGCCAAGGTGAGGCCTCCAACGGTCGCGTGGGGCTGTCCGCCTGTGCTCGAGAGTCGGGGAGATTGTCTCGAGATTCGGGGGGATTGGCTGCGCGTCAGAGCGAGCGCAACAGCAGGCTCGACACTCATGGCGCTCGCGCCTTCCAACTCCGTGCGCCGTTGCGCGGCGGCATGCCGCAGCCGGTGCAGCCTCGCTGAGGATTCGTTTTCGGTCTCAGACGGCCGCTGGCGAGACGCCACAGATGCTTGTTCCACCATCTGCTCCACATGCGAGACCAGCGGGGCGGGCAGGCGGTGCGGAGGGGGCAGCGCTTGATGCCGCGGCAAGTTGGCGCTGGAGGTGCCCACCACGACGCCTCGCGTGCTGCTCACTGGCGTGTTGCACGCGCAGCCCCGGGCGCTTCCCGAGGGCGTGGAGTCGCTCAATTCCGACGGGGAACGCTCCGGGTGATAGGATGTCTGCAGCAGCTGCTTCAGCCGGTCGCGCGCGCTGTTCGTGATGCCGTCTGACGCGAGCGACTCGGCAATCAAGGCCCGGATCTCCGAATCGCGAGCTCGGACTCGCTCCCACTCGAGCTCCGCGCCTCTCTTACTCTGCTCCACACGAGCGAGCACGCGCTCCGCCTCCACGTCGGCCATGTGCTTGGCCGCAACGGACGCCTCTTCGAGTTCCTTGGCTTCTTCAATGCGCCTCTGCATCGTGAGCCAGAGCTGCTTGTCCCGCTCGCGTGCCGAGGCCGACTGCTCCAGTGCGTCGTCCTTGATGATGCGCGCCTCCTCTTGGAGTACCTGGACGCGCGCGGACGCGATGCGTTGGTGCGCTTCGGCCTCGTCGGCCTGCAGGCGTAGCTTGTCCACGTACTGACGCGCTGCGGACATTTGCTGCTCGCTGGAGTGGTGCAGCGGCAGCAGCGGAACGCCGCCGAGATGTTGGCCGAAGCGGGTCCGAGCCGACGGGGGGGCGGGAACCGTGCCCATGAAGCCCGCTGAGAGGGCCGAACATGAGCTTTGACTCAGGCGACCCGACAGATTCCCCGAGAGCCGCGAGCTTGGGCTCAGGCGACCCGACAGACTCGCATCCGAGCACATGGCAAGAAGATCCTCGAGGGGGGTCGACGGGGGGAGCGGCGGCATCCAGAGACGAGTGGGCAGAGTGGGCGCAGTGGCAGGCGGCCCGCATGACTCCGATGAGCGCGAGGCATGTGCCGAACCACCCAGCTTGACTGCCGTACGTGAGTCCGCGGAGCCATCGCGCAGCACTCGGCCCGCACGTGAGGATGCGGCGCCATCGCGCAGCACTCGGCCCGGGCTTGCAAGGTCGAGCCAATCGGTGCCAGCTTGGCCGACGTCCTTGGATGGCGACGGACTGACGGGATCTCGGTACGATCGCTCGCTCGGCGGCGAGTCGCGAGATGAGGCCTCGCGTCCCCGATGGAGCTTTCGACGGCGAAGGACGAGTACCAGCGTGATGCACGAAAGGCCAGCAAAGCCTGTTCCGAGGACGATGACCAGAGCCAGCATCCCTGTCGACGTCTGCGCTGCGCTGCTGCCAAGAGACGTGCCTAGAGGTGGCGAGGGGATCACGAGACGAGGGCCGCAATCTGTGCAGTCGGTGCCGCTGCCGCAGGTCGAGTACTCGGAACCGGCTCCACCGTCGTCGCAGAAGCCGTCGCTCACATAATTCGTCGGGAAGACGATGCACGTGTCGGTGCACACGAGGGCCGGGGAGGGTGATGATTGTGAGGCCGGTGGAAAGAGCGGCGGCTGCAGCCGAGGCGGTGGCGAGGGCGGCGGGGGCGAGGGAGGCGGGGGCGACGGCGGGGGTGAGGGCGGCGGTGACGGAGGCGGTAAAGGTGAAGGCGGTGATGGTGGCGGCGAGGGAGGTGGAGGTGAGGGTGGGGGGGGCGAGGGCGCCGTGAACACCTGCGTTGACGTACCCACGCCGCTGACCGCAGTGATTTGCACGCCGAGGCTGGCGGAGAGCGTTGTCGCATTGCCTTGCAGTAGCGACTCAGATGATTGGGCGGCGGCGAGCGACGGCACAAGGATGGTGACCTGAAGGATGATACTGCCCGCACTGACTTGGACGGTGATGTCACTCATGTTCACCCCTAGCGCAAGGGCAAGGCCAGCGCGGAAATTGTACGCGACGGCTCCGGTAAAGTCGGAGGGATTCCCTGCGATGGTGACGGTGGCCGCGACGACGAGCCTGCCGGACGAACCACCGGGTGGGGCGGGCGGCGGTGAAGGTGGTGGAGGCGAGGGTGGTGGGAAAGGCGGCTGTGTCGAGGGTGGGGTCGAAGGTGGAGGTAAGAGTGGAGGTGAGGGCGGCGGCGACGGCGGCGGCGATGGGGGCTGGGGAGATGGTGGTGGAGACGGCGGCGGCGGCGATGGTGGTGGACTTGGAGGCGGCGGCAACGGAGGCGGGGAGGGTGGAGCAGGTGAAGGCGGCGGCGAAGGAGAGGGCGGTGAGGGTCGTGGCGAAAATGGGGGCGGCGAGGGTGGAGGTGACGGTGGCGGTGGTGATGGAGGCGGCGATGGGGGAGGCGGCGACGGCAGCGGTGAGGGCGGTGGTGGTGATGGAGGCGGAGAAGGCCTTGGTGGTAACGGCAGCGGCGAGGGCGGCGGAGGAGATGGAGGTGGTGTTGGTGGGGGGGAGGTAGGCGGTGGTGAGGGCGGCGGGGGTGAGGGTGGCGGTGAGGGAGGCGGGGGCAAAGGCAGGGGCGACGGTGGAGGCGGTGACGGCGGGGGCGACGGTGGGGGCGGAGAGGGTGGGGGCGATGGCGGGGGCGGTAAGGGTGGGGGTGAGGGAGGCGGTATAGAGGGCGGTGGCGATGGAGGCGGCGGCGAGGGAGTCGGGGAAGGTGGCGGCGGGGAGGGCGGCGGGGAGGGCGGGGGTGGAGACGGAGGCGTTGAAGGTGTTGGTGGCAAGGGCGGTGGCGACGGGGGAGGTGGAGACGGCGGTGGCGACGGTGGCGGTGGAGACGGAGGTGGCGAGGGCGGCGGCGGTGCGGGCGGTGGCGAGGGCGGTGGGGGTGAAGGAGGCGGCGACGGAAGTGGCGGCGATGGAGGGGGTGATGGCGGAGGTGGACATGGAGGTGGTGAGGGTGGTGGTGGCAACGGTGGCGGCGAGGGAGGAGGCGACAAGGGCGGCGGCGAGGGAGGCGGCGGCGATGGAGGCGGGGAGGGTGGCGGCGGCGGCGGCAGTGGTGAGGGCGGTGGAGGCGAGGGCGGTGGTGGTGAGGGCGGGGGAGGTGAAGGTGGCGGTGATGGTGGCTGCGGCAGTGGCGGTGGCGAGGGCGGTGGCGGCGACGGCGGCGGCGACGGCGGCGGTTGCACTGGAGGCGGGCTTGGCGGCGGACGCGAGGGAGGCGGTCTTGGTGGAGATGGCAGAGGCGGAGGCGAAGGAGGTGGCGGCGACGATGGTCGCGAGGGTGGCGGCGGCTGTGGCGGTGGCGAGGGCGGCGGTGGTGAGGGTGGCGGCGAGGGAGGAGGCGGCAAGGGTGGCGGCGAGGGAGGAGGCGGCAAGGGCGGCGGCGAGGGAGGCGGCGGCGGTGGCGGCGGCGACGGTGGCGGTGGGGCGGGCGGCGGCGAGGGCGGTGGAGGCGGGGGAGGCGGTGAAGGCGGGGGCGGCGAGGGT
>Ga0180442_101325_pt1 | contig 15474 bp, 6 predicted proteins | sample ChrtobMetP5_16mM_FD_119746 | JGI IMG/M metagenome (GOLD analysis project Ga0180442, IMG submission 119746) | Chrysochromulina tobin associated microbial communities from unialgal haptophyte culture, Seattle, Washington, USA - P5_16mM MetaG | ecosystem: Host-associated > Algae > Haptophytes >... | reverse complement strand
GCCTCGCGCTGAACGCGTCCTTGAGGAGGGCGATCTGCCCCTCGGAATAGTCGGCCACATTACCAGCGACTGTGAGCGCGAGTTGCACGACCGTCGCGTTGGTGGACCTGAGTCTTTGGCCAGTTACCAGGGGCGACAAGGGCGGCGGTGACGGCGGCGGCGGCGCGGAAGGCGGCAGCGACGGCGGCAGAGATGGCGGCAGAGTCGGCGGCGTAGTCGGCGGCGACGGCGGCAGCGACGGCGAGGGCGGCGGCGTCGACGGCGGCAGAGACGGCGGCAGCAACGGCGGCAGCGACGGCGGTGACGAGGGCGTGGGCGAGGGCGGCTGCGGTGGCGGCAGCGACGGCGGCAGCGACGGCGGCAGCAACGGCGGCAGCGATGGCGGCGACGATGGCGGCAGCGACGGCGGCAGCGACGGCGGCGGCGCCGGCGGCTGCGACGGCGGCAGCGAGGGCGGCAGCGAGGGCGGCAGCGAGGGCGGCAGCGAGGGCGGCAGCGACGGCGGCAGCGAGGGCGGCAGCGAGGGCGGCAGCGAGGGCGGCAGCGAGGGCGGCAGCGAGGGCGGCAGCGAGGGCGGCAGCGACGGCGGCGGCGACGGCGGCGGCGACGGCGGCAGCGATGGCGGCAGCGATGGCGGCGTCGATGGCGGTGACGAGGGCGCGGGCGAGGGCGGCTGCGGCGGCGGCAGCGAGGGCGGCAGCGAGGGCGGCAGCGAGGGCGGCAGCGACGGCGGAGGCAACCTTGGGCTTTTTCGATCCGGCGGCGGCGACGGCGGCGGCGAAATACGAGGACTGCAGTCAATGCAGTCGGTGCCGCGATGGCACCACGTAAACTCCGCTCCGGGTCCGCCGTCGTCGCACTCGCCGTCTGAGGTAAATGCGCACGTCTCCGTGCACTCCACGAAAGGCGGCGGCGGAGAAGGAGGCGGCGGAGACGGCGGCGGCTGCTCCGGCGGCGGAGCTTGCCCCAACGTGCCGCTCAGCTGAACGATCGCGACCAGCGCAAACAGTACGCGATTCAGCGCCCACATTTGTCCCGCGGGGATCGAGTACCGGATTCTTTTGCAAAGGCGGGCAAGGCTTCCTGTTTGGTAAGCCCGCGGTGCGCAGAGACGGGCGCTGACGCACGCGGCGCGAAGGAACCCGAAAAGATTCTTTCATCAAGAAAAATTGGGAGTTCCGGGGGTGGGGGCGTAGCCCCCCAGAGGATGTATATAGCAAGCCTACACACAACCCGACACGCATAGAACCTCTTGAGTCGCCAAAAAAACGTATCCGAAGCCTCGTTCACTAATCCCACGAGGTCGTCGGAATACCTCGGGCCACGCACCAGTCGTACCTGTGGAGCTGCTTGTACATGTAGAACCTCGGGCTCGCGCGTCGAGTATCGCCTTAAGTATCGCCTGTCACATATATGCCTATAATATATGCCCGGCGGTCGCTGTCCCCCACCCAGTACTTTAACCAGCTTTGGTTACTGATTGAGCCCTGGGCGCCACGACAACTCGACAGGAAACTCGACAGCTACTCGACAGCTACTCCTACTGCTCGACAGGATTTAGCCTTTTTTAGCCTTGGATTTAGCTCAACAGCTACTCGACAGACCTCGACAGACCTCGAGCACAGAACCCCCCCTGATCCAACCCTAAATCCAACCCCCCCCTGACATCTCCATGTGGAGCCGGGGCGAGTTCAACCCGGAGTTCAACTAGCTGTCAAGCTCGACAACTACTCGACAGCTCGACAGTGACCTCGACTCGTCCTCGACAGACCTGTGCTCGACACGAAACTCGACAGCTCGACAGCTACTCGACGCGCCGGCACATGGAGATGTCAGCCTGTCGACAGGCTCGACAGGAACTCGAGACTCGACAGGAACTCGACAGGTACTCGACAGGAACTCGACAGGCTCGACAAGGCTCCATACCAGTTGATCCTCGATCCACTTGGCACCCGCGTGTCCACATCCATGTTCCATTCAAGTACCTCAACTCGAAGCTCGCTGTCGACAGGCCGTATACTAGTATGATCTGGAACATGGATGGACATGGAACATGTGGACACGCGGGTGCCAAGTGGATCGAGGATCAACTGGTATGGAGCCTTGTCGACGCGCCGGCACATGGAGATGTCAGCCTCGACAGGCTCGACAGGAACTCGACAGGAACTCGACAGGAACTCGACAGGCTCGAGTAGCTGTCGAGCTGTCGAGTTTCGTCTTTCGTGTCGACACAGCAAACTGAACGCCCTTCTGCAGAGGGGTCTGCAGAATATCTGCAGAACCCCCAATGGTTAGTCAGCTGCCGAACCCCTTGCCTAACCCTTACCGACCCCCCTGCCGACGTGATCCGGCGGCCTGTCTTCGGTCTCTCTCCGAATCGTCGCACTCTCTGCGGCCGATGCCGCGTCCCGCGTCAAGTACGGTCCTACGTCTTGCTTATTGGATCCAAAGATTCATACGTAGGACGAGAGCCGCAAGGGATTTTAATCAACACGGTTGGTGGGTTTTGAATCGAATCATGATGGCGTGGGAGTAGGTGGTCCACACATCCGGCACCTTAAACGCATAGAGTTGCTTAACGTTAACGTATAACGAGGACCAAACACCTGAGTTGAAGTCTGTGTTTAACACGCGCTATAACAACATAACAACAATAGGATCAACCAATAACAACAACACTTTATAAAGGTTGAGGCAATAAGGGTTTTCCGTTAACATGAACGCTCCCGGTATGGCCTCCGCACGTCTGTCCGTGAGGTCAAGTGTCCCGGTGATTCGCCGTTGTGTTCTTGTGTCTGAACCGTCGGGCGTCGCTGTTACGCTCCGGATCCGGCCATCAAACACGATTCCCGGAATTCATATTACGCGAAATGTACAGCGGCGCCGCGAGCGGCGAGCACCGACACACTAGTGAGTTGAAATGTTGTAAAACCCCCCTCTCCAAGTGCCGACGGTGGCACGGTCCACGGTGCATGGCCGACCGAGCCACGGCCGTTCAGCACCGCGTGCCAGCCCGGTCCACGATGGCTCGACGATCTGAATAAAGGAGAGGCAGCCTCCCCTGCGACGTCGTCCATTTCCGCGCATTTCATCCGCCCAAGCCTGCGGCAGCTGGTGGCGACCACCCTGCGTGTGCGCCGCCCTCAGCCTCCTTCCCCTTGGCGCGCGGCTCCGGCCGCAGTCGCGCCTCTGCCACTGCTGCCGCCGCTCAGCGCGTGCTGTAGCTCTCGCCAGGCGACATGCGCCCCTGATGCTCCCACTCCTCATGGTCGCAAAAGGCCTGAAGCTGTCTGAGGGATCGCTGCTTCCGTAGCTTGCGCAGGGCACGGCTCTGTGCGAGCTGCGCCTGCTTTTCGGGCAGGTCGCAGCGCGCGGCGATCTGCTTCCACGAGAGCGCGGCGCCGTCGCCAAGCCCATAGCGCAGCGAGAGCACCTCTGCCTCGAGAGGCGAGAGCTCGTGTGCGAGCCTGCGGATGAGGGGACGGATGAGGGGCGGGGACGGCGTGGGGAGCGTGAGGGGAGCGTGATGGGGGGGGGGGAGAGGGGAGCCGCGTGTGGAGGCTCACGGGGGCCGGGCAGTGGTGGGGAGCGCCACCGCGGGGCGGGGTGGGGGGGGCACGGGTGGAGGGGGCATTAGTGGGGAGGGCATTGGTGGGGAGGGCATTGATGGGGAGGGCATTGGTGGGGAGGGCATTGGTGGGGAGGGCATTGGCTGTAAAGGGGCGCTGCACTCACAGCTCCTTGAGGCAGTCGGAGACGAGGGTGACCTCGACCGAGTCTTCGGGCGTGCGTTGCTGCTGTGGCTTCGTGCGGTACGCGTCGAGCAGCGTCGACTGGCGGCCGCTGGCGGTCGACGACGGGCCGTGGCTCGAGATCGGCGCCTCGAGCGAACCAACGCCGTGCCAGTGCTGCATGAGCACGCGCAGTTGCGAGACGGGTACGTCGAGCCCGCTCGCAAGCTCGTCTTCGGTCGGTCGCCGGCCGTGCTGCTGCAGCAGGGTGTCGTACAGCCGCTTGGCCTTTGAGAGCATGCGGCTCTTGCCAAACGGCAGCCGGATCGTGCGCGCCTGGTCGGCGACGGCCCGCTGCACGGTGGTGCGGATCCACCAAGTTGCGTACGTCGAGAAGCGGTGGCCGCGCTCAGGCCGGAAGCGGCTCACTGCCTTGAGCAGGCCGAGCGAGCCCTCCTGCACGAGGTCCTCCATCGAGAGCGCGCCGCCCGCGACCGCATTCGGCGCCAGGTACGGTCGCACGATCGAGACCACCAGCCGCATATTGGCCGCCACCATCAGGTCGCGCGCAGAGTTGGTGCGCCGCATGCGCTTCTGCAGCTCACGCACGCTGAGCTCGACGCGCTCGGCCCACTCCTCGACGGTGGGTAGGCGCATGAGCTCATCAGCGAGCTCGTGGCGCGCGCGCTCGTACTGCTCGCCCGCGATGATCATGCGCGACAGCTGCTGCTCCTGCTCCGCCGTGAGCAGCCTCGTCGAGGAGATCGACTTGAAGTACCACGAGACGAGCTGGCCGCCTCCCCGCCCCCGCGTGACGGCGGTGGAAGAGGATTTGGGTCGGGGCGGAGCCGCGACGGTCATCATCTCAAGGGGGCGCGCCCGGGCGCCTAAGCACGCGGCAGCTGCAAATGTCGCCTCCGGGAAGGGCGTGCATGGCGGGTCTTCGAGTCGAGCCGCCAGGGCAGGAGAGTCGGCACGTCGCAGGACTGGTCCAACGGCCATGAAGCCGAGGGCCATCTCGGCGAGACACAGGCACAGCATCCGCGCCTCGTGCGGGCCTGCCCTAATGCACGATGAATTGATGGCACCCGCGTGGAATCGGAATGAAGGCAATCTCAACAAACAGATTGCGGACACTTTCATCGCTTTTCCAGGAAAACAGAGTCACCCTCATATTTGCGCCCGAGGCGGCACCAGTTCGGAGAGAGAATGTTGGATGTGTGAGAGGTCGGCGCGCCGCGCACCGGGTCCGGGACCGTTCGGACCGAACCGCGTCGGCGGCTGCGCGCCGAAGGCCCTGTTCACTTGCTCATTTAGACCAAAGCAGCTACCAGCATCCAAAGACCATCGGAAGGACCCTTTCGGCGTTGCTCTCCTCATCTCATCGAGTCCGGCATGGGCATCGGCATGGGCTCAGGACCGCCGCCCCCGCCCCCGCTGCTTCTCCTCGCCCAATACGGCACGTCATCAAGGTCATCAAGGGAGGTCGGCGCAGGACGCGGCACGGGCAAGTCGAGGAGGCGACCAATGTCGCCCTGCGCGGCCTCGGCGCTCTGGCGCTCGTAGAGGTACACGTGCTTGGCCGATGGCTCATCCCCCCCCGGGCCGCCCTCCCCGGCACCCGTCCTGACCGTCCTAACCGGACTCGGCCCACGCATGATCCGCAGCTCATTCCCAAGGTAGGTGCAGAGGCGCGTCAGCTCGAGAGTAGGTGCATCGAGCTGCAGGCTGCCCCCAAACTCGAGGCGCGGGTACGCTTCGGCGAGCGCAAGGCGCGGAGCCTCCGAGAGCAACTGCACACCCCATCCACCCTTGAGAGCCGCGATCACGTGCTGACCTACATTCTGCTGGCCGATCACCTCGACGAGCTGCGCGCTCGGCTCCTTCGCGGTTTGGATGAGCGCAAAGGAGGCGTGCAGTAGGCAGAGCGGCGCCGCGCCGAAGCCGGTGAATCCGTTCGTCGCGAGCGCCGCGTCCGTTGTCAGCCGGAGCCGCCAAAAGCCGAGCAGCCCGCCCTCGCTAGTGTACAGCGCCTCCTCCGTTGGCGGCGGCCCCGCTGCGAACGCCTCCTCAAGGGTCGTGACGATGCTGAAGGCCTTTGCGCCCAGGCCATCGGCCAGGTCGTCGAAGGTGGTGAGCGCTTTGCCCGACACGGGTGCGCTCCGCGCCATCGAGGCAAGCACCGCCTCGAGCGAGGCCGCTGCCGCACGAGCGTTGCGCTGGACTGTGAACACGTACTGATCCTTACGCTTGATCACCTGGCCGAGCCGGCGGCCGTCGAGGTACTCGCCGTCCACCGCGACGATCACATCGCCCACCTTGAGGCCGGGCTGCCCCGAGTTGGTCGCGACCACATTTGAGCCATCGACCTCGATCCCGAGCGCTCCCTGGACGCGACTCACGTCGACGGTGAGGACGCCCGGTGCGCAGAGCTTCAACTCGCATGAGCGCGACGGGCGAAGGGTACGTGCCACGGCCGTTGCGGGCGAGGTGAAGGCTGCTGCAGCTGCTGCAGCAACGAGGCAGCCGAGCATCAGGCGCCGACTGTCAACAACAAGTGCTCCATGTGCACTTCCGAAAAACCTGTAAATTCACAGCCAATGTTGAAGCGCAACCGCGCGCGCCGAAAAAGAGCGTTGTGTTGGTACTTGAGCTCTAATTTTGTCAAGTTTCTTCTTCAGGAACGACAAAACGCAGTTGGCCTCCGATTGCCCGACCCTCGGCGGATGGTTGTGCTGGACACCCGCCACACCCTCTCCATTGAACCCACATCCAAGGTAGGCGGCCCACCGAGCCGCTATCGGCCGATCAGCCCGCGAAAGACACCGCCTGCAATCCAGGATGACAAGCGATCACCATCACCGCCCGAGCATAAGCCGATTGCGCAGCGTCCGAACACGTCTCCGTCACCGCGGCGAAGGCCGCCCTCCCGAGCGGCCAAGGCGACAGCGGCCACCGGCGGCAGCGCTAGCCAAAGCGGCGACGCGATCAAGCCCGCGCTGGACCGTAAGGCGCTCAACCCGCACTGGCGGAAAGTGATGGGGGTCATCGACCGCGTCAACGGCCAGATCGAGGACTCGGAGCGGGTGCGCGGTGACCAGGTGGCCGGCGACACGCTCGACCTTGTCGAAGTCGACACGGCCGTGCGCAAGGAGATGATGCATCGCCTGGGCCGCAAGCTCAACGAGATGATCGACGAGCAAACGCAGCATGCGGTGCAGCAGTCCAACAACCTCGAGAAGGTGGACACGTGGCTGATCGAGGCGGCCGCGCGCCTCGAGCAGGACGACGATGGCGACCCGTTCGCTCAAGCCGCGGTCGTGCGGCCGGACGCGTCGGTGGGTGCGATGCTCAACCGGCAGACAGAGATGGGGCAGGCCCTATCCAAGGTGCACCGGAAGATGTCGCAGATGGTGGCGGACCTGAGCGCCAACAAGGCGAGCGGCGAGCAGGCGCAGGCCAAGGTGCTCGAGCTCGAGCAGCGGCTCGCGATGCAGGGCGTTGAGATCGCCAAGGCACAGAGCGCAGTCCTCGACGAGAAGGCGCGCGCCGACCAGGTGGCCCACCAGGCGCGGCTACAGAACGAGCTCTTGACGAAACAGCGCGATGAGGCGCGCGATGAGGCGGCGGCGCACCGCACCGCGATACGCAAGACCCGCAAGGAAGATCGGAAGGCCCTCGAGGAGGCCCTCGAGCCGCTCAACGCCCAGGTTGCCAAGCTCTCGATGGAGCTGCGACAGTCGCACGCGGTTCTCGAGAAGCGTGACGATGAGCTTTTCGACCTGCATGCGAAGCTCGAAGAAATAGCCATCAAGGAGGCGGGAGCCGTCAAGGTGATCAACGAGGTCAAGGTGATCAAAGAGGTCCGAGAGGTGGTCACCGAGCGCGGTTCAACGGGCGGCACGACTTCCCCGATCGTCACGCGGCGCGCCGAGCTCAAGCGGCGTGCAGCCGAGGGAGAGCTCTCCGAGCACGAGGCTCTCGAAATGGAAGCTCACCACGCCAGCGGCTCGGAGCAGTTCCCCGCCTTCCTCGATGAGGTCCGTGAGGAGGTGCGCGTCGAGGTGCGGGCGGAGCTCCAGTCGGAGCTACTGGGGATGCAGCAGAGGCTCGAGGCGACAGAGGAGCGCGCGCACGCCGCCGAGCAGCGCAACTCCGCAGACGAGCAGCGCATCTCGGCAGCCGAGCAGCGCATCTCCGAAGCCGAGCAGCAGGTGGCCGCCGCTGTTGCGACTGCTGAGGTGCACAAGGCGGCAGCGCAGGAGGCGCACGCGGCAGCGGCGCAGGCGAGGTACGCGGCGATTGAGCAGATGGAGGCCGTCCAGGCCGCCCAGGCCGCGGCGATCGAGGCGGCGGTCGAGGCGGCGGTCGCGGAGGTGGCCGAGGGATCGGCGACCGCGCCCGGCCAGCAGCAGCAGCGTCGCCGTCGAAGAAGAAGTGGGTCGATGCACGCTGCCAAGGCGGGGGCGCGGCGGCGCGTGGGCGGCGGCGCGGCGGAGGATGGCGACGAGTACGAGTACGACTACGACTACGAAGATCACGGCCTTGTCGGCCTCGACGGCGGGGAGCGGCAAGAGGAGGAGCCCGCGCCGTCGGCCGCGCCGTCGGCCTCAGATGATGATCTCGGCGAGTGGAGCCGGCGCTACGCGGCGGCGCACGACGCACCCGGCGTGCCCGAGGATCCGGCCGCGGTGGATGCGGCAGCGGTGGCCGAACGGAAGCGGTTGGCGCTCGTTCGAGACTTGTGCACCGCACAGGATGCGGTGCTCAAGGAGGCGTCCGTGCTGCGCGCGACGCTCGAACGCATTGGTGGCGACGTCTCGGCTCCCATTCTGCGCGGCGTGGTGATGGCGGCGAAGCCCGGCGTGGCCAAGCGCCTCGCAATCGAGCTATTTGAGCTCCATGAGCACCGCCAGCTCGTCGACGCGAACGCTGACGTCGCGTTGCCAGAGGGCTGGAAGGACCTTCCCGCGGAGATTCGGTACAAGGTGCCTGAAGGATGGGGGCCCATTGACGACAAGGCGTTGCTCGAGGCGGCCGAGGCACGCCGCGCCCTGGAGGAGCGCTGCGCCGAGCTTGAGGAGGCGTTACGCGTCGCGTCGCTCGAGCTCGAGGAGAGTCGCGCCAGGCTGCGCGCCCAGCTGGCAGCGAGCGAGGCGGAGAGAGAGAGAGCGAGAGAGCTGGCTGAGGCCCTCGCCGCTGCCAAGGCCAAGGTCGAGGCCCTCACCGCCGGGCTCAATGACGCGGAGGCCGCGGCCAGAGCCAAGGCGGCCGCCGAGGCTGACGCCCTGCGGCGCGCTGCTGCCGGCAAGCTGGACGCTCTGGACGCTGACGCGGCGGCTGAGGCGGTCCTGAGGACGGCGATGACGCGCGAGGCCGCCCAGGCCGCCGAGGATGCTGCCGAGCTTGCAGCGGCCGAGCTTGCGGAGAGCGCGGCGCGCAGCTCGAGGCCAGGGACCAGGGAGGGCTCACGAGGCGGTGCGGCCTCAGCAGCCGATGCCGCCGCCGCATTGGCCGCGGCCGAGGCTGCCGACGCGCTCGCACGGGAGGCCGCGAGGGCGGAGCAGATGGCCGCACTGGCGCGGGATACTCGTGAGAAGGCGGAGGTGGCCGAGGAGGCGGCTGCTCGTGTTGCAGGCGTCGAGTACTCGCGCCCATCGTCGCGTGGCTCGCGCCCGACGTCACGAGGCGGGCTCGGGCCGCCCTCGGCGATGACGAGCTTACTCACCGAGGCCCAGGAGGAGGCGGCGGCGGCGCGGCTCGCCGCCCAGCAGGCACTCGAGGAGCTTGAGAGCCTGCGCGAGGAGATGGCGGCGGCGCGCGAGGAGGCGGCGGCGGCGCGGCTCGCCGCCCAGCAGGCACTCGAGGAGCTTGAGAGCCTGCGCGAACAGATGGCGGCGGACGCGGCGGCGGCGGCCAAGGCGGCGGAGGAGGCGCGCTTACGTATCAAGGAGCTCGAGGCGAAGCTCAAGGCGGCGCATGCGGACTTCGCGCGTGAAAGGGAGGAGCTGCTCGAGAGGCAACGCGAGCTCGAGGCGCGGCTCGCGGCGGCGGCAGCCCTGGGCGCTGGCACGGGGGAGGCGGCGGCGGCTGTGAAGGCTCTCGAGCAGAAGTACAAGGAGCAGTTCGATGCTCTGCAGGCGCAGCTGGCAGCGGCGGCGGCGGAGCGCGATGAGGCAAGGCGGCGCGAGAAGATGCGCAACACCCTCCTTTTCATGGCAAACAAGAGGAAGTATGAGGCCATCCATCAAGGCAAGGCGTGGGCCGCGACCCTTGAGGTGGAACTACGCTCGCTCGAGGCGGCGCACGCAGAGGCGACCGCTGCGTGCAAGCGCGCGGCCGCCGCCGCCGCCTCGTCGACCCAGGTTCGGGACCACTCGGAGGCGAGCTTGGTCCTCGTGGCGCGCGCCATTCGGCAGTTGAGCGACCGGCGGATGCGAAGGAAACTCGACGAGCGTGAGGCAGCCCATGCAGCCGAGCTCGAGGCACTTCGAGCGCGCTTCGAAGCCGAGAGTGCCGCGTGGCAGAGCCGGCTGCACGCCGCGGAGGAGCGTGCCGCGGCGGCCTTGTCAGCACAGGCGAGCCTCGAGGCCCAGTTAGCCAACCTCGGGCAGATGGCCTCGCTGCATAAGGACGTTGGAGCCGCCGCCACACAAGAGGCGCGAAAGAAGCTCGAGGACGCCGAGGAGAGGGCGCGTGCCGCTCAGGCGGCGGCGGACGCGGCGGCCAAGGAGCGCGACGATGCCCAACGGAGGCTCGCCGAGCTCGAGGCGGCGTTGAGGGCACTGCAGGAGAAGCTGCGGGAGAGCGAAGCCGCAGTCGCGGCGGCCGAGGCGCGCGCCGCGAGCGCCGAGGCGCGCTGCCAGGCGCTCGAGGGCGCGGGCGGCGCGGCGGCGTCCGCGCTCGAGGCGGCGCTTGAGGAGGAGCGCGCGGCGGCGGCGCGGCGTGGCCAGCAGCTCAATCAACAGCTGGCGGAGCAAAGGGCGGCGCTCGCGGCGGCCAAGGAGGCGCTCGAGAGAGCGCTCGCCGCAGCGGCTGCCGACCGAGCGCGAGCTCTCGATCTCGAGGCGAGGCTCCGTGATCTCTTGGCGCGCTCGGACGCGGAACGTGTGCTCGCGCTCCGGCTGAGGCGCGCGATCGACGAGCGCAAGCTTCTGGGCGTGAAGCAGCAGCTCCACGAGATGATGGCCAAGGTCGTTGATCTCGCGTCCGAGCTCTCATCGGAGAGGGCAAGGATCGCCTCGGAGCGCGCCGACCTCGAGCGCCGGGTTCGGGAGGCACGCGGAGGCGCTCGGATCGCGTCGCGCTACTGGCAGAAGAAGGCGCAGCTGCAGACGGTGCAGGCCATCCTCGCCGACCGCAAGCAGAAGGGGGCCGAGGCGCGGTGTGCCGAGCTCGAAGCGTACGTGACCGAGCTGGGCAACGCCGACAAGCGGATGGCCGTGCTCGAGGCGGCGCGGCGCTCGACGGCTGAGGAGCGAGATGTCGCGAGGTCCGATCTCGCCTACTGCGAGATGAACCTGCTCGAGGCGCGCCAGGCAGCCGAGAGCGTGACGGCGCTGCTCGCGGCGGCGCGTGCCGCCCACGACGGCGCGCAGCATCGCGTGGCCGAGCTCCAAGCCGAGCTGCAGGCTGCCCTCCCACTGATGACGTGGAAGGTGCAGGCCGAGGACGTGGTGCGCCGCGACGCGCAGCTGCACGACGAGCTCACCACGGCAGACCAGCGACTCTCCGAGTTTGAGACGCGCCTCGGCGCGCTCCAGGCTAACCTCGCCAAGGCGAGCGCCGTCGCGGGCAGTGCGTCGGCCTCGTTGCTGGCTCGGATGGCGGACAAGGAGGCGAGAGAGGCGTCGAGGTGGTCGGAGCGGCGCCAGCAGCTCATGGAGCTGCGCGAGGGCAATCTGCTCCGCGGCCTCTCGACGCTCGGCAAGCTCATGAACAACGCCCAGCACGACGCCTTTGACGAGCTCAGACATATCGAGGCGACGACGCTCGGCATCGGCGGCAGTGGCGGCAATGACTTTGAAGGGCGCGTGCCGCCGGTGGTTCGGCCGCCCAAGCAGAGCAGCGACTTTTACAATCGGCAGTCGACGACCATCAACCGTTGGCTCGAGCAGCAGGCGCTCGGCCGACCCGAGTCGCGACCCGCCTCACCGCCCACCCTACCTTGGGTCTCCTCCTCGGCTGCACCCGGAGCGGCGGCGGCCGACGAATGGCCTCCTCGCCCTCGTGTGGCAGAGGATGAGGGGGCACTCAGCCTGGCACCCGCCGGGGCCCCCGGGCACAACATCGAGCGCGCGACCACCCCGCGCTCGACTGGCCGCAGCTCAATGCTTCTCCCTGGTCTCTCTCAAGAGCTGAGCAATGCGCTCGCGCTCGCGGAGGAAGACGGCGCCGCGCCGGCCGCCGCCGCGGACGCGATGAGCAAGCTCTTCGAGGCGGCTGTGCGCCTCACGTGGAACTCAAAGTCCCCGCCGCGCACCGCCGAGCCCGGGGCGCGCCGTCCTAATTTGGGTAGCGTCCCTTATTTGGGTCCAGCTGGCACCGCGAGCGGCGACGGGCTGTTCTCGGCACCCATCTCGGCGCCGAGCACGCGACCCGCCTCGCATCAGGCGCCGCGCCGGCCTACCCCAACGCTCGAAGGGCTGCGCCGCCCCGCCCAGAGTGCCCGCGGCGGCGCCGGTGGCGCGACCACGGTGCCGATGCCCCTGGCGCTCTCCGTCTCCTCTCGTGGCGCCTTGCCCCTGCCGCTCGACGCCAAGGGCGTGATCACTCACTTTTCCACGCAGTGGGCTTCGCGGCCCCTGCTCGGGCAGGGGCGCAACCGCGAGGACCTCGTCACAGCCACCTACAACACCGCGCCGCCGACGCCGCGCGAACGGGCGCGGCGGCCCACCAAACGGAGTGGTGCGGGCGAGCTCGTGCAGCAGCCACCGCACACTGCGCAGGCACTGCCACCGCTTCCTCGAGTATGATATATACCTTGTTTGATTTACCTTGTTTATCGATGTCCTAGTCTACTCCTAGAGATGCCAGATGCGATGGGTGCAGGGTCACGAAGTCACAAAACGAAATAACTTGTACTTTAACTTCGCGTATAGCGAGTCGTGACGTGTGTTCGGTCGGCACGCCAGACCGGACTGGCTGTGGCTCGTCAGCTATACGGTGCCGTCACCGGTGTCAATCTCTGTTGGTACAGTCTGTTCCGGATTCGCTATTCGATCCGACCGCGAGACCGTAACTCGTACGAGTTTTTCGGCTGGTCACGTACGCCCCACACGCCAGTAAGTTTTTCGGCTGGTTTATGCCCCACACGGTGCCACGCCGCACGCGCCACCTCCACACACACCACAGCAACGCCAACGGCTAAGTACCGCCAACCGCCGATGCCACCACAGAGGTGTTTCATGTTAGTTTCATGCGGTGGGTCGCTAGCGCTCTTGCGCTAGATTGGTTGTCTTCCAGAGCGAACAACGTTAAGGGCGGCAGGCGCAACATCACCTCGACCCGTGCTGTCGAGCCCGGAGCGCCGGCGGGCGGGTGAAACTAACATGCATGTATCGATGAATGCATGAATATACAGAAGCATACTGCGCTTGTGCCAATTCTGAGGAGAATTAGGACAAAAAGAGCACGAAAGAGCATGAACGTGGAACGAAAGGTCCACCAGAACATACATCATACAGCCACCAAGTTGTGTAGTTGACCAGTGGGCCCATCAACCTTCACCTTGAAGGAGTGGGGCTCTAACCTGGCTTCTCTCAGCTAGTGCTAGATCCCAGTCTTAGACCTCGTGTTTATACCTCATGTCTTCTCGTGTCGAGGTCTGTCGAGGTCTGTCGAGGTCTGTCGAGCTGTCGAGCTGTCGAGCTTGACACTTGACGCCGCCGTCGCATGGAGTCAGGGGTAAGTCAGGGGGGTTCTGTCGAGGTCTGTCGAGGTCTGTCGAGGTCTGTCGAGTAGCTGTCAAGCTACATGTAGCCTGTCGAGTAGCTGTCGAGTTTCCTGTCGAGTTGTCGAGGCCAGGGCTCAAGCCAGCTCTCGGGGCTGATTATTACTTAACATCCCTAACAAGTCGTGATGCATACGATATAGCTCTGCTCCGTACGATATAGAGAAGACTAATCAAGATAAATATACAAGCAAGCAAGCAAATCAGTCGAAGGCAACTCACGGTAGAAGTACCTAAGAAGTACCTAAACAAGCGCAACCGAGTACCCCAAGTAACAAACAATGACTCTTACATCATGATGATGAATCTTGAAATGTCACGACCATCCACGTTCACACTCGGTCACCATGATGCTCCAAGCGGCTGAGCACTGCCGCTTTTGCAGCCGCCTTTTGCTTCAGCGTCTCGTCGTTCCAGATCAGGCACTGCTGGCCAAAGTGGAGGAAGCGTTCCTTGCTTTCGGCGCTCACAAATTCGATCGAGCCGTCGTGCGCCTTCTCCTTGGTCATCTCGCAGTGCACGAGATACTCGTCCTCGCATTGGTCCTTGAGCATCTTGCGCAGCTGCTTGTATGCCCGGCCCGTCGCCACCTTGACCGCCTTGGCCGTGGACGGCGAGGCCGAGGACGACGTGCTGCTTGCATCCTCTCCGAGGGCACTCTCGCCGATCAGAACGCTGCCCGAAAACACCCTCTCAAACATCTTGACCGCCTCGACCTCCGCCTTCGACACCGCCTGAGACGGCAGTCCCTTAACCGACTCCAGCGGCAACCCCGCAATGCAGCCTGCTGCGGCGGTCATCTTGACAATCCGAAGGCCCGCCGAGATGATCTTGCGGTTCTCGACCAGCCACTTCTTGGGCATTTCCAGCTTGTAGCCGTCGCCGTCGGAGCCGCAGTGCACCGCGCAGCCGGTCACCGGGTCGAGGAAGACGAGGCGGTACTTGTCCTTCAGAAATTCCCTCTTGACGAGCTGCCTCAGCTTCGACCTCGAAGCCTCCATCGGCAGGAGCACAAAGAGGCGGGGGCAGTCGAGCTCGCCCTCGGCGAGACGGATAAGGCTACGCCTATTGGACTCGGTCTCCGCCTTGAGCTCACTGAGCTCCTGCATCGCCTGTCGGAACATGTCCGACTGCTGCTGCAGCATCACACTCAGCGCACTCGCGAGCTCGCCGCCGCTACCGCCGGGCATCTGCGAGAGCACCGAAAAAGCATGCTGGCGGAGCAGGCCCTGCGACGTCTCCAAGGCTGCCTTCTCCTCTGCCAGGTCTGACAGCTCCGCCGCCGTCGTCGTTGGGTCCCCCTGTACCGCGCTAATCTGCACGAGGGAGAGGCTCAGCGCCTCCGCCTCGGATTCAGTCGAGATCAGCTGAGTCGCGAGCGCCAGGTGCGACGCCTCCAGCTCAGAACCCTTGGAGAGTGAGCTCTCCATCTTCTCGAGCATCGCGACGACGTCACATCTCCCTGCCCCCTTGCCGCCCTCTACACCCACCTCGCGGCTTCCGTCGAGGGGAGCGCTGCCGCTGCCAAAGGTCGGGCGCTGCGTATACTCAGCGTGCCAGCAGCCCTCGATCAGCCTCACCATCGCCGAGATGGTCTTGTCCCGCCACTCCTCGTTCGGGTCGGCCAGCGTCGGCCGCACGCCCTGGGCCACTGCCTGCGGCAAAGACGTCGCAGCCGCCTGCATCTTTGCGTACGGCTGCTCACCACAGACGACGATCCACGCGAGGATGGAAAAGGCGTAGACGTCAGCTTCGGGGCCCACGTGCGGCGGATGGACGAAGAGCTCGGGC
>Ga0180442_101319_pt1 | contig 15503 bp, 6 predicted proteins | sample ChrtobMetP5_16mM_FD_119746 | JGI IMG/M metagenome (GOLD analysis project Ga0180442, IMG submission 119746) | Chrysochromulina tobin associated microbial communities from unialgal haptophyte culture, Seattle, Washington, USA - P5_16mM MetaG | ecosystem: Host-associated > Algae > Haptophytes >... | reverse complement strand
GCCCGTGCCCGATTCGGCGGCCGCCGGCCTCTTCTTTTTCTTTCTGCGCTTCTTCGGCTCCTCCTCCTCCGAGGACGACTCCTCTTCAGAGGACGACTCTTCTTCCGAGGACGAGTCGTCTCCGGAACTCTTGGCGGAGCCGCTGCTGCTGCCACTTTCCTCTTCCTCTTCGGATTCCTCAGACTCTTCCTCCTCCTCTTCCTCAGACTCCTCCTCGGGCTCTTCTTCGTCACTCATTGGGTTTTAAGCGCTCCGGCAATGCGCTCCCTCCTGCAGTTGTGCCGCGAACGCGGTAAAGCGTTGAGTGTGAAAGCACTCCCGTTTCGGGGCGTCCCTCGCAACATAAATTTGACTTTTTCGTTGGACCAGTTTCGCATGAACCTTTGCAAACAGACGTGCGGATTGCAAGATGAAAGCATGAAACATGAAAAGCAAAGTTTCACCCAGCACCCACGGTGCACAAAGTGCGGAGTTTAAGCGCTCGAGCGAGATGGGCCTCGTCAGCGCGGCCATTGCTGTGCGTCATTGCGTGTGAGTACATGTAGCTGACGCACACGTCGGCTGCCGCAATTGGGCTGCCGAAGCACCGCTCTATTGGCACCGCTGGGAGTGGACAGTAATGCGGCGAATGAATCGAGGAGCAGGGCGTGGCCGTAGTGCCGCATCTTGATTCTTGGACCGTTCCCTTCATGTGATCAAGTTTAGTCAACGTCAAATTGGGGGCTCACACGAGTAAGGTCAGCAAACAAGAGTACTCACCAAAGAGCGCTCGATGTTCTTACTGCGGAGCCTTCGACCGAGGCGCAGGCACGAACCGTGCAAAGTGAAAGTTCTTGTGCGCCCGCCTTTGCGCCCGCCCGATCGCACCGCTCGGACGCACGGATCCGACGCATCCGCGAGCGGCGCACGGCAATGTCAGAGCCACAGCCTCCAGGCACAGGCTCAGCAGAAGAGAAGCGGACTGGCGCGATGTTGGAGGCAGTTGCTGCCGCGCCACCCCTCCCCCCCACCCAACCTGGTCCGCCGCCACAAGCCGCAGTCGCGCCCGGGGTGTCGATGCTTCCCACGCAGGCCGCCGCGAGCATGTCCCTCGCGACCAACAGCCAGAGCAGCAGCAGTGCAACCAGCTCCTGCGCGCCGCTCGCCCAAATCCTCCCAGGCACTGCAGCAGCTGGAGTGCCTGCGAGCGCGCCGACGGCCGCAGCGCCTGGAGCGCTGCAGGTGCTTGCGCCCTCGCATGCAACGCCGCCCAGCACGCGCGTCCCGCTCCTGCCAACCGCTGCAGCCGCTGCCGCCGCTGCTGCGGCCGCAGCCACAGCAGCTGCTGCGCAGGCGCAAGCCCAGGTGCGGGCGCACCAGCAGCACCAGCACCAGCACCAGCACCAGCACCAGCAGCCGCAGCCGCAGCCGCAGCAGCAGCAGCAGCAGCAGCAGCAGCAGCAGCAGCAGCAGCAGCAGCAGCAGCAGCAGCAGCAGCAGCAGCAGCAGCAGCAGCAGCAGCAGCGGCAGAAGGCATCGCACCGGCCACTGGGGCAGCCGCAGCCGCCCTCAGGAGCGCCGCTCGCGCAGGTCACAGGGGTCTACCAGGTTGCGCCGCCGCCCGTTCCTGCCTGGCCTGGCCAGCACATCGCGGCAGCACAGACGGCCCAGCACGGCGCTGTGAACTTCACAGCGCAGTCGGCCCAGCACGCGGCGCTTGCGGCGGCGCACCAGGCCGCCGCGGCCGCACAGGCCGCCGCCGCCGCGCACAAGCCGCCTACGATTCTGACCCACCAGACGAGCGCAAACGCCAGCCCCATCGGTCCGCCGACGGTGCTACAGTCGCGTCCTCTGGGCCTACTGTCGTCTGTGGCCGCTGCTGGCGCCCCAGCCGCGTCCGTGCTGCGCCCTCCTGGCGCGCCGGCGCCGCAGTCATACCCGCAGCTGCATCCGCAGCTGCATCCGCAGCTGCATCCGCAGCTGCATGCAATGGCGGGTGGCCAGGTGGCGTACCAGCAGCCGCCGCCGCAGCCGCCGCTGCAGCCGCAGCAGCAGCAGTACCAGCAGCAGTACCAGCAGCAGTACCAGCAGGATTACCAGCAGCAGCAGCAGCCGCAGCCGCAGAAGGAGCAGCAGCAGCAGCAGCAGCAGCAGCCGATGCCGCCACCGCCGGAGCAGCAGCAGCAGCCTCGAGTGCCCGGCAAGGCGCCGAAGAAGCCAGTCAAGCGCAAGGCCGCCGCCGCGCCGGCGGCCGAGGCGGCCGCGGCGGCCGAGGGCGAGGGCGGCACGCCGGCCGATGGCAGCACCGAGGCGGCCGACGGCAGCACGGCGGCGCCGAAGCCGCCAGCGGCCAAGCGCTCGCGCAGCTCGAGCGCGAAAGAGGGCGGCGGGAGCGGCAAGCTCACGACGGCGTCGGCGATGGCGATCGCCAAAGCTATCGAGCCCTCCGAGGACGGCAGCTACCCGTGCCCGACGTGCCAGCAGGGGCTTGCATCGCTCGAGCTCATGGCACAGCACCTGCGCCACTGCACCGGCGGCAAGTGGCAGTGCGACTGGTGCGCATGCAAGGAGATCGACACGCCCTCCAAGGCCAACGGCCCCAACGGCGCCAAGTCGCTGTGCAATGCGTGCGGCTCGCGCTTTCGCGCCGGGCACACGTCGATGCCCATCAAGGACGAGGAAGGCAAGTTCGTGTGCCCCGACTGCAAGCGCCCCTTCGACACCATCGGCGCGCTCGGTGGCCACCGGCGCTTCTGCGAGCACGGCTCCTGGCGTTGCGGCTGGTGTGAGGTCAAGGCGGACGTGGCCGCAGGCAAAGGGCCCGGCCCCAAGGGGCCGAAGACGCTGTGCTGCGCATGCTCGGGTCGGTTCAAGGAGGGGCAAACAGGCCCCCCCGAGCCGAACGAGCACGGCCTGTACGTGTGCGAGCGGTGCGAAAAGGGTTTCGACAAGCTCGCTGCGCTCGGCGCGCACCGTCGCTTCTGCGACGGCGAGCGCGGCGCGTGGCGGTGCGGTTGGTGTGACTGCACCCTGGAGGACTGTGCGGGCAAGACAGGCGGCGGGCCAGATGGCGCGAAGACGCTCTGCCATGCGTGCTCGGTGCGGTTCAAGAAGCACGGCGCAGCGGCCGCCGCGCCTGTCACCAACGCCGAGGGCAAGTTCGTGTGCGAGAGCTGCACACGCCAGTTCGACACGATCGGGGCGCTCGGTGGGCACCGGCGCTTTTGCGACAAGGGCGAGTGGCGCTGCCAGTGGTGCGAGTGCCGTGTCGACCAGTGCGCGGGCAAGGGCCCGGGCCCCGAGGGGCCAAAGACGCTCTGCTCAGCGTGTTCGGCGCGCTTCCGCGCCGGCCACACAGCCGCGCCGCTGCGCGACGAGCAGGGCAACTTCCTGTGCGACTCGTGCCAGCGTTCGTTCGGCTCGATGGGTGCGCTCGGAGGCCACCGGCGCTTCTGCCAGCAGCTCTCGGCGGCGGCGGTGCCGCGCAAGCCCGACCTGGTCGACGACGCGCTCGTTGAGGATTGTGACGTGGGCGCGGCACAGGTGGCGGTGCCCGATCGACCGGCTAGCCGTCTGCCGCCGCCGACAGTCGCGGGCGCGCTGGCGGCGTACGACTTCATCCGCTACTTTTACACGGCGATCGTGCCCAAGGCGACGCTGCTCGAGGTGAAGGGCGACGAGCTCATCGAGGGGCATGCGGAGCACGTCCTCCTCTGCCCGCCGCCTCCTCTCGTGGAGCAGACGCGCTGCGCCAAGCCGGCGCGCCCGCAGGGGCGCGGTAAGAAGCTGCGCAAGGCGCTGCTCGTCGAGGAGTATTGGGACCGATCGCATCCCCTACGCCAGATGCTCAAGAAGATCCAGGGCGCCGACTTTGCCGCTTGGGAGGCGATGCTCGCGCCCGAGGGCGCGCCCGAGACGGCACGAGTGTCCGAGGCGCCGCAGGCCGAGCTGCTCTTCGCCATTCACGTGCTTTCGACGCAGCTCCTCTGGGCGGACCTGCTCACGCCGAGCTCCGTCAGTGCAGGGGCGGGCTTTTGCGCCTCCCTGTCCGAGGCGACTGTGCGGCTGCTGCCCGGCTGCCCGTTCAACGCGAGCACGTGGCCCGAGCTGCTGCGCATGGTGCTGCTCGCACGCGCCGTGGCGCACGCGCCAAAGAAGCGCTCGGTCGCGATCAACGCGATGCTCGCGCAGGGCTGGGGCAACGCGGCCGCGGCGACCGCGGCCGCCGCCGCGCTCGGGGGCGGCCATTCTGTCTCTGTCTGGTCTGCGGGCACGTCGGGCCCCTCGAGGCCGGGCGCGAGCGGCGTGGGCGGCGCGGAGGGCGGCGCAGACGATGAGGGCGACGTCGAGGGCGGCGAGGGCGGCGAGGGCGGCGGTGAGGAGGAAGAGACGGGGACGATCAGCACGGGCGACTGGGCGGCCGTCGCCGACGCGCTCGGCGGTACGGTCGAGTACGATGACCTGCCGCTGCCGATGCGATGTGCGATCCTCGAGTGCCTCGCGCACCTGCTCATGGAGACCTCGCTCGCGGCCAAATTCTTTGAGTCGACGGGCCGCGCCTCGGAAAAGTTGCAGGACCTCAAGCGGCACGAGTACAAGGTGCGCAACGCTCTGATCGAGAGCGAAGAGCAGGCGAAGCTCGCGGCCAAGTATAACATCAGCCGTCCCTCGCGCCTCTCGCATGACCGCACCGAACGTGAGCGACTCGAGCGCAGCAAGCGTCGGCGCGACGAGGAGGGCGGCGAGGGCGAGGAGGGCGAAGGTGAGGCGGGCAAGGGCGACGGCGAGGGCGACGAGGGCGGCGGCGAGGGTGAGGACGAGGACGACCTCGATGAGGGCGGTGGCGAGGCTGGGGAGGAGGCAGGTGCGGGCGAAGAAGGCGACGGTGAGGAGGAGGGCGACGAGGGCGACGAGGGCGACGAGGGCGACGAGGGCGACGAGAGCGTGCTGCAGTCGGAAGTTGGCGTCAAGATGGAGGTCGACGGCAGCGCGGCCGTCGGGGCACCCTCCATGGCGCAGAAGAGCGCCACGAGTGCCGAAGGCGATGGCGTTGGCCCGCTCCAGATCCCCGCCGTCGACCCGCTCATATCCCCGCGAAACACCATCGGCTCGGCCAATGGCTTGCACGACGCTGAGCACGACGCGATTCACGAGACTGGCGCCGACGGCGCTGACGGCGCTGATGGCGCTGATCGCGTGGAAGGCGCGGAGGGCACCGACGGCGCTGATGGCGCCGATGGCGACGGGCGCGGGCGCGGGCGTGGGCGCGGGCGCGGGCGCGGGCGCAGCGTGGCTGGTAAGCCTCGTCGCGAGCCTCACATGCCTTCGAGCAAGAACCCTTCCGTGCGGCGTGGCGACCTCGACAACATGCGGCTGCGCAAGGACGAGCTGCGCAAGCGGCTGGACGACTCGTTCGCGGTGCTCCAGCGCCGTATCGGGCGCTTCCGCTCGGAGCCGCTCGGCTTCGATCGCGACTTTCGCGAGTACTATCTACTGGGTGGGCTGCTGCTCGCGGACATGCCAGCCGAGCCCGGAAAGCTCGAGCCCTCATGCCTCTCCGACCAGGCGCGCCTGCTCGTGCGCATCCGCAAGCCGGCGGGCAAGACGGCGCGCGGCCGGCCTCTGGAGGACATGGAGGAGTGGCGGCTGGTGGGCAGCGCGGAGGAGCTGCAGGCGCTCATCGAGTCGCTCAGGCCCGCAGGCGAGCGCGAGCACAAGCTCGCGCGCGCGCTGCTCGAGACGGCGCCCCACATCAAGGAGGCGATGACGGCGGCGGAACAGGCGCAAGCGGCCATCCGGGAAGCGGCCGAGGCGGCCGAGGCGGAGGCGCTGGTGGAGGCGGCAAGCACGGGGGCGAGCCGCGCGGCAAGCAAGGTCGAGGACGGCGCGACGGGTGCGCAGGGCGGCGCCGACGACGAGGCGGAGGGGGAGGAGGACGAGGACGAGGACGAGGACGAGGACGAGGAGCTCGATGAGAATGGCGATCCAACGGCACAGCGCTGGACGTACGCCGGCCGGCAGAGCTACGCGGCGCGCGCCCTCCGCGTCTCTTGGGGCAAGGACAGGCGCGAAGCACACCGACGCATGTGCCTCGGGGCCATCGGCCGCTCCGAGGACGAGATCGAGGCCGAGATCGAGCGCGGAGTGCCCGTGCGCCCTGCGACGCTCATCGAGCGTCTGCAGCTCGAGATGCTCGACTTATTCGCGGCGCTGCCCGCACCGCCACCCGAGGATGCTCGCGTCGGCACGGCCGCGGACGATGTGTCGCACTCGTCAGTTCGACCCGGCGCCGACGAGTGCCGCCGACGGTGGGCCGACCTCCTGTCGACTTGTGAGGATGCGGGCTCGCTCGGCGAGCTGCTGCTGCAGTACGCCAAGGCGCTGCCCAAGACGGCGTTCCGCAAGGGCTTCCGGCGCTGGTGGCTCGCCGATGGGGGGCTCGAGGACACGAAGGTCAAGCTCGAGAAGGAGCTTCGCAAGCTGGACGCAGGCGGCGCCGACAAGAAGAGCAAGGGCGCCGCGGCAGCGGCCGCGGAGAAGGAGAGGGCCGACAAGGAGAAGGCCGATAAGGAAAAGGAATCGAAGGAGAACCCGCCCGCGCAGTCCGACTCGGCGCACCAGGTGCTGCTGCGGCTGCAGCTGCTCGATGCGGGCCTTGCCTTCTGTTAGTGAGAAGACCGAGAGAGTTCTCAGAGAGTAATAATACAGCAGCCGCAGTAACATGGCAGTTCTTTCGTCCATGTTCTCGTCGCTACGTCGCATGTTACGATCTTCGGTTCTCGACTGATCTCGCTGCACGCTAGCCCATGACGCTACTCGCTAGCCTCAGTTTATCTAGGAAGCCGGAAGCCGGAACGGCGCCGGCCGTGGCGAAAATCGGAGATTGAAACTTTTGCGAAATTGAGTAGCCCGAGCGAGCGAGTACTAGGACTCAGTACTTGTGTTGACCGAGGGGAGCGGAGCCGTCACTTGAGACGTGTGTTGCGCCCTTGAGCGCGGAAGGACCGCGACGAAAGCACGAAACTGTGGACTTCAAGAAGAAACGCCACGGGCCTCGCAGACGGCCGAGAGGAGATTCCTACCGGGGACAACGGCCGCATCAACCATGGCCGACGCCCTCGAACAAAAGTTTGAGAAGCTCATCAAAGAGATGGTGGCGGGGATGCCCGACGTCGAGTCTGCCGAGCAGCTCAAGCAGGGCTTACGAAGGCACTGGGAGAAGCCGCCGCTGGAGGAGCTCGAGCTCATTTCGCGGCGTACGTACAACCTGCGCGAAGCGCGGCTGCTGCTCTTCTTCCCCGAGCCGGTCGACATGCTAGCGTACGTCGCGTTTATCAACGGCGGCGGAAAAGGCACGCCGAGCAACCACCCGCAGAACAAGCTGCGCAAGCCATTCCTCGCGATGCTCTACATGCACCACGCGCGCTCGTGGCGACTCATGCGCGAATTCATCCGCGAGGGCGGCCTGATCGCGCTCGCGATGGGCCTCGAGGACGACAGCCCACCGCTGCGCGCGCAGTATGTCGACACGTTCATGCAGCTCACAAGCTGCGAGCTGCACGATTGGTTCCACGAGCCGGTGCTCGAGCCGGCAGTGCACAAGCGGTTCGTCGACCTCGCGAGCCCAGGCACGCGCTTCGTGCAGGCGCTCGCAGCCAACCTGGGCGAGAAGAGCCCGTTCCCGGGTGGCTCTTACTTCTGCCTGCAAATCCTCGCCTTCTGGCTCTCGCTCGTGCGCTACTTTTACTGTGAGCAAAAGGTGCTGCGGCTGGGCGCCGGGCTGATGTCGATTCTCGAGGAGTGGGCGACGACCCCGGGGCTGCCCGAGGAGGAGCTCGAGCTCGCCGCGAAGCTGCGCGACGACTTTGGACGCTTCCCAACGGTCGAAGTCATGTCGGGCCAGTTCGTCATCGGAGCTGCCGGCACGGGCACCGGCATGAGCCCGGAGGAAATGCTCGCGAAGTTCGAGGCGCAGGCGGCGGACACGTCGCGCGCGCTCGCGGGGGCAGAGTGCGGTGCGGGCACGCCGCCGGTGCCGGCGGCTGCCGAGCTTGACGAACCTCAGATTGCTGAGCTCCTGGAAGTGGAGGGCGCTCCAGGTGCCGGGGCGGTGGCCGAGCGGCCGACGACGGCAGTCGAGGCGGAGCGCATCGTGATGGCGCCGTATGCGGGACGCTCCGGGGGGGCGCCCAAGCCGGCGCCGGCCGGGCCCGCTGCAAGCACGCCTGCCGCGGCAGCCGCCACGCCCGCGGAGGTCAGCCCACCCGCCGCGGCTGGCAACTCCGCGAGCCAAGAGGATGAGGACGACGGCGCCGTTTCGGGCCCTTTAGACGAGTCCCTCATCCTTTCGGTGGGCGAGTCGGCGCATGGCGATGCCCCGGCGCCGGGGCAGCCCGACGCCGCTCGCGCCGCAGCGCTCAAAAAGGAGGGAAACGACGCCTTCGGACGTGGCGCATGGGCCGAGGCTCTGCGAGCTTACAGTCAGGCGCTTGAAGCGGCAGCGCCCGCGGAGGTGCACCTCATCTTCTCCAATCGAACCGCCGCGGCGCTCAAGCTCGCGTCGGCCGTCCGCAGCGGCGCGGCGCCCGCCCTGCCGGCAGACGCATACTACGCGTCCTCCCGTAGCACCTCCGAGTACCTCCGCACACTACGCGCACAATCAGAGGCGGCACAGGTGACCGCCGATGGAGCGGCAGCGGCGCTGATCGCTCGCGCACTCGAGGACGCGCGACGGTGTGTGCGCATGCATCCCGAGTACATCAAAGGGCACTACCGGCTCGGGCTCGCTCTCCTCGAGGCGAACCAGCCGGCGGAGGCGGTGGCGGCTCTCGAGGCTGGGCTCGGCCGCGCGCCGCAGAACGACGAGTTGCGCGCGGCGCTGCGCAATGCTCGAGTGGCGCAGGAGACATCGCGACGCGGCGCACTGAAGACAGCCAAGGAGATGGCCGCAAAGGAGGCACCCGCCTTCGCTGTGGCGACCGTGGCGCCGAGCCCGACTGCGCCGGCACCCACGCCACCACCACCAGCCGTCGCGGATGGTCAAGAGGCCGCCGCGGCCGCCGCCGCCGCTGGCGGCGCTGGCGCTGGCGCGAAAGTTGCGGAGACTCCAACGAAGAAGCCTGCCATCGACTACGAAAAGGTGGCCGCTGTGGCGACCAAGGTGGCCGACGCGGCTGCCGCGTCGGCCGCCGCGGCAGCGTCGTACGCCCCTCTGCCGAGCAGCGCTCAGGCCTTTGAGCGTGAGTGGAAGGCACTGGTGGCCGCAGGGTCTTTGGCGGCACAGCAGGCGTGGCTGGCGCGGTTGCCTTCGGCACACTACGCTCCTCTCTTCAAGGAGAGCCTCACGGAGGCTACGCTCCTCTCGCTGCTCAATGCGCTCGAAACGGCGCTCATGGGGTCGAGCGGCGCAGCCGAGGTGGAGGCTGCGTGCTCGACGGCGACGCAGGTCCTGGAAGGCTTGGCGAGCACTCGCCGCTTCGGGATGCTGCTCATGTTCCTCGACGCGAAGCAGAAGGCCGTGGTCAAGACAGTCTTCGGTCAGCTGGCAAAGCTGGGCACTCCCGCGTCTGCGGCGCTCAAGGAGGCTTGGGAACAAAAGTAGAACGCGTAAGGGCCTCGTGTTCACTACACGAGGATCCTTCCATTCCGGATGCGATGTGTGGGCGATTTCCCGCGCTCGTCTACCAACGAGAATCGAGAATCTGTTAATGCTGGGTCCAACACGCATCACTCCTTAGTTAAGAGCTTTGAAAAATGGTTTCTCTCCTTTGTGAAGTGGCACCTTCCTTAATTGGGACAGGGTCTGGAAAAAGAATAGGAAAGGGCTGGCGCAATAGCAGGCCGAACGTGCTCTCTTCGTCCTCGTCGGCAAATGGAGGACTACACCCATCGTCGCCTGCGTGCCTTGCTTCCAACCTGCAAAGATGGCAACCCATTGCGTGTGACCTTGCTTGTGCATCCCTTTGTGGACGGCGATGTGTATGACTACTATCGCAGCAAGCCCTATGGCCTTCTGCTGCGCGTGCGTCCAGTTTATGGTGATCGTGAACTTCCCATGGGGTGGTGGCGAGCGGATACTGTGCGCCTTTGCGAGAGCGAACTCAAGCACATCGCGGAGCTCTGCAGAGATCCAGAACCCAGCATGCGGGTCCGGCTCCTTTCAGACCCCGACTCAAATGCGATCGGACCACTGCCTGGCGAGCCGGAGGGTATAGTTGGTGGCATCATCTTTTCATCAACTGAGACAGGCTCGCAGGTCGCTGTGCGCTGCATTGCCGACGGCACGGCTGCTGCCTGGCCCCTCGCTCGCGTAGTCTTGTCTTCCACTACGCCTTCGCCTTTCAAGTCTGCCCAGTGGAGTGGTGAAATTGCAGAGGCGCTCTTGGATTTTACCACCCCCCATGTTGACAAGAAAGCCTGGACATATGATGCCCTCGACCGTGGAGAGCCATCACCACCAGACTCTGACCTCTCTCTCTCTCTTCAGCAATTACTGCCAAACCTTCGCCGCCAGACTCTCACACCACATGTATCGCCTGCGTCTCTGTCTCTTCGCTACACCCTCCTGGAAAGGTGCGGCAGGTCGTCCGTGACGGCTTCAAGGTCACATTTATTGACAACGACCGTTGTGAATGAACGAATGGTGGCGTGGCGGTAGAGCAGCTGCCTGCTTCAGCTGAACGCACATCTCGCTCCATCGACGCTCAATTGTCGACGTCAATGTCTCCATTCTTCTGTGGTGTGAAGGTGTGTGATGTCGATCGTCGATCCTGGAGACCTCTCGACCAGTCGACCTGCAGCCGCTCGGATTGCACGAGCTGGGGCGTTGCATGTGGGTGGATGGGGCGTTCGCTGCCGGCAGGCTTGCGGGTGAACGTTTTCCGATTGGTTTCCGCTACACCAGCACTGCCAAATTGGACCTCACGTCGGTCGATTCCATTCTGAATTCGGCGAATCGCGGCTGTGCGGATCGCGGCCGCCGGCCGTGTCGGCATCCAAGCACCACTCGATGCACCACACGCCATGTGTGGTCACACATATGTTGTCCCGGTACCGGCGAGGTTCCTTTTGACCTTGTGAAATGATTAAAATTCGGAAGGTCTGAACACGTGGCACGCCGATTAACACCTATCTTTCCATTCCGCGGTGGGTCATGCACCCTCGTAACCGCAGCGGCGCGGCTCATCATGGCAGTGGCGGCGCTGAGTACGATCGGTTCATGGAGGGAGAGAACGATGCGCTTATCAACGGCCTTGCTGGCAAGGTCAGTCAGCTCAAAGAACTGACCATAGCGATCGGCGCCGATGTTCGCGATCAGAACAACATGCTGGACAATATCAGCAATAGCTTTGACAGTGCGGGTAGCTTGCTGGACGGTACGCGGAAACGGCTGGGGGCATTCAGTAAGATGGGGGGCGACTGCTCGATGCCCATGCTCGCACTCTTTGTGTTCTTTGTGTTCATTTTCGTCTGGAGGATGACACATTAGGGAGATGATGTGCTAGGTTGTGCAACGACGCGTCTGCACGTAATGTGTGGAGTCGTGCGACGCAGATGCATTTGACACGATGACAGCGGCTGGAACGCTCAGGTTCGTTGTGCTGCTGCCTCTTGGCTCTGTGCTCCACACAGATCGCGGAGGCACTTGCGATTGGCGTTTGCCGTTCTGTCGACAGACGAATGGGTCAGGCTGCTAGGAGAGCCGCGCCACAGAAGTGTGGCCGGACCCAGCCAGGTCCGTGCGGCAGGTCAACGATGTGCTCCTAGTTACTGCCTGTCTCGTCGGACCCCTGTCCTCAGAGCCGAGCCGGGACCCACTCCTCTGACTCTCACGGCCGCGGCAAGAGTGGCGGGAGGGCGGGACCGCGTATTATGGTCCGTCGCGCTCCGTCGCGCGAGCCGCTGTACGCCGGACACCGGCGTGTGTGTGCTGAGTGTGTCCCTGTCCGGTAAAGTGACGCTTTTCGTCAGTTTCAGCGTGCGCCGGACGCGCAGCGGTGCCCCTACTGGAGCCAATCGACATCGGACATCGACATGACAACGAAATTTCAGCGCCCCCCGCACCGCGTCGTGTTGTGCGAGGTAGCGGTAATTTACCTCCCCCCCACATCGGTGTTTGCGAAGCTCGGCAAGTTGATGACCCTCTCGACCAGCCCGAGCGGCGAGGTTCTGTGCGTGATGAGGAGCAGCGTACGGCCGGCGAGCGCGCGCTGGAGCCCGTTGACGAGGCTCGCCTCCATCTTGCCGTCCAGCGCGGATGAGAACTCATCAAGGATGACAATGGGCGTGTCGCGCAGCAGCACTCGCGCGAGGGCGACTCGCTGCTTCTGACCGCCGGAGAGCTGAAGCCCTCGCTCGCCAACGTCTCGCGTCCAATGCAAGTCGGCGAAGTCGGCGCAGCCGGCGGCGTCGGCCGCCGCGCGCAGCTCTGCCTCGGTAGCACCCGGCCGACCGACGAGTAGGTTTTCACGCAGGCTTCCTGAAAAGAGGGCGGGCTCCTGCGGAACCACCGAGAGCAGCCGCGTGCGCAAGTGCACACGCTCAATGGTGTCCACGTCCACCCCGCCCAGCAGCACGCGTCCCCGCTGCGGCGCATACAGCCCGGCGAGCAGCGCGGCAATCGTCGACTTGCCTGAGCCCGACGCCCCCACGAGGGCGACTCGCTCGCCTGCAGCCACGTGCAGATCAAGCCCCGAGAGCACAGGCCGGTGCGGCGCGCTCGGGTAAGCGAAGCTCACGCCCTCAAACTCAATCTGGCCAACGGCCATCGCGCCGACCGCCCCGGCCGCACCCACAGCGTCGATGCGAGGGAGCGCCGTCGCGGGCGATTGACGCGTCGCCGTGGCCATACTCGAAAAACCTGGCGGCGTGGTGATGGGCACAGTTGGCGTTGTGCTGGGCCTCATGGGCGTCGTGATGGTCACCCTTGGCGTTGTGTTGGTCCCCATTGGCGTTGTGATGGGCATGATTGGCGTTGTGTTGGGCCCGATGGGCGTCGAGGTGGGCAGCTGGAGAGTCACGCTCCTCTCACGCTCCAGGTCCGCGGGCCGAGGCTCGAGCAGCTGCATCACGCGCTCCGAGGCGCCACTCGCGCGGCGAAACTCGGAGTAGGCCGTCGCGACGTTGCCCGCGCCGAAGCCGGTCATCATCGAGTACAGCAGGAAGGCGGACAGGTCGCCGTACGTGAGCGTGCCATCGAGGATCTGTTGGCCTCCTACAGCTAGCACTAGAAGGGCGGACGACTGGAGGGCGAGTCCCACTCCAGCCTCGCTCAGCGCCTGAGCAGCACCAACCTCCTCAGCCCTCCGGCGCGCCGTCGTCACCTTGGCCCCGTACCTCTCGAGCGCCTCGCCTTCGGCGGCGAATAGCTTGAGCGTGTGTACGTTGCCGAGAGCGCGCTCCGCCTCTGCACCTGCCTCTCCGAGCGCTTCCTGCACCTGCCGCTGACGCTCGCGCATGGTTTCGCCCATACGGCGCGCAAGGACCACGGCGGGTGGGAAGCTGAGCAACGAGATGCAGAAGAGCGATGGCGAGATACTGAGCATCGCGACCCCCGCGCCTGTGGCCATCAAACCCGCACGCAGCGCACTAATAGCGTCACTGACGACAAGCTTCTGCAGACTCGAACAGTCGGCAGTCAGGCGCGACTGCAGGTCGCCTGATCGCACGCGGTCAAAGAAGGCTACGTCGTGCCGAAGCAGCAGCGAGGTGAACGTTTCCGCTCGCAGGCGAGCCGCAACTCGTTCACCGGCCACGGCCATGAGCCGCCCGCGTACAGCAACCATGATAGATTGTGCGCTAAAGAGACCAAAGAGGGCAGTCGCAGCGGCGGCTGGTGTCCAACTGTCGCCGCCGCCCGCTAGGCAAGAGTCCATCACGGCGCCCATGACCTTTGGGAACACCACCGAGATGGACGAGGATCCCACCAGCAGCACCAGTCCGCCAGCGAAGCGCTGACGCTCGGGCCAAGCGAGGCGGAGAAGGTGGCGCCGGAATTCATCGGGTGGGCGTTTGTCGGGTGAGCGCTTGCCGGCCACGGTGCTGCAGTGACAATGGTGTAGCAATTTTAGGCGCGGGTGGAGCAGCGTGCCGATAGCGGCGGCAGAGCGGCCGCGTTTTCTCAGCATGGTTCGTGAACGTGTGTGCGGTTTTGTGTGAACGAGTGAAGTTAACAGGACCACAAATGTACGTGGTGGTGCATGTGTGTGTGTGAAGGGCATGGAAGGGCTCTTATAAAAGAAACAAAGGGGTCTCGCGTATTTCTCGCGAAAAGAAGATAGATCTGATGGGCGCAAGGATGGGCGAAATACAAGTCATAGGTGAATGTTGAATGTTGAATGTTGAACGGTGAATACACCATTCACATTCAGTTTGTTGAATTTTGCGTGAATTTTGCTCATTGGTTCGCCCGGCACTCCAGACTCCGAGCGTGTGTAGGTCTCTGGGTCGGAAATACGCCGGAAAAACGTTTTTCCGGCTCTGTTCCCGGTCTCAGCCGCATCGTTGATGATTCTGATTCCCGTCGTCTTTTGGAAACCGCGAGATTCCAGATTTCCAGATTTAGATACCTTCTTGCGAACTCGAAGGACACAGAATGCTCTTCTACGTCTCAGTCCTCTCCCTCTTTGTTCAACCGCATGCCGGCGTTCGCAATGTGAACGTGCGCACCTCGACGCCCGAAATGATCTTCGGGATTGGCTCGAAAGTGGCCACCGTCTTGACCGGAAAGGGTATGGTTGTGCCCACCGCCGCCTTTACTGTGACCGAGAAGGAGGTGCGTGCGGCGCAGAACTCGTGGGCGAACGCGATCGCGACCATCTCGAAGACGTACCTGGAGGGCGGTGACTACGTTGGCGTCGCGGGCAAGGCCGCGGGCGAGCTGTACGCCTGTAAGCGCGTTCGAGCCTCTCAAACTCAGACGCAAGTTCAGACGGAAGCTCGCGGCAGGAAGCTAGCCGTCCCCAAACGCACATCGATCGCTCTCAGCTTACGCCTCCACTCAATGCTCACACCTTGGCTCCGTGCACCTCTCACAGATGGACACTCGAACGTCCTCTTCAAGCCGACCAAGGCTGTTCAGGCTCAGTTCCGCCCGACGGCTTCCATGGCGATGTCCTACTTTGTCGGCAAGAATGCAGTGGCCAATGGCATCGAGGAGGACGCTGGCTTTGCCATCAACGGCGGCATGGGCTGGAAGTCTGTCGTCTTCGACAACCACCAGATCCAGGTCGAGGGCAACAATGCCATCGCGATGGGCAACTACTACTTCACCTGCGCGACCACGGGCGAGAAGACCAAGGTCGAGTACACCTTTGGCTACAAGAAGTGCACGGACGGCAAGGTGCGTATCTTCCTGCACCACTCGTCGGTGCCGTTCGTGGCCGGCACGAAGCCTTCTAAGCAGAGCGTGGCCGATGTGACCGAGGCCGAGGTGATCGCGGCGCAGAAGTCGTGGGCCAGCTCCATCAAGACGATCTCGAAGGTGTACAAGAATGGCGGCGACTTCGTCGGAGCAGCGAGCAGCG
>Ga0180442_101317_pt1 | contig 15510 bp, 11 predicted proteins | sample ChrtobMetP5_16mM_FD_119746 | JGI IMG/M metagenome (GOLD analysis project Ga0180442, IMG submission 119746) | Chrysochromulina tobin associated microbial communities from unialgal haptophyte culture, Seattle, Washington, USA - P5_16mM MetaG | ecosystem: Host-associated > Algae > Haptophytes >... | reverse complement strand
GGGGTTCTGTCGAGTAGCTGTCGAGTTCTGTCGAGGTCTGTCGAGCTATCCTGTCGAGTAGCCTGTCGAGTAGCTGTCGAGTATCCTGTCGAGTTCTGTCGAGTTGTCGAGGCCAGGGCTCAACCCGCGTACCGGCGCACGCCGCGGCCATGACCGCATGGCGTCCACAACGTGCCGGGTAACGCGGAGCCGGCGGAAGCGGAAGCGCCGGACGCGGGGCGGCGTCGAGCGGGCGTCCTGTAACCGGTCGAATCGTAATGCTACTATGTAGGTATCGCACGAAATAAATTCGAGTTTCGACACGGAATGGTACTGCGTCCCGACGCGCGCGGCTCTGAGACTCTCTAGAGGAAGAACCCGCGCGTGCGCGCGCATTATCTCAGCGAAGCGCTTGGGGGCCCGGGTTTGGGGTCCTCCAGCGCTGGGGTCCACTTTCGCTCGCTGTAGTATTCACGAGTATTGCCCACGCCCTTGGCCTCGCGCACCGCCTGCTGCCGAACCACCCACGAGGCGATCGCCACGTCCCGCTTCTCGGTGTCGATCGAGCCCTTGCGGGTGGTTCGGCCCTTTTGGCCCGAGTCGTCCCCATCGCCCTCATCGGGCCCCATGTCCTTCAACGACGGCAGCTCCTCAATGAGTTGACGGCGCGCCTCGGCGCTTGCGTCCGTCACGTCGACCGGCGCGCCGTCGGGCGCGCCGGCAGCAAGCGCCTGCGCTGCCGCTGCGGCGGCCGCCACCGAGCTTGGCCCACGCAGGAATCCGTCGATGGATTCATTCGGCTTGCGAGAGGCGGATGAGCGATGCGAGCGCGCCGCGACGCGCAGCGCCTTGGCGTGCCTGCTCGCGTCGTCGATGGCTGCGCTCAGACAGCTCATGTACTCGAGGATGGTCGACGTTGAGCATCCCTTGGAGGCAAGGAAGGCCCCTGCCGTGGGCTCCTTGTCACAGTCGCAGAGCAGGAACATCACACCGATGCGCTCGCATACCGCTTCGAATTGCGTTAGGGCCTTGGCCATTCCTATCTCCTCGTCGGCCACACTCAGCTGCTTGCCCTGCGTGCCGTTGATGCGCGCGTCGTGCGCGGCGGACACCTCGGCCGCTCGCTCGGCCTTTCGCTCCATGTGATGGACCTCGTGCTGCATCTGGTGGATCTCGTCGTTCTGAAGCTCCCAGTACGTCTGGAGAGACGCGACGCGCCGCTCTTTCTCCGCAAAGGTCTGGATGATCTCCTTGGGCTGCGGGTTCTGCGGGTCCATGCGCACGCCTACGATCGACTGCAGCTTGCCAAAATCGTTCTCGAGACCCTCGAGCTGCGAGCGCAGGTAGCCGAAGCGCACCTCGTACTTCTCGCGCTGCCGACGGCTCTCACGCATCGCGCGGCACTGCACGCGCTTCACCTTCTCACTCTTCCCCTCGAGGATGGCCTCGGTGTCCTTGATGGAGCTGTCGAGCTCCTCGGACTCGAGCTTGAGCGCCTGCCGATGTGCCTCGAAGTCCGCCGCGTCTCGAATCGACTCCTCCTGCGCGCGTCGCAGCATGTCGACAGAGCGCTCGCGCTCATCGAGCGCCTTGTGGCACGCCGCCTTGAGCAAGTTCATCTCGGTGGCCAGCCTGCCGAGCTCGAAGGCCGTGTGCTTCACGCTCTGCAGGTGCGGTTCGCGCTGCTTGCGCAGCCCCGAGATCATCGCGACGAGCTTCTCGTTGTACGTGTCAAGCTCGTTGAGCTTCTCCTCGAAGCCGCCCACGCGCCGCTCGAGCTTCGCCTTCGTGCGCTCCGCGTGCGCGAGCTCCGCAGTGATGCGATTGGGCGGCGTGCCCGTGACCACCTTGGCCAGCTGATTCTTCACGTTGACGAGCTCGGCGTCGTATTGCTCGGAGAGCAATGTCTCGCGCGCGAACGTAGTCTGGTAGTTGTCGAGAAGCCGCTCCATCCCCTTGCGCTTCTCCGCGCTTAGTTCCGAGGCGCTCATCATCGAGCGCGGCGACGCGGCGGTGCTCGCGGCCGCACGCGCGGACACCGCGCTACGCTGCACGCTGCTCGCGCTGCTCGCGTGCTGGAGCACGTGCTCGCGCGCCGTCTGAGAGCCGCCGGGGTATGCCTTCGCTTTCGAGTTATGCGCCGGCGCCGCGCCGTACGTCGCCGTCGGGTCCTCGAACGACTGCGGCCGCCGCGGCGCCGCTCCCTGAGGAGGATGGGGCGCTCCTCCCGGAGGATGCGGGCGCGGCGCTCCAGGAGGGTGCGGCGCCGCCGCTGCTGGAGGATGCGGTACCAACTGCTCGGCAGGCACGTGGGGAGCGCGCTGCTTATGGCCCTTGGGTGTGTACGGGTTCTGCGAACCCGCGGTCACCCGCGGCGAGCTTTTAGCAGGGTCGACGGTCTTTGGGACCACGACGGGCGGGAGCCAATTCATCGCGGTCTGACCAACGCTCCGGAGCGCGAGTACAACTGCGGCGGAGCGAACGACAACGCTGCGGAAAACACCGAGACGACAACGACTTTTTCCCGAAACGGAAAATAGTGGCCACGAAGATTGAGGTAGTTCATACTGTGCTGAGCACCATTAACTTGTTCATCAAAATCCGCTATTTCAAATACAATTTGATCGACATGCGCAGCGCACCTTACGATACCGTCCGCGGCGCGGGTGGGCAGGCCGCCTGCTCGAGCTCGGTTTCGACGGTGCCCACGTCGCCCGGCAAGCCCCTTAATGTACCTTACGACACCGTCCGCGGCGCGGGTGGGCTGGCCGCCTGCTCGAGCTCGGTTTCGACGGTGCCCACGTCGTCCGGCAAGCCCCTTAACGTTGTACACGCCTCCGCACGGCAGAACCAGGCAGGACCTCACCCACCACGACCCTCCGACTCCATCGTGGGTCAAGCATCGCCGGTGCGCTTTGGCAGCGCGCGCAAGGCGGCGGTGAATGATGGAGAGGCAGCCGCAGCACATGCCACCGAGCCGATGAGTGTAGGTCGACAGCGGTACGGCATCCTGTGCAGGCGGTTGTATGCGAACGAAGAGCCAGCGTTTGCGCGGACGCTCAATGGAGAGCATGAGGGCGAGTACTCCACTGTTCGCGCCGAAGCGACGCTCGATGTGGATGCCCTCTTCACCATCGTCTCGACGCTCGAGTACTGCCGTGGACTGCACAGCCTGCGCCTCGTGGGCCTCCAGCGCGCGACGACCTCGCTTCTTACACGCGAGATGCTTTCGGCCGCTGTTGTGGCCGTGCGTGCCTCCGCCTCCATCAAGCTGCTCGACCTGAGTGACAGCGCGCTGACCGACGATCTCTTTGCCAACGGTCCAGGCTCGCCGTTAAGCCGGCTGCTGCTCAATAACACCAACCTGGAGGCGCTGCTGCTGCGCAAGAACGAGCTCGCACTCGCGAGCGCGAAGTTGATCCTCACGCACCTACCGACCAACCGCACGCTGATCGAGCTTGACGTATCCGACAATAGGGGCTTCAAGTGGCCGGGCATGGCGAAAGAGTTCCAGCTTCTCTTCAAGGAGAATGTGACGCTCGTGAGCTTCGGCGCGTCGCTGCCCGACCCGGCGTCAACAGCTGTGCTCAGCGGCTTCCTGCACGCACCAGGGCGCATGCGTCTGCTTCGGCTCGCGCGAGAACCGCTCCTGGAGTCCAACATAGGGCAGCTCGTGACCCTGCTGACCCACAAGCAAGTCTCCCTGACCGAGCTCGACCTGACCTACGCGCAGGCGAGCGATCTGGGCGTCACACGGCTCGCGCGCGCGCTCATGAGTAATAGATCGCTCATCAGCCTCGTGCTAGCGCACAATGGCATCGCCACGCGAGGCGGTCTCGCGCTCGCCGAGGCCCTCAAGACCAACTGCACGCTCACCTCGTGTACGCTCACGAGCAACCTGCTCAACGATGCGGCGGTCGTGGGGCTCGCGGGCGCGCTCTCGGCCTCGCAAACGCTCACGCTCCTCGACGTGGGTCGGAATCCGATCGGTCCGATCGGTGCGCAAGCGCTGCGTCAGGCTTTGCACACCAACAAGTCGCTCACCTCTCTCGGCGACCTCGCCTCGCTGCCGCTGGCCGTGGGCCTGCGCTCGTCGCTCAACTGGTACCTGCGCCAGAATGTGACGCGGCGCGACACTCTGCAGCTCGAAGCTGAGCGCACGGTGGCGCAGCGGGACGGGCTGCTCGAGCTGTTGCCGCCCGAAGAGCGCGCGCTTCGGCGCAAGATCTTCCTGCTCGAGGATGAGAGCGTGCGGCTCCAAGGCGAGCAAAGCCGGCAGGCCCTCGAGACGGAGCAGGTGAGCGTGCTGCTCGCAGAGACGATCAAGCGCAACGCGCAGCTCGTCGACACGGTCGCCAAGCTCCAGGGTCAGGTAGACAAGCTGCGTAAGACGAGCGCAGCCAAAAAACGCAGCAAAAGCGCGGGGTCGGTGCGGCGCGCCGCATCCAAGCTCACCGAAGCGCAGCAGTCCGCGGCCAAGCACCTGGCTGCGATCCAGGCCAACTGGGCAAGAGCAGGGCAAGAGCAAGGGCAAGCAAGGGCAAGGAGCGAAGGCAAGAAGCAAGGGCTGCCGGTATGGGCGCATCTGGGTGGCCTCACGCCTCTGGAGCACGCTCAAGTGGAGGCAATCGAGGCCGCGGCCCGCAGCTCCCAGAGTAAAAGCAGCGGCCCCTCCCAGAGTAGAAGCAGCGGCCCCGAGAGCAGCGGCCCTGAGGGCAGTGGCCCTAGCGGGCTAGAAGACAGCGGGTGTGAGAGCAGCGGACCAGAGGCCGAATTCGCCAGTGCGTATTCTGCTGGCTACGCGAGGGGCTTTGAGAGCGCCTACGCTCCCGACGTGTTGGGCGGCTTCCAGCAATGGAGCCCCCAGGGCAACTTCGAAGGTTTCGCCGTCGGCGATGGTCTCGCAAGTGTGCTGACGTTATCTCCGCGCTCCCTCGCCGCTGCAGAGCTATCGGCATGCTGGGCTGCACCGGAGGCGATCGATGCCGACAAGGAAGCTCGCGCTCGGGCCACCTTAGTGCGCGAGAGCTCCGATTAGGAGGAAGAGGCGGGTTCCGTTCGTGTGTGCCGGCCATGTACACAGCGGCCGCGGCCGTGCACGCTGTTGGCCGTAGTTGCGTAGGAGCTCGGGCGGGCGGCGGGGCTCGGGAATTTTGTCAGCTGTCAACACGATGTCACGATCGATAACACGTTACCGGCAAGAGATGCTGCGCAACATCTGGGCCAAGGAACTTGCGGAACAGGAGGAGCGTAAAGCCAAGGAGGCCGCGATAGCTGCAGCGGCACGCGCTGCCCGTGAGGCTGGGGCAGCGATTTGTATCCAATGCCAAGTGCGCCGGAAAAAGGCTCACTCCACTATGGCTGCCGCACGCCGACGGGCCGAAAAGGAGGCACGCCGCCAGGCGTATATTTCTGCTTTCGGTCGCGCGCCGACGGCGGCTGCTACCTGTCACGTCTCTGGTATTGGTCTTTCTCATGCATTGGTGCTCCAAGAGGCGCATTTCATCATCGAAGCGTGCGACGATACAGGTGCACGTCAGGTCACTGGTGGAGATGTCTTTACCGTCGCCGTTCGCATGGCAAGCCAGGGCACCCGCGTACGCGCGAGGGTCTCTGATCGTGGTGATGGCACATACCGTGTCTCGTACAAGTCGGCGACCTCAGGCCCTTGCAGCATCTCCGTGTCGAGAATGAATGAACCGCTCCCAGGAAGCCCGTTCACGTGCCACGTATCCGGTTCGACGCCGGTAGCAGATATGTGCATCCTCCAAGGTGAAGGACTGCGCCGTGCGATCGCATCGCGGCAGGAGCACTTCCTGGTCGGGTTCCGTGATTTCCTCGGCCAGGTGTCGAATTCCGAGGAGCTCGACGTCTTCGTGCGCCCAGTCGATGAGCACCATCAGCTCAGCACCCACCCTGCTCCTGCTCTGTCGCATGCGCCAGCTTCCCTTTTAAAGACCAGCACTGATTTGCGAGCCTCCTCAGAATCGCCAACGCCTCCTCCTCGGCCAGCATCACCGTCGAACGAGACGTTACACGAGGCCGGCCTCGTCAAGCCGCTCAAGCTCTCTCCGCACGAGAGCCTTATAGTCGTCAAGCCGCTCACAGTTTTCCGCAGCATCGAGCTCGACAGCGAGCGCATCGGACAGGTGCTGCCTCGCCGCGTACTGCGAGTGCTGCGAGTGGAAACCATCTTGAGCTCTCGTGGTTGCAACCACGAAGTTGTTCGCGCATGTATCGAACTCGAAGATGACGACTACGGCATACACCATGGGAAAGAAAGCTGGCGCGCAGCGTATGCCCAGCGGCCCAGCTGGCGAACGCCAAGCTTCCGCAGGTTTCATCTTGAGGTCGAGGATGATAAGCGCAACATCATAACTGGTACCAAGATGGACCTTCCGGGCCGAAAACACGCTCGGCAGGAAGGCACCTGGCTCGAAGGGTCGGCGCACCTTTGCATCCCGGATAGGTCTCCTGAGGAGCTCGACAGGCACGAGGACAAAGGTGCCTCGCTCAAGCTTGCACCTGAGCCTGCGCCATCGCCTGCAGCTTCCGAGCCCCTCACACCTACGGCTGCTCCATCAGCCCCTGCTGCCGCTGGACGCGCAACTAGCCCGGCATCGCGCAGCGCTGGCAAGGGAAAGGCTCCTCCTGATGTTGCACGTGCCGCTAAAGACGCATCGACCAGCTCTGCAGTCGCGAACGCGCCTGTCGCTGCACTTGCTCCCGCGGACCGAAAAGGCAAGAGCAAGAAAAGTAGCACAAAAGGCGAAGGGACGCTTCGTGCTGGCGCGCTCGAGGCTAACAAGAAGAAAAGCACCAAGTTGAAGACAGCGTCGAGCGAGGCCACCTCAGTAACCACAAGCGCTCCGCAAAGTGAGCGTGAAGACGTGGTAGACCCTGAAGTCGAACCTCGCAGCCCTCCAGTCAGCGCCGAGGCGCTGGCTCCAGCTCCTGCTCGATTTGAGCCACTAAGCGACTCGCGCACATCGCCGCCCAAGCCACACTCTCCAGGGCGGCATTCAAACGGGCACTTTCACCAGGGTGATTGCAAACTACACGAACGCCTGCCTGAGGTAGGCTGGGTGTCCATCGAGGTTGGCGGGCTGCTGCTGGTTGAGAAGCAATTGAAGAGCCTTGTGCGGCAGCAGCACCTCCAACAGTACGACAGGAATCGGCGGCTGGATCTTCTTGAAGTTGAAGAGCGCGGCCGGTCTATGATGCAGGAGGAGCTGAATCGTCTTGCGCTGAGGTTAGCGACGAGCACAGGGTTGGGTAGTAGGAATTCTCCTCCGCCACGGTCGGCCTTCCTGCGTCAACTGGATGCGGACTCTTCAGGTATTGGCTTTGCATACGGCGGCATCGACCCGGGGCGGCTGCATGCCCATGAGCACGACTTTCACAAAGTGCATTTCAGCATCTGTCGTGCTGGAACGTATCTGCTTCACTGTGGCCTTCGGCGACCAAACGGCTCAGTCCCGTTGCCCGGCTCGCCCTTCAAACTAGTTGTTGATCCTGGAGCAGCATATGCCCTGACGACGCGCATTCCCGACGACGTGCTACCTCTCAGCGGCGCGCTCGAGCTGGCCCTGCCCAACAAGGAAACTGACGCAAAAAGCGAGCCTCGCTGCATCTGCACTCTCAACTTGCAGGCGCGCGACCGCATGGGCAATGCGTGCGTGCAAGGTGGTGCGTCCGTGGTCTGTGGCTGCACGGATGCCGAGTCCGGCGTCATTTCCAGGACTATCGACCAGGGAAACGGCCTTTATGCTTGCGAGTGGTGGTCGGTTAAGAGCGGCAACTACGAGGTCTTCGTGAAAATGGATGGGCTGCACGTAATCAACTCCCCAGCCCCCATGCGGCTCTCCTCTGGCACTCCCGACTACTCCCAAACCAAGGTCCACTTCGAGTTGCTCAATCGCGCCGGACCTCATATCGCAGGCAAGGAGTACAAGCTGCGACTGATGTTACGCGACGTGCACGGGAATCCAGCGTTGCCTGGCCCAACCGTGCGCTTTTACTGCGCATCGCTTCTCCCTGCTGAACTCAACGAGGACAAAGAGGCGTGGCGGAGGCTCGAACCGCTAGTATGCTCACAGAATCTCGTCGGCCACGAAGTCGAGTTGACGTTCTCGCCGCAGCTAGCAGGCGACACTCGATTGTATTTATGGACACTGACGGAAGAGGCCCAGCGGCGCGCAGATCGAGCTGCACGTAGCGGCATGCAGGGGGGTGTCCAGCGGCGGGCCGCCGGTCGAGCTGCGCTTGACGAAGAGACCGCTGCGATCGGTCAGCGAAAGCCTGGGAAAGCAACGACTTCGAGCTATGACTTGGACAGGCGGGCTCTGCCAGGCTCTCCCTTTGGATTGTACATGAAACCGAGTGAACCAAGTCCTCAGCACTCTCGCATCGACAGCCTCCTGATAAACGCTCATGGCAAGTGGGAGGAGTCTAATGACCCATCAGTGATTCGTGCAGGTGGACCGAAGTCGACAGCTCCAACCGGCAGTTTGGTCAACTACATTCAGGTTGGCGACACGGTGCGCTTCCATCCCTCGGTTGCCGACCAATTTGGTAACGCGATCTTCACGTCTGATAGCATTCTAACCGTGTTTGTCAAGGTATTGTCAAGGGACAAGCAGGTCCCGAGAGCGACGAGCACTTGCATGTGCAGATGTTGGTTGATAAACGCGGGGGGGTCGGTTGCTATGACGTAAGGTACGAGATCAGGCGCCGAGGCCGGCACGTGCTGCACGCCATGATCAACGGCAAACACATCACCGGTTCACCATTTGAATGGCATGCCATACCGTGTCGGCCCGATGGGCGTCGATGGGAGCCCGGCGAGAAAGAGGCCGCAGAGGCAGCTGCATTGCAAGCTGCATGATTGTGGAAATCTACCCGACGGTCGGGTCTTAAAAGCTTCAAAAAGAAGACCTCAACGAAGTCGAAGCGAGAGCCAGCCAGTAGTCCTTAGAAAGTTTTCAGAGAAGTCCAGAGGATTATGAGGGGGGGGGCAGGACTGAAGTTCCAGTCGCGCTGAGCTCTCAGTCACAGCCCGTTCACAGCGTTTTCACGGAGAGAGCCCAGCTTTTCAACCAGGGTGGCTTCATTTCATCGCAGTTCACGTCAACGGGACGGCCTGGAGCGAGCACACTGTGGCTTTCTAACCTTCAGAGAGAGCCCAATAGCCGCATGATCTGGTGCGACTGGCAGCCGCACCCGCTTCTATTCGTATGGACCTTCCTAGCCGCCGGCATCATCCGCTCTCATGCGACCCATCGCGACGTCGTCGGCAATGGCGCCTTTCTGCGGCTACTCATGGAGCTCGCGGCGGCAGACCTGGTCGGCTACCATGCTTTTGTGATGGCGGCTGCGGTTTCGCTACGCACGGTGGTCGGCCTCGTACAGGCGTGGGTGCTCAGTCTGGCGCTCAGCTATCCGGTGCGGCTCGTGGTAGCCCAACGTGTGAGCCGAAGGCCGTGCGCTCCCTTTGCACGAGCAGCGGTGCTGCCGGCCTCGGGTGCTGGCACACTCGCAGCTGCCGCGGCCTCGTCAACGGCGGTTCTCGTCCTCGCAATGCTGCTGCTCAAGCTCGAGCTGCAGGAGCGTGGCGAGGCGCTCGATGCCGCGCGATACAGCTGGCACATCGCCACATTCTACCTCGGCGGCGGCTTCTGCTCGGCATGCGCGCTAGGTGCCGGGCTGGGCACTGGCGTGGCACCGCCGCCCGGTGGCCCGCGACCGCCACCGCCAAGGGTCGGCGATGTGGAGCGCTCGAGCGGCAACTCTGACCTCGATGGCACACCCTGCAAGCCGAGCCGTGCGTCCGTTTGGCCGGCCGGTACGCATGGCATCCCTTTTCGAGCGATGAGTGCGCCGTGCGCCGAGGCACCGCTCGCCGCCTCGCTCTTGTGCGTGGCGGCCTTTGGGGTGCTGCCGCGCTGCTCTGGCTGCACTGACAAAGCTTGCCATGGAGGTCCGGCGCGGGCGTCACGACGCCGGCTGCCTGCCCCGCTTGTTTGCCTCTGCGCGTCGGTGGGCGTTCTCGCCGCGTACATCGGCGCGGTGCGCTGCGGGCTCGCACCTCCATTGGAGCTCGGCCCTCTGCTGGATGTGCGCTGCGTGGCCACGCTGCCACCCGAGGCCGCCGCGGCGGACGTCGGTGCGGCTGTGAAGAAGCCAGACACGGCGGCGGACGGAGCGGCCGATGGAGTGGATGAGGGTGTGACGGAGTGGGTGAGCATCGGTGATGAATGGACTCTCCTCAGCCTCCTCTACGGCCGCCGCCGCGTCGCCATCCCGCCGCGCTGCCCTTCGAGTATCCCGAGGCGCTCCTACGCACCCGCCGCGGCATCCAAGGCAGATGCAGCGCCACGTCATGGACTCTCGACAGGACTCGTGCTGACCGCCGATGGGCAGCAACCGAAGTACGCGCGCGCGGCATTCGTGGCGTTGCATAACGTGCGCCGCTTGCAACGCTCGTCGTTGCCGGTGGAAGTCTTCCACATAGGGCCTGCCGAAGCCTTTGAACCCGCTGCGAGATCGCGTCTGGCGGCGCTGGGTGACGTGGCCGTGATCGATCTCCTCGAGAGGCTTCCGCAACGGCTGCGTGCTGCCGCATCCACGCGCCTTCGTTCGTTCGCGGCGAAGCCCTTCGCACTGCTTGTGGCTTCTTTTGAGGTTGTCCTCCTGCTCGACAGCAACGCGCTGCTCTTCCAGCCCCCCGAAGCCCTCCTCTCCCTCCCCGCCTTCCGCGCGACCGGCGTCCAGCTCTTCAACGACTATGTGGCCGCGTTTCAGATCGTCGACCCGTGGCTACTCACTGGCTATCTCGGCTCTGGCGAGTCGGCCGCACGCGCCTACGAGAGCCTCACGCGAGGCGCCGAGGTGGACTCGTCGATGGTGATCGTCGATAAGCGACGCGCATGGGCTTACGTGCACCTGGTCGCTGCGCTCAACTGGTGGTCTCCGATGCTGGACCGTCACTCTTGGGGTGATAAAGATTCGTGGGCCTTCGCAGCGGTTGTGCTCCGCGGCCGGAAGGGCGGCTACGGCGGTGCGGGTGGTGCTGGTGCCGATGGTGGCGACGGCGAGGGCGGCGACGTTGTTGTCGGCGAGATCGAGGGTGATGGAGGCGGCGACGACGGCGGCGACGGCCGCGGCGGTGCGTCGGGCTCCCGAGCCGGCACAGCGGGTACACTCGTCGGGTGGCTCACTCGGGACGTGCCCGGGAGCCTGGCATCGCAGCCACCCACGCCTGTGTGGGGCCACGTCCAGTTTGACGAAGCGCGGCTTGCCGAGGGCACGGGCATGCTTTATCTCAATTGGCAGCCTCATTACGCGGCGGGCTTCCTGCGATTGCAACGGCTGTCGGCGACGGGAGCGGTCGCAGCGGACTCCTCTGAAGAGAACGCATCCGCATTCGCGGTGCCCGAAGCTGTCGCCGGAGCCGAGGCGGCCGCCCTCACGTGCTGTGTTCTGCTCCGGGACCAGTGGGAAGGTCCTCACGCTGAGACTCCACACCATCCGACCACTCCGGCCGCCGCCGCCGCCGCCCATCGATACGCTGTACGAAGCACCCTCAGCGACGCAGCGCGCGCGCTTCGCCTGCTTGAGGCGCCACCGCTCGTGCCGCCCCATTGGTGGGGCCAGGTACGCTACCGGCGTTGCACCATCTACTTTGGCGTGCTTTGGGGCGGCGGCGCCTTTGCGGCGCACTCGGCGTATGCTTCGCTGAGCACGAGGACGCGGCCGTTGAGGCCCCGCGTGGCGTCGGCGTCGGCGTGGCGGGATGTCTAAACTTATACTACCAGATTATCATGAGTTCTGCTTCCCCGCGTGGGTCCGATATGGGTCCGATCGCCTCTGGGCGGGGTACACGGTAAGTCGCGGTAACGCTCGCCAGTTTAACTCCGGACTGACTGGTACCACTCCAGGGGCCCACTGCGGAACCTTCAACCTACAGGGACTGCCGTCGCTTCGTGGTGCGCTCAGAGGTCCCGGGCGCCGGCGAGCCGCGCCGAGGTCGGGTGTTTGGTGAGTTCTCCCCCCGGCCGGCGGTCTCCGTCGCATCGGTAAGGCAAGGACGTACAGCGTACCGATCCGAGTAGGAAACGTCACGCGTATTAATAACGTCACGCGACTGAAGCAACACAGCCCGCTTCACGCTACACTGTTACCGTACCGCCCGTCCGGCGGTCTTGGGTGTCGACGTTTATAACATTGGCTGTGCGAACGCGTAGTCGTCGCCGACTCGCCGCGTACACACAGCGGTTTCTTACACGATATGTAGTAACGCCGTGGATGGCGCAGCACCGGGGTCCGGCGTCAAGAGCCTCCGCTCGAAATTCCTAGTCTTGTCGCCGGACGCCTCATCCACGCTCAGCCTTTGATAACGGCGACCGGCCGCAGCTTGACGCACTTGTTCGAGATGCCGGCCTCGTGGCAGGTGTCGACCACCGCGCTCACGTCCTTGTACGACTCGGGTGCCTCCTCCATGACCAGCTTGGGGCTTGCCACGCGGATTGCGATGCCTTTTTGCTGGAGTGCATCAAGCACCTCTGTGTAGTCCACTGAAAACAGCAAAACGGCATGGTCCACGGGCACTCTAAGATAGTAGCAGCATGGGCAACCAACAAGGCTGCTGGCGCCAGCCAAGAGAGATTAGCCAAGAGGGCCGGATCGAGAGCCATCGGGGCACGCACTCTGCCGCCGTGAGCCTGCCCTCGACTTGGCGCGGCCTGCACCATGACAGGTGGAGCCAAACGTGTCTGACCAAACAGGAATCGGGATGGCAGGTGACAAGTTATGATAGGTGAGCACATACGGAGGTGACAGGTGGAGCGAAACGTGTTTGTGTGCTTGTCTGTGCTCACCTGTCATCCCTTTCTCCGTGCCGGTGAGCACATAAGAGCAGGTGCCCATCGTGCCACCTGATCAGGCGAATCCACTTGTGTCAGGATCAGGAGAAAGGGGTGATCGCCTACATGTACAGTTGAAAGTGGGCTGGCTTTCACCGATCAGGACTGGCTGGCCCGTGAACTGGTAATCCACTGGAATCAGCGGGTGGTGCGGCGGGAATGCGCGCGTTGCGCCCTTTCGATGGACGAGTAGCGTCTTCGGCTTGCCGTCCACCATGTGCTCTTCGATCTTGGCGATGTTATGCGACACATCGTACACGACGGCCATGCCGAGATCATCGGGCGTCGAGTCGAATTGCTTCGCAAACGCTTGGCGCGCAAGAAAAGTCATCGAACTCCGATTGACCCATGCGTAGTTGGCGGCCGCGGCCATGGCAGCGAGATAACTTTGGCCCTCGCTGGAGTTGATGCGGGCGCACGCCAGCTGACGATCATTTGTCTGTATGCCGTCACGCCCCATGGCCTTCTCCATTGCCACCAACGCGTCTGTAGCCACCTGATGGCCGAGCCCACGGCTGCCGGAATGAATCATCACGCACACCTGCCCCTCGAACTCGAGCCCCATCTTGGCTGCGGCGTGCTTGTCGTAGATCCGATCGATGACTTGTATTTCCGCGTAGTGGTTCCCAGCGCCGAGCGTGCCGAGCTGCGGTAGCCCACGCTTTTTTGCTCGGGCGCTCACGCACGTAGGGTCGGCAAAATTTTGGGTCCACTGTGTGTTTTTGTATTGCATCCTGCCGTGCTCCTCGCAGTGCTCCTTGTCTTCAGCCCAAGCGTATCCTTCTCGCACTGACCAATCCATGCCATACTCGAGCGCCTCTTGCAACTGCGAGAGAGTGGGTGATTGAAGTGACGCGAGTCAGCAGCCAGCACTCATTCGGCCTGCAGTCAAGGGCCACGCGCGTTCGACTCTGGTCTGTGTCACATCGCTCGAGGCCGTCGGAATCACACCCTGCGAGCCCACGCCAACGGGAATGTGATCAAAGAGGTTCTGGGCTAGCTGCTCCTTGACCGGCGCGACATCGCCTTCACTCAAATTGGTGCGCAGAAGTCGCACGCCGCAGTTGATGTCGAAGCCGACGCCGCCGGGAGACACGACCGCCTGCGGGTCGGCCATGTCAAAGGCGGCGACGTTGCCGATTGCGAAGCCGTAGCCTGAGTGCACGTCCGGCAGCGCAATGCTCCGGCCCACGATGCCTGGCAACCCGGCGACGTTTGCAATCTGCTTGAGCGCAGGCAGGAAGCCTTGCTGGGCCGTCGCCTTGCAGTACTGCCCGAGTTCTGAGAAGAGGAGCTCCTGCAGCTCATCATTTACATAAAATGTACCTTCGACGTTCATGTTGGGTACAAAGCCCTTGGCAATGCGGTACTGGCACGGCGCGACTCGCTCGATGTAGCGCAGCTCTTGCTCGTACGTGCGGACGATATCCATGAAGCTCCAATGAGTACGTGCGGACGATATCCGCGGACGAATTCAGCCGACGCAGCGAAGACACGGGGGCTCTACTTCCTCACGTGCTGTGACCGGGCGGGGCTAAGGCGTCTAAGGCGGCCCGGCCCGGCGGCTGATCGAGTATGGCTGTGGTACCGGTATGGGGGTCCAGGGGTCCCCGAGCTAGAGGTAACCGCATCTGTATGTACGCCGGTCCGGTGTCTTGGGTGCCGAATTAAACCATTGGCTGTGAATGATAACCATAGGCTGTGAATCATGCACAAGATGAGGTTCGGAGGGAGAAGAGAACTTCGTGTGAGGATTTCGTCTCGTCCAGGCTGGGCACGCAAGCTTTCGATGAGCCGCGACTACGCGCCCCGGCCGGGCGGCGTGTACTATAATCGGAGTGGCGATGGGAGTGGCGATGGCGGCATGGATCAGATGCACCACCAGATGCAGATGCACCAGCTCCTGCTCCAGCAACAGCACGACCATCTCAGTCGGCTGCAGCACCAGCACGCGTCGCTCATGTACCAACACCAGTACCAGGTTGGCCCGAACGGGTATGAGCATGCCGACAGCGAAGCGAGCCCATCGGGTGGGCAAACGCACCCGCATGCGACGCTGCCCTCGGTCACCGCCGGAGTGCCCGTGCCATCATCCGCTGCGGACTCGGGTCGGCGTGACGAGTCTTGCCGACGACAGCAGCACAGCTCGTCGCAGCAGAAGCATCAGCAACACAAGCAGCCTCAAACGATGCATCAACCGCCGGCAAGCTCGCTGTCGTCCGGCCGCTGCGGCGCCAGTGCGCACCTCAAGCCGTCCCGCGAGGCCGATAGCCTTGGAGCGGGCGGCCTTGGAGCGGCCCCCTTGCCTGCACCCGCGATGCTGTCTGCCGACATGGCGGCATCAAGTGGTCTGCTGTCCGAGCACGCGATCCTGCGACCGCCAAGCGCAGTGGTCACGGGCCGCATGGGGTCGGGCGTCGAGGATGGTGATGAGGGTGCGCGCGCTGACGACGTAATGGGCGGCGTCGTAATGGGCGGCGTGCCAGGCTCGATGCGGCTCGTGCCAGGCGGCGGTGCGCTGTCGGAGGTGTTGGACGAGGCAGGCGCGCCGCAGGCCGCAAGCGGCATCATCTTTGGCTGCACCTCGTCAACCTTCGACGAGTGCTTC
>Ga0180442_101251_pt1 | contig 16106 bp, 9 predicted proteins | sample ChrtobMetP5_16mM_FD_119746 | JGI IMG/M metagenome (GOLD analysis project Ga0180442, IMG submission 119746) | Chrysochromulina tobin associated microbial communities from unialgal haptophyte culture, Seattle, Washington, USA - P5_16mM MetaG | ecosystem: Host-associated > Algae > Haptophytes >... | reverse complement strand
CTCAGCGGGCGCATCAGAAGGGCGCCGACGTGGATTGAGTGATGGCGCCTGGCGAGCGTGGTCAGATTGCCTTTTGGACGGGCGCGAACGAGACGAGACGTGAGACAGAGGGTGCAGTAAAGGGGAGACGGAGAGGAGGTCGTGGCGCTGGCGTGTTTGCTGGGCAAGTTGGGATAGGGTAGTGTGCAAGCGCATGAAGAAGAGACCAAATGGCGTGCAGTTTCGCTGTCGTGTCGTGCGGTATTGAGTTTTGTCATGGGGTTTTCCAGGTGTGAAATAAACATTGGCTATGAAAGCAACCTAATTTAGAAATGCTAGTAAGCCCTAATTTGGAGAAGAAAAAAATATGGCCCTCGCTTCCATAGCGGTACTGCTCCTCGGAGTTGGACTCGATCCCACAATCCAGCAACTGAGTATGCATGATGAGTATGCATCCTTGCATCTCCTAGATGCGGAACATGTGAAGCACCATAGTATCAAGGCCAAACGAGCGGCGGAGGCAGCCTCATGGCAAACGCTGTTACCGCTCGTCGACAACGCCGAGAAGAAGGAGGCCGAGAAGCAGAGAGCCCTCGAGGCAGAGGAGGCCGAGTGGGCGGCGCAGGGAGCAGGCCTCTTAGGGAACGATGCGAAGTATGCGACGGACTGGGCAGCGGTCCAGAAGGGCTCGTGGGTGGTGGACCTACACAATCGTTATGAAGAGCGGGCGCACGAGAACGATAACAACAAGAACAACGATGACAATGTCGATCAAATCAGCGGTCAGCGGTATCCCGAGTGGCTGGCACGCGAGCGTCAGGATCCCCAGCTTCGCACGCCACATTCAGAGGCCGAGGATGCGGCCATAGAGGCCGAGAAGGCGACTGCCCAGAGGGAGATGGCAGAGTATCTGATGGGCGAGCGGAAGTCGGCTGAGCGACAGGCGTCCGATCGGATCGCGCGGGAGGCCAATTCGGCGGACAAGGTCAGAATGGGCTTTGGGGAGGAGGAGGCGACCCCAGAGGCCCCTGCGCAGGAGACGGTGCCAGAGGCCCCTGCGGAGGAGGCGACCCCAGAGGCCCCTGCGCAGGAGGCGGTGCCAGAGGCCCCTGCGGAAGAGGCGGCGCCAGAGGCCCCTGCGGAGGAGGCGGTGCCAGAGGCCCCTGCGGAGGAGGCGGTGCCAGAGACTCCTCCGGAGGAGGCGGTGCCAGAGCCCCCTGCGGAGGAGGCGGTGACAGAGACTCCTCCGGCGATGCCAGAGATCCCTGCAGAGGAGGCCGAGGCTGCAGCGGCTGATATGGCAGCGGCTGAGAAAGCAGTTGCGGAGAAGGCGGAGGCGGAGAAGGCAGCGGCGGAGGCGGCAGCGGCTGAGAAGGAGGCCCTTGCCAGCCTGCAGCAGGCGGCAGCCGAGAAGGCAGCGGCGGAGACAGCGGAGGTGGAGAAGGCAGCGGCGGAGGCGGCCGCGGCCGAGAAGGCCGCGGCCGAGAAGGCAGCGGCCGAGAAGGCAGCGGCAGAGGAGGCAGCGGCAGCGACAGAGAAGGTGTTAGCCGAGAAGGCGGCGGCCGAGAAGGCGGCGGCCGAGAAGGCGGCATTGCCCGACGGGACCTTACCCGAGATGGCGGTACCCGTCGACGATGAGATGCTCAATGCCCAAAATCACGGATTTGACAAGATGCTCTTGAAACCCGACAACAGGGATATGCTGATGGCGCCGCAGCTGCGCCCGCAGGTGCTCGTCATCGTCTCTGACCACGGAGGTGGTACTACGCAGTTTGGGCAGGCGATCAGTGAGCATCCGTGCATATTCGACCTCGGTGAGCCATTCGCTGCCATCCCTGTCAAGAACCCGAGGGTGTGGTCGAGGAACGCGGTGCCCGAGTGCAACCAAACGACCATTACGGATGCAATCTTTGACGCGGACACGAAGACCATCATGAAGCCGAACAACCCGGTGCTCACAGAGCGGATCCTCTCGTTGGGACCCCACATCTTGCCCGATGGCACCCGTAAGCGTGGCCACAAGGAGGCCGGCATGTATCCGGTGGGTCTTACCGGTGACGTGCCCTCGCTGTACGAGAATCTGCCCTACAGCTTCGCCGAGTACTTCGTCCGTGTCCGCGATCTCGTCTGCAGTGGCGTGCCTGAGAAAGTCTGCCCCCCCTCAGACTGCACGATCTCGATCAAAATGTTCCCGCAGTTCTTCAACGCCAATACGGCCGGGCAGCTCACGAAGGAGAAATTCATCAACAAGTGCACGATCGTTCGTAACGAGATGGCGACACCGGCGTGGAAAGCCGCGCTCATGTCGATTGTCGAGCACCCCAGGGTCGCGTCGTTCACACTCACGCGTAACGAGGTCGAGAGGCAGTTCTCCGTCTTCCACCGCTTTGCTCCTGCCGGCACCGCGTTTGACTGCAACGTCCCCCGCCCGATGTCAACATTCATGACGCTGTCGAAGGACTACACCGATAGGGAAATGGCCGTCGAAGACTGCTGGTCGGGCGCTGACGGTGCCAACAAGTGCCTCAGCGACGCACTCCAGTTAGTCGGACTCTCAACCGAGCCGATGGGGACCAGGGGGACGTTTCTCATGGGCGGCTCGAACCTCGAGAGCTCTGCGCAGCATGAACACGCTGCGGCGCATGCTAGCTGCAAAACTGACCCCTCGGCCATGTTCAAGCGGCTGTCGAATGATGACGTGCAAATGATCACTTGCAGTCCAGACCAGCCGTGTGAGTCGCATACCATGTCGTTGGGACGGGGCGGCAGGCGGCATCGCGCCGAGTGAACGACATGGCGATTCCGCAGTGCACGTGAGCATTTGCACTGGAGACATGCTCTGAGATCCCTCGGGTCGTAGCGGCTATTGAAGACACGCACCGCCATGCAGGCGGGCTTAACCAGCCGACAGGGAGAGGAGGGGGGGGGGAGCACGTATCGGAGAGCGAGTTCGGACTCGCTTTAGTGGTGATCTGTTCAGTGCGTGGCATTGGCGGGCGCAGCCGATGGGGACGGACGGGTCGGGAAGCGGTTCCTGGTTTGTCGGCATCGCCTGCTTCACGTCTCATCTTCGTCTCATCTGCGATGCGTCTTCTCGTGCGTGTTGTGAGGACTGTTGTGTGCATGCGGTGTACTCTCTACGTACACGACTCACGAGGAAAAAGTGTGGCGACACACGATGGAATAAGATAAGTGGAGCGTGACTGCGCGTCCGCGGCCGGGCCGCGGGGCGGGTCGGGCCGGCTCGTCGGTCAGCAGTCGGTCCGGCTCAGGACGCGTCGTGTGGCCGGCACCTCAGTCCTCACCGAGCGGCTGCGCGCGCTCGGTGGTGTCGGTATGCACAACCTCCGCCCCCCCCGCTTTGACGCGTACGCCGTGTGCACAAAGTGAATCGAAGTTCGAACGGAATAAGCGAGGACGCACCTCGACGTGTACGCATGAAAATCTATCGACGGATTCATATTTCGGTCTAATTGAAACCCCTAACGTGAAAACTCGAGTGGTCGAGACTCAGACGCACTGCAAGAATACCGGTACACGAAAATAATACCGACAGTCGAGTGCGTGATCGCCGGTATATAATACCGACCCCCCGCCTCACACTCGTCCCACCTCCCGCCCGCGACCCCCTGGCCCTCCTGTGCGTGTCTAAAGTATTCTGTAAATCCTAAACTCTATTTTTTCCTTTTCTCCGTTTCCTTCTTCTTCTGCTCCTCCTTCTCCTTCTGGTCCGCCTCTTCGTCCTCCTGGTCCTCCTCCTTCTTTTTCTTCTTCTTCACGCCCTCCATCTTCGCGCGCTGCTTCGCGAGGTGGCTAAGCAGCTGCAGGCGGCGCTTCTCCATGAACACCTCTTCGCGGCGTGCGCGCTCCTGCTCCTCGGCGATGCGCCGCTGCTCGGCGAGGTCCGCCGCGTGCGCCTGCATATTGCGCTGCTCGCGCTCAGCCGCCTCGCGCCGAACGTCTGCGACGCGCGCCTCCTCGGCGACCGCGAGCACCTCGGCGAGATCTCCTGTGACCATTGCGAGGTGATCGGCGCCGCACGCGATGCCCACGACCGTGGCCGACTGCAAGCGTCGCAGCATCGTCGGCTTGGGCAACGTGACGCCGCCGAGCCGTCCCCACACCCACACCTCCCCAGACCAGGTGAGAGCCGCGCTGAAGCGGCGGCCGCAGCCGAGTCCACGTGTGTCGGCGATGGGCACCATGCGGTGCTTTGGGCCAGGCAGCGGCCGCTGGAGCGTCGCGAGCAGCGTGGGGAGCCGTTGAGTCACTCCCAAGCCATGCCCGAGCTGGAAAGATTCGTCCGCGCCCCAGCTGTACATATCGCCCTTGCGCGTGAGCGCGATCGTATGGTGCGCGCCGCACGCGACCTCGCCGAATTGGAGCTCGTGCCCCGTCTCGAGGCCTAGCCAGTCGCCGCGGCTGCTCGCAGAGAAGAGGCCGAAGCCAAAGCCCGCGCGGGTGTCCTCACCAGGCTGCAGCCGCTTGCGAGGCTGGACCCGATGGAAATGGACCTCGTGGGGAGTGGAGCGCGTACGCTCGTCGCCGTGACCCAGCCGGCCGTGCTCATTGTCGCCCCATGAGAACAGCTGCGCAGCGTCGCGCTTGGTGACGCCGATGATGGCGCACGAGTGGTACGCGCCCGCCGCCACCACCTGCGCACGCAGCCCGCGCGACTTGAGCGCCTCCACTGGCCGAGGCAGTAGCTCGTCATGTCGAGATCCATGGCCGAGCTGACCCATGCACCCCGATCCCCAGGTGAACACCTCGAACGTGCTCGAGAGCGCAATGGTGTGGCGCGCACCGCACGCGAGCCAGGTGATCTGAAAGGCCTGGCGGCGCTTGTGGATCAAGCGCGAGCCCGCCTTGAGCAACTCGTCACGATTCTCAGCCTGCGCCGCTACCTCAGCGTAGCGAGTTGGTAGCAGAAAGTCCACAATCGTGGGGCGCGATTGCGAGATCGACTGACCGAGGCCGAGTTTACCCTCCTCGCCATCGCCCCACGCCATCACGATCCCATTGTCCATCAGCGCGATGCAAAAGTCCTCGCCCATCGCGACTGCATGCACCGGCATCGCGTTGAGGACTGTCATAGGCGTGGGCGTCGCCTTCTCCGTAGCTCGCCGCCGGATCGATGCGTGTACCGCATCCTCGGTCCGGTCGAATGAGAAGGCGGCGGCAGCCCAGGCCGCTTTCGCGGCGCCGCCCGCCATGGCGTCGCCCAGCACGCTGCCCGTTCTCTCGCCTTTCCCTGTCGCCGCTGCCGCCGCCACCGTCTTCTCCTTCGCCAGAGCCTCAGCGCCGCCGACGCTCTTCACGGCAGCCCAATTCTCCGCAGCCTCGCGCGCGCCGCCCACCACGTTACCCGTGTTCAAGGCCTCGGCAAGCCCGTGCGGGAGCGGCACGCGGAAGGGCGGCACGCCATCGTGCGCAAGGCTTGACGGCGCTGGCGCTGGCGGCGGCTCGGCGGCGCTCCGAAAGGCGCCCGAGCCGAAGCCGAGCGCACGGCCTTGCTTGGTCACAAAGACCGTGCAGTATGGGCCAGCGTAAAGGGCGTGTATACCCTCGTGCAACGTCTGCAGCTCGAGCGCGGCCGGATGTGGGATCTCTGGCGAATCGGCCGGGCTTGCGTGGCCACACTGGCCCTGGCTGCTGTCACCGACCGTCCAAATCGCGTTCGGAATGGCAACGTTGCGCAGGAGCATAGCGTCAGTCCGCAACGTGGTGAGCGATGGCCGCTCCTCCTGCACGGCTGCGCGCCATTGCTGCATCTTTTTCCTGCTCATGACGGCGGCGTCGGTCTTCTTCCGGTGCCGCATGACGTCGGCCGCATCCCACGGGTCGATGGGCTCCTCGAGAGTGACACTCGAAAGACTAGCGGCTTGGTACTGGAACGCGCTGATCTCGTCGTGGCGCAGGTCATCCCGTGTGTCGCGCTGGCCGTCAACGCCCGGTGCCCTCTCGGGTGTCGAGTATTGCATGTGGCAAATGACGCTTTTCGCGGAGAGGCGAATTTCGCAGCGGTGTGAATGACTGGGTTCACGGTTCCTTGGAGACACAGCGTTTAGGGCGCAGACAATGCCGGTCAAGTGTGAATGATGTCTTTCCGATAACTTTCCGATACCGCAAACCGCTCTCTTACCGGTCCTTCCTCTCGTCCATCCACGCTTGCTCGGAGCGCAAATGGACGAGGCCGACTTCGCCGACTTTCCCGACTCCCCAACGGTGGGCCACGCCGAAGCACGGGCGTGGTCACCCACGATGCGCCAGCCCTCCAAGGCGCGTCGGCAGATCTTGGGCGGCGAGGGCATGCCACCGGAGGAGTCGGTGCCGACCTTCAGCGCAAGCTACGGCCGCGGGTCGCCCAATCGGTTCCAGCCCATCCGTGGTGGCGCCCGCAGCCCCGTGCCGCTTCACCCGGTGCCCATGAAACCAGCACAGTCGGCCATGCACGGCGATGCCGATTTCTCGATGGCCGGCCAGACCAACGTGCGGGACCTGTACGGGACGACAGGCTACAACCCGGAACCGATGATCAGAGCGTGCATCAAGGTGTTCACCACGCAGGTGACGCCGAGCTACTCACTACCGTGGGCGCGCGGCGAGGAGACGCGCTGCACGGGCTCGGGCTTCGTCGTATCGCTGCCGCCGCTCGGTCCGGGCGAGGATGGTGTGCACCCGAATGCCAAGCGAGCAGATGCGGGGTGCCGGTGCATCGTGACGAACGCGCACGTGGTGGAGCACCACTCGCTCATCCAGGTGCGCTGCGCTGGCGCCGCGCAGAAGTACGTCGCGCGCGCCCTCTCGATTGCGCACGACGTCGACCTCGCGCTGCTGATAGTCGATGACGAGGCGTTCTGGGAGAACCTGCCGCTGGTCGCGATTGGGAGTTACATCCCACGCCTCGCGAGCGAGGTCGTGGCGGTCGGCTTCCCCGTCGGAGGCGACGACGTGAGCGCCACCCGCGGCGTGGTCTCCCGCATCCTCGTGGGCGGGCTCACGGACAACCTGTGCGTGCAGATCGACGCCGCCATCAACCCAGGCAACTCTGGCGGCCCCGTCTTCGACACCTCGGGCAATCTCGTCGGGGTGGCCTTCTCGGGGCTGATGAACGCGAACAACGTGGGGTACATCATCCCATTGCCCGTCGTCAACACCTTCCTCTCCAACTTCCGTCGGCATGGCGCGTACGCAGGCAAGTGCTCCGATTGCTTTGAGATCCAATCGATGGAGAACGCGGCGCTCCGGCGCACGTTTGGTCTGCAGCGAGCGTCGGGCGTGATGATTTCGCGTGTGCCGCCCGAGTCGAACGTCTTTGGCGTGCTCCAGGTGCGCGACATCCTGCTCGAGGTGGACGGCGTCAAGGTCGCCAACGATGGCACCATCGACCTGCCGGGCACGCCCGACCTTGTGCGAGTGACTTTCTCGTACCTCGTGTACCGCGCGGCGCGTGGCCACCCGCTCAAGCTCGCCATCTTGCGCGCACACGAGCGACTCGAGCTCAACGTTCCCGCGCAGCCGCAGCCCGAGCTGCTGCTCGTCTGCAAGCAGCCGCTGCCACGCCCGAGCTACCTCGTCGTCGGCGGCCTTGTGTTCGTGCCGCTGATGAGTCCGTATGAGTCACTCGTCCCACGGCGCAAGCTCGACGCGGTGCTCAAGCGCCCGTCCTTCGAAGGACAGCAGATTGTGATGCTCCTCAACGTGTTGCGCGCGGAGGTCAACGTGGGCTACGAGGAGCTCAGCGGCCAGCTCGCCTCGCTCAACGGCGAGCCCGTCAGTAGCTTGCGCCACCTCAAGGAGATGGTGGAGGGCATCTCCGAAGGGCTCCTCTCGTTCCGGCTCGACTCGGGCGAGATGATCGTCATGTCCGCGCAGAAGTGCTGGGCGTCCGAGCCCTCGATCTTCCGCACGCACTGCATCCCGCACCGCGCGAGCGCCGACCTGCGCCTGCCCCTGCGCTGAGGGAGAGCCTCGATTTGAGTGGCATGGACCGTGGCATCGACCGTATCAATGGACGGACGATCCGAACCGTGCGGTGCGTAGTGTGGACTGTGCGCCGCACGTTGTGACGTGACTGTGTGGTGGACTGTGTGTGTGGTGTGGACATTGGGTGTGGACCCGTGGGTGTGGGTGTCGAGGTGTGGACTGTCCACAATAAATGACTCTCGAAATTCGCCCTAGTATGGCACCGGACGCTAGGCGGTGCCGGCATCCGGCAACCGGCGCGCCTCGAAGCGCCGAGGCGGGTCGACGAGCCCGTCCTGCGCCGCGACGAGCTGGAGCTCGTACTGGTCAGCGTCAGAGGTCACCTGCATCACGTGAAAGTACGCGGCGGCAGTGTGCTCGAGCGCGTCCTTGGGCGTGCGCCCATGGAGCAGCCCGACGGTGAGTAACGCGCTCGTGAGGTCGCCTACGCCCACAGGCGCCTTGGTAAAGGGCAGCAGCGGCGTCGCCACGTGCCACGCGTCCGTGCGGCTCACGAGGAGCATCTCAAAGGCATCTTTGGGGGCAAGACCCGCGTGCGCGAGGTGCTTGACAAGGACGAGGCGGCAGCTGCCTGAGGCGATCAGCGAGCGCGACGCGCGCAGCACCTCACTAGGAGTGCGAGGGTCCATGTCCGTCAAGATGCCCAGTTCGAGCACATTCGGGCACAGCACGTCGGCGGCCTTGGCGCTCTTCAAACGGTGGTAGTCGCGCACGCCGGCGGGCACGACGCAGCCCTTGGCCGGGTGACCCATGACCGGGTCGCACACGTATAGCGCCTCCGGGTTGATGCGCTTGACGCGTGCGACGCAGTCGAGCACCTGGTCGCCCTGCTCTGGCGTCCCGAGGTAGCCCGAAAGAACCGCGTTCACACGACTGAGGCCGCCGATGGCCTCGATACCCTTGGCCAGCAGGCCAATCTGCTCCGTAGGCGTGGGAAGCCCTTCCCACTTGCCGTACTGCGTGTGGTTGGAGAACTGCACTGTGTTGATCGGCCACACGTCGCAACCGAGCCGTCGCATTGGGAAGACGGCTGCCGAGTTTCCGGCAGCGCCGAAGCAAACGTGCGACTGGATCGAAATCACTGACTTGGGCAGCCTCTTGGGGAGCGTGCGCACGTGCTCGCCGGTGGACTTGTGGGCCACTGTCGTAACAAGGGTGCGTCGCATGGAAGGAATTTGTGTGGTCGTCCAATCTATTTTAAGGGCATTGAGAGACAAAATAATTTCGATAATTTCCAACAAGAGCGCGGCTAGCGCACACGCACTATGAAAGCCCAATTCTTGGGACGCGTCGTCCCGGTCTGATGGCATTAAGTTCAATTTACGCCCGATTTCCATCCGGCAAGCGAGATTGCCTCGCGAATCGGACGCTCTTCCCCCGATGTATGCTGCCCATGGGCTTCGCCTGCCTGCCTCGCTTCCATGGCACGCCACGTTGCCTGACCCCGCGCTGCTCGCCTGCGCGCACAGACAACCCATCGTCGCTCTTTGCAAAATGCTTTCGCTCTACTCCGCTGCTGCCTCGTTCAACGCGCCGGCCGTGCCGCTCTCGTCGGGTGCCCGTGCCGTCGTGAAGATGGAGTCCAAGGCTGAGCTCGAGGCGCTCGCCCTCAAGCTCAACCCGGTCGTTGGCTACTGGGACCCGATGAACCTCGCCGACTATGATCAGGTGCGACGCCCAGTCGCGCCGCCTCTCAGCAGACAGAAACACACCCAGTCGCCTGCGCTCACAGCTGGTTGGTGCCGCTCTGCGCCTCGCAGTTCTCGGTGGGCCAGGAGGCCTCGATTGGCTTCCTCCGCCAGGCCGAGATCAAGCACGGCCGCGTCGCGATGGCCGCCTTCGTCGGCTTCTGCGTCCAGTCCAACGGCATCTACTGGCCGTGGGCGCTGAATGGCGACGGCGTGACGCACGCCCAGATCTCGGCGGCCGGCGCCCCGGCGGCGCAGTGGGATGCGCTCCCGACTTCCGCGAAGGTGCAGATCCTCCTCTTCATCGGTGCGTGCTACCCACACACTGACGCACCCAATCACGGCGGCGGCACTGGCGGCATCGGCCATTATACCGTGGGGGCCGCAGCCGCCGCAGCAGCAGCAGCATCACCTGCACGGCCTCAACACTCGATTCCTCGTCTGCTCCGCCCTCTTTGTCGCCATGCGCGCACTTCGCTGAGGCGCCTCTGCTCTTTGCTGCGCTCTCAGGCTTCCTCGAGATCATGGGCGAGAACTCGTACATCCTTGAGCAGTCGGGCCAGAAGCACTACATGAAGGGTGGCAAGGCGGGCTTCTACCCGTCCTTCCAGGGCATCTTCCCCCACCCGGTGCCCTTCGACCTCTTCGACCCGTTCAAGCTGAGCAAGAACGCGTCGCCGGAGAAGAAGGCGAAGGGCCTGCTTGCCGAGATCAACAACGGCCGCCTCGCGCAGCTCGGCATCATGGCCTTCGTGTCGGAGTCCAGGGTGCCGGGCTCCGTGCCGCTTCTCTCCGGCAAGATCGCCGCTTACTCTGGTGAGTGCATGGCCCCCTTCTCGGCCATCGACTCGTCGCTGCCTTTCGTCAAGGAGATGATCACGTACAAGCTGCCGTTCTAAGCGTGCTGCCTGCTCCCTGCTGTTATGCGGTCGGATGCCGGTGCTGCGTAGCAGAGGCGAGGCTGCGCATCTGTGTGCAACTGTGGTCGCGCCGGAGCCCTCTTGATTCTCGAGAGAGAGAGCCCGCGGCGCTCATGTTTAGAGAGATGCATCAATTTAAGGTGAGGTCACTTGGTTTTAAGGGGGTATGAAAAGACTACCGCCGAACTTGGAGTCGAACTCGGAGCAGTTCACACCTTGCTTGTCGTGCGCCTTTTTGCCCGCGATGGGAGCAGAGAACACGTCGTCGGCGTTCGAGGAGTTCTTCTCGCTCCTCAGCGGCTTGCACCATGAGCAGGCGTCACGGGCAGCCCAGAAGCTCCCGTGCGCACGCTCGCTGCAGCTCGCCTTGCAGCAACTGGTAACCTGTGAGGCCCTGTACTTGTCGATGTTCTCGTTCGCGACTCGCCGCTCGTCGCTGGAACGGCGTCTGGACAGAACCGCACGGGAGCTCGAGGCGTGCCTTTCGCACGATGTGGCGCTGCCGCTCCGAACGGCAACACCTTGGGCACCCCGCTTTGACGGCGCGCAACGAACTGGCACGCCTTGGGCACCCCGCTTTGACAGCAGCGCGCAACAGGTGCAAGTGGGCCAGTCGACCTCGTGTTTGGATATGGTGGGCATGGTCGTCGAGTCCGTGGTCATGTCCATCCTCACCTGCCAGCCGCTTCCGTGGCCTCCACCGTGGCTTGCCCTCAAAAACGTCGACAAGAGCGGCGCCGGCAACGTAGCATTGCCTTCCACCTCGCGCTCGCCGTCCACCGCACTGGCGGCGCCCGGGCGGACGGCGGAGGCGGCGGAGGCGGCGCGGCCACCTCTGGACGAGGAGAGCACTTTGAGCGCCGCACAGCGCGGCGCGCTCAGTGACACTGTCGAGCTCCTTCGACTGCGACGCGCCATGCTGCCCATCTACTGTGAATTGCTCACGGGCGGCGCCGCCGGCGCAGCGGGCGTGGGCGGGCCGCCGGCGCGTGCGACGGGCTTGGCGGACCGCGTGGCCGAGCTGCGCTCGTCTCGCGCGGCAGCGCTCGGAGCGCCGTTGCTCGCCGAGCTGCGCGAGCTCACGATCTCAGAGATGGGAGCTCTCGAAAGTCTGTTACGCGCGCATGCCTCGCTGCCCGAGGTGCAGCTACGAGATGCTCTTCTCGCTCTCGCGGCGGCGCGCTGTGAGCTGCACAAGCTGGGCGCGCTCGTGTCGGGCGCGGCACGTCGCTCTGTGCCGGGCGGGCGCGGCCCATTCTCGGCAGCCCCAACCGGCATCTCCCTCCCCTTTGTAGTCGGCAAACTACCCGGGCCGCGCCTCGGTCTCACTCCACCAGATCGTGTCGAGCCGAACCTGCACTACTTTTTGCGCTCCCTGACGGCGCGGCTCGGTGATAAAGCGGCACTCTATTTGCATGCGAGCCTTGCTGCGCATGCGCCACTGCTGGGTGGGCTTCCCGCGCTTGCCGACGGCGGCGGCGGGCTGCTCTACACGGGGGCCACCGCCCCAGCCGCCGCCCAGGCCGCCGCCCAGGCCGCCGCTCAGGCCGCCGCCGCTGCTGCTGCTGCGACCGGCGAGACCAGCGCCGTGGCAGGCGCGGGCGCGTCTCCAGAATTGCCGCGACCGAGCGTCGGTGTGGAGCCGAGCCCGTCGGCAGCGTCGATGGCGTCGGCAGGCGGCGGCGGCCTGGGCGGCGCGCTTGCCGCCGGGCTCACTTGTGATTATGGCGCGATGCTTCATAGTTTCGTGTCGCGCGAGCGTGCGGTGCTCGCTGCACTACTGCTCCGCCCCGATGGCCTGCACCTCGTCACGAGCCGCGTAGGCGCCACGTACGCCCGCCGTACTGAGGAGCGACTGGCCTCTGACGAGCGCTTGCCGATTGACGAATCCGCTACGGCCAGCCGCGCGGGCGTCGTCGTCGTCGGCGGCGCCAACGGTCCCGCCGAGCGCGCTTCGCTCACTGCCGCCGCCGCGCAGCCGCAGCAGGAGCAGCCGCAGCCGCAGCCGCAGCCGCAGCCGCAGCCGCAGCCGCAGCCGCGCCAGCCGCGCCAGCCGCGCCAGCCGCCGTGGCCCAGCCTCTTCACATCGCCGCCGGGCACGGGGCAGCAGCAGCTGCTCGCGCTCTGGCCGACTATCGAGCTCGAGCTGCGCGAGCATGAGAATCGCAAGGGGGGGCTGCGCGCAAGCACCGCCCCCCTCTACGTGACGCCACGCCCGACGCCCGGTGGCACCACACACTCTTTCTGGTTGCTGCCGCTCGACGAGCGCGTCGTGCTGGTGCTGGCCTTTGCGGGCACTCGGTCGGCTACGGACGCGGCCACCAATGCGTTGCTGCGCGCGCTCGCGGCGGGCGTGAGCTATCAGAAGGTGATCGAGGGAAGCCTGCGCGACTCACAGCAGGTGAGCACAGGCTGGTGGGGGGCGCTCCTCCAGTGGCTACCCTGGACGACACCGAGGAGCGATGAGCAGTCCAGACCCGAGCCTAGCACGGCTGCGGTGCTTGGGCTATCGTCTTCGGTTGGGATCCCTCGCCTAGGGTCCACCTCAGCCTTCGGCAGGAGCACGCCCACCATGACGCCCACGCTTCACAGGCTGTGAGAGCGCGGCAGAGCGCGTGAGCGCCACAGGTGCGTGCGCGGTCGCGGGCCTATGAAAACGGGGCCCGGGCACCCTCTACCCATGGGTACGTCCTTGAAAGGTTTCAGGGGTGAAATCTCTGAGTCGTGAGATTATGATTCACAGGCTCGTGCACTTCCTCTAGCTCAGTCCTAGATCTACCTACACTTACAACGATCGGAACGATCGAGAGGAGCTGCCACCGTGATGTGCATGACGCGACCCACATTACCATCAGCCGCGTCATTGCGCATTGGCCACTGCCTATTACGCATTGGCCTTTGCCTATTGTGCATCGGCATTTGGCATCTTCCGCAGAGTCGAGCGAGCAGGAAGACGGTGAGTGCAATGTGCACGTGCTATTTCACGTTTGATGCAGATGCCGTCGTGTCTCGTCATGCTTTCAAGGAGTCGCCGTCGGGCGAAGGCGCCTGGCGGGACCCCGGCACGGTGGACCTGCTCAGCTTGTGCGCGTACGCCGGGATCTCCATGCCGTGCTGCACGAAATACCTGTTCCAGTCCTGCTGCCACCTGTCGAGCTTCTCAAGCGTGTACATGGCTCGCGCGTAGTGCAGCTGCTCGTCGTACAGCGCATAGGTTTCCTGGTATGTGTAGCCCGACTCGCGCGTCCGGTCGGCCATCAATTCGCGGCTGAGGAGTTGAAACGCACCACCAAGCAAGTCCAGCGGCAAGAAGAGGGCTCAGAGAAGTCGGAAGCGTCCACACGAAAACTATTCATAGCGAGAAGCGCATCCGTGAACACGGCGACAAGCCGGTGCCTGACGCCCCCGCTGAACGCTGAACGCTGAAAACGCTGTACGCTGAACGAATGAATGCCGCACAACGGCCCACTCGTCCTTAAAGGATCCTTTAAAAAGGAGCACGGGATGCTTGGACTCCTCGTTTGCTGCTTCGCGCTCGCCCCTCCACAGCTCAATGATGTGCAGCTTCGCGCTCACCCTACACAGCTAGGCACCGCGAGCGCCGCAAGCGCCGTCGTCGTGGGCGGCGGCCCTTCTGGCCTGGCGACAGCTTACGTACTCGCCAAGCGAGGCTTCCACGTCACCATCCTCGAGCGACGGGCCGAGCCCAATCCGTATGAGCCTCAGCGCGCTTACCTCTACCTTGTGGATGGGCGTGGCCAGGCTTTTACTGACGCTGCCGGCCTCACCGCCGAGCTCGCGTCGCCGGCCATCTCGGTGTCCAGCCTCAACTACACGGTGACCCGTATCATGCCCGAGGGAGATCGCGTCGAGGCTGTGCCGCCCATTCTTGACCCATCGAGCACGCGGCCATCATACTGGATCTCACGCGCAGCCTTCCTTGGTCTGCTTCTGCGCAACCTTCCGAAGGACGTAGACACGCTATTTGGCGCGGAGCTGAACGATGTGGTGCACACCGACGACGGCGCGATCGAGATTGTGGCGACAGTGGCTGATGGCACCGAAGTGCGCCTGCGACCGTCGCTGCTTGTGGGTGCCGATGGCCTCAGCTCAATCGTGCGCGAGCGCTGCGCGGCCTGGGCGGATACTGCGGACGCTTTCACACCGGTCGTGCTGCCATCGCCCTCCAGCGGACTGCGTTACAAGATGATTCGGCTTCCGCCCTCGTTCCGGCTCGACGCGACCGACGCGAGCGTGACGGCGGAGCCGCGCAAGGCCTACAGTATCCGGCCGGCAGCGCGCGCACCTCTTGGACCGACACGGATCGGATTATTACCGGTCGCTGATCCGAGGTTTCCACGGACCGCGAACGTCATCTTGCCGCCTGAGCACCCTGTGTGGGGACTCAAGAGCGCTGAGGACGTGCGCTCGTGGCTTCGGGCGACCTTCCCCGCGCTGCCGATGGATGAGATCGTGGACACCTCCGAGGCCGCGGCCTTTGCCACCGGCCGGCCGGGCGACTTCCCCGCCCCTTGCTACTCCCCCTGCCAGCAGCTGCTGCTCCCGCGTGCCGGCATTGTCCTCGTGGGCGACGCGATTCATTCCTTCCCGCCCGATATAGGACAGGGCGTCAACGCCGCGCTGAGCGACGTGATGCTGCTCGCGCGCGCCCTCGACGACGCAACTGCCGCCGCTGTGCCGCTGCCGCCGCGCACGCCGCTCACGCCGCTGCTCACGCCGAGCGCAGCCGCGCGCCTTATCGAGCGAGCTTTACCCGCATATGGCAAGGCATGCGCGCCGGAGGCTGAGGCCGTAGCCCGCATTGCCCAGATCGGCTTTCCGTACCAGTACCCTCTCACGCGCGAGCGCAACCCCCTGGCACGCCCACTCTGGTTTGCAAACTTTCTGTTGCGCACCTTTGTCCTTGCGAAGCTCGCGCCGCGCATCTTTGCACCCGCGGCAATCGTGCTGGTGCAACGGCCGCACCTGAGCTATCAGGCAGTGTGGCAGACGGCGCAGCAGACGACGCGAAGACTTCAGGCGATTGCCACGTGCGTGCTTGCGGCCGTGGCGTGGCCATGGCTGCGGAGGGCACTCTTGGGGGCGTGATGCTCAGGGGTTCAGCGGGTCGAGCCGCGACCTCGTCGTACCAACTCAGTTCCACACTGCGAATGCCAAAAGCGACCCCCCCGCCGTCGGCGAGCGTCTTTCTCTCGGGCGAGGCCCTTGCAGCGCATGCAGCTGACACTGGCTTGCTGTTCCTGCTGACCAAGATAATGCGGCAGATCGGGGCGTGCAATCTCAACAGCGGATGATGACCCAGAGAGCGCGGAGCGGACTGTGGGGAGCAGTGTGGAGCTATGTCTAACGTTACGTGAGTTGGTACTCGATTAGACGAGAGTTGGTACTCTATATGCCCACCGTCACGTCTCATGATCAGTGGCAGCGTCTTGTGGATCACAGTCGCAGTGGACTTCTTGAGCCCTATCGTGCCCAAGAATTGCTTGACTCCCCATTTGTGCCAGGATTCGAT
>Ga0180442_101247_pt1 | contig 16144 bp, 10 predicted proteins | sample ChrtobMetP5_16mM_FD_119746 | JGI IMG/M metagenome (GOLD analysis project Ga0180442, IMG submission 119746) | Chrysochromulina tobin associated microbial communities from unialgal haptophyte culture, Seattle, Washington, USA - P5_16mM MetaG | ecosystem: Host-associated > Algae > Haptophytes >... | reverse complement strand
CACGAAAACACAAAACACAGCCCTCAGGCGAGCAAGGCCAAAACACAAAAACACAAAACACACGCCCTGCGGGTGAGGCTAAAACACAAAAACACAAAGCGCCAAAACACAGCACGGGGTCAACAGTGTACGATCAGGACTTCAGGAGTCACTGACACTGTGGCACCGTGTGCGGTGTACCAGTCTTAACAAATTGAATGGTGCGGAAGATAGCTGCCACGGGCGACGAGACGAGATGCAGATCCAGATCAATGATCATGGCGACAACCACAAATTCAATTTCAAACAGAAACAGCGGTGAGATCGGAGAAGTAACTTAGTATGAAGTACAACTCACGCGGGTCCGATCGTTACACAACGCGTTACCCGCCGTAACTTCCAAGTTTGTGCCGCCCGGCCGCGGGTTTTTGTCACAGGATGTCCCACACTTGACACTAGCCGAGATGCACTAGCCTAGCACTTATCTGGCCATCGGGTGTCCAATCCGCGTCTCTGTTGACCGGCACCAGCTGTGCAGTGCGTTCGATGAGCACTCGAACGCCGGCGCCGCGGCCTCCCGCGGGCGGCTCCACCCGCGGCCGACGCGGCGGGGGGGGCTCTAGCGCGGCATGTGAGCGGACGACCTTTTGGCGCGCACCCCCTCCTCCTACGTGTGAAGCCCCGTGTGAAGCCCTAGCTCGCTGTCGCACTTCGGCCAGCACGGCGCGTGGCAGAGGCATCAGTGGCCGCATGAGCCGCAGCAGCTCTGTGAGAGGCGCGCGCAGCTCATGCGGTGGATGGGCGACGCGATAGCTCGTCACTCGGAGGCGCATCTCTTGGCACGTGTTGCCTCCGCCGCGGCAGTCGCGCCGGCTCAGCAGGGCGGGCGTACAGCCGCATAGCCGGCCCGAGGGGCGGATGAGGTCATTGAGCTCAGGCGCGAGCACGACGAGTGCCTCCGCCGGGACCGCCGGGATCAGGCTGACGAAGCGCTGCCAATCGAGCGGGTCGTGCGGCCCGGCACGCAGCGGCTGCAGCAGTGCCTGCCTCCAGCAGCACACCGTCGCTGCAAGCAGCGCTTCGTGCGCGGAGGGTGGCCATTGGGCCGCGGCCGGTAGGCTCTCACGCCGGCGGCATTCGGTGCGCAGCCAGAGGAGCAGGGCGAGGGCGGGCCGCAGTGCCTTGAGGCACGCGGGCGAGTAGGAGGCGCAGGGAAGCCCCTTGGCGCTGGCCGACGCCGGTGGTGCACCGGCGGCGGCGGCGGCCTCTGCGGAGGCGGGAGCAGCGAGGAGCTCGGCGCTCAGTCCGAGCATGTCACTCACCAGAGCGTACAGAAGCCACGCACGCGTCGTCTCGGGGCACGTCGCGTCCTCGAGGCCCTCGAGAAGCGCCGGGCTCATGAGGAGAGCCACAGAGCCTGAAAAGGCCGCCGACTCGGCTATGATCGTGAGGGCAGTCGCGACAGCCGGAGGCGCTGCGGGTGTCTCAGCTGGCACAGCCGCTGGCACAGCCGCTGGCACAGCCGCTGGCACAGCCGCTGGCACAGCCGCAGGCACAGCGGAATGCGCCGAGGAAGCAACGCCCGAAGCGGCGGAACCAACCCGTGCTGCGGCGCGAGCGACGGCACTGCGTGTGCTGGTAGACGCAACCTCGGAGCCCACAGCCAGCTGCGACGACGGTGCTTCTGTGGAGCTGCTCTCGCCTGCCGGCCGGCCCGCAACCGGCCGCGAGGGGGCCAGCGGCCGTGACGCTGGGCCCGGCTGCGAGCACAGCGGCTGCGAGCACAGCGGCTGCGAGCACAGCGGCTGCGAGCACAGCGGCTGCGAGCACGGCGCCCATGGGATGGCGCCAGCGCGAGGAGCCCACAGGGGCTGTGACTCGGACGACTGCATCGACGACGCCTGTCCAGCGAGCAAGGCCAGCGCCGCGAGGTCTGCCAGATCCTCCGCAGTGCCGCCAACGGCGCTGTCGGCCACCGCTGCCTCGTTCGCCGCCGCCGCCGCCGCTGCCGCCGCGTCCGTTTGCCAAGGCGCCTCGCCCTCGGCCGCAGCCGACTCCGAAAGTGCCATGATCACGTCCGGCGCTGAGTCCGCAGGCGCATCCATGGCAGCCGCGGCCGCCACGGCCGCTGCATTCGCCCGCTGCTGCTGGGCGGCCGCACCCTCTGCGCGCGCCTGGACCACGTGCTGCGAGACGTCCGAGATGGTGGGGAAGGAAGTGCGCGGCCGGAGAGTCATTGGGTCCAGGCTCGCCTCAGCACACACCAGACGTGCCATCTCGGGCGCGAGCATCCGGCCGAGGTGCTCAGGAGAGCGCTCGCCCGGCGGGAGCGCGTGCAGGTGCATGATCGCCTGGTGCTGCACGTCGAAGATGAGCGCGTGCCGGAAGACCTGGCGCACGCGCTCGCAATCAGTCGCAATCAGACGCAATCAGACGCAATCAGTCGCAATCAGATGTCATCAGGGTGGCGCACCTGGCGCACGAGCTCGCAATCAGTCGCAATCAGTCGCAATCAGTCGCAATCAGATGTCATCAGGGTGGCGCACCTGGCGCACGCGCTCGGCGTCACGCTGGTACGCGGTGAGCTCTGCGTCGTCAAGCTTGAGGATCGTCCGCAGCGGCGGGTTGCGAAGCGCGCGTGCGAGCGAGCGGTGCTGGCGCAGCGCCTTATGTGCCGTCTTGATGCCCACCCCACCCTGTTTCTTCAGGTAGTCGGTGCCGCTGAGCACGCACAGCTCGGCAAAGAGGCCGGTGCGCCACGCGTCCCACTCGCCCACCCACTCGCCCTCGAATAAATGGCTGCCCTTGTCGTCCTCGGCGCTGCGCAGGTCGTCGAACTTGACGAGCTGCCCGGTGGCGCTCTCGAGGTCGAGCTTGTACATCGTGAGTGGGCAGCCGTACGGAAGCAGGTCCGAGTCCTCGCTGATCGCAGCGGCACAATGGCCCTCGCGCACGAGGAAGGCGAGCTGCGGATCAGCCTCATACGGCGCGACGACGAAGGGCAGGCCGCGATGCCGCAGCTCGTCGATGAGCCGCATCGCCATCCACGGCTGCACCTTGGCCGCTTTCGCCAACTTGCTCGTCGCCTCCGACTCGTGCCCGCTCCGCAGCAGCTCCAGGCCCTCTTCGAGTGCCTTGCTGCGGAGCTCGCGGCGCTCGTCGCCGCTCTTCATCGGCAGCACAGCACCGTCGAACACAAAGAGCGGCCGCACCCCGTATTTCTCGAACGTAGCTATCAGCTTCAGTGGCTGATCGAGGAACCGATCGGTCGGCTGGCCGGCGAGCACGTCAAGCGGGCAGACAAAGAGGCCGCGATGGAGCCACGCCGAGGCGTCGATGGCGAGAGTCTGACCACAAAATTCGCTGAGCGAGACGCCCGATTGCACTATGGACTTGACGAAAGAGTGCAGACCCGCGACGCCCATTATATTATTAAATGACACCACGTAGAGCTCTTGCCTGGCTTTCGCAGAACGCTTGAGCCAGAGCCATGGCGGCGCCAAGCGCCAAGCCCTCGAGCCCCAGGCGTGAATTCACAGAGAGAATTTCGAACAGACCTGTTGAGTAATGGTGTGCTGTGAAGTGGCAGGCGCAGGTAGTGCCAAGCCAATTTCATCTAACTTCGCAACGCGTGTGATTGATAATCTCATCAGAGGCGAAATTCGCCTCACGCTCCGTGAGAGCCGCGAGTCGTCACCTCCCCGCCCGGCGCCCGACGAAGAGCCTCATCGAGCCTCACCAAGAAATGTACGCAGCGCGCCATCCGTCGCCGGGGAGGCGCTCTTCCGACGGATTCCCGACGGTGGGCTTTCGACGATCGTTCTCGCCCGCACTAACTAGGCCACATCAACCAGCACCTCGGCTGGCCGCGATGCGTGCGGCTCAGGCTGCGGAGGAGGCCGAGGCTGCTCTCGCGCATGCGGATGCCCTCGCTGCGCGAGCTCAGGCGGCCGCACAGGACGCCGCGTTGATGGGTGTGGCGATTGGTCATGGCGGTTTCACCAACGAACTCTTGGAGCACTTTGGCATGAAGCTTGACATACTAGTGGCAGAGCTCCCCGAGGTTGAGCGGGCAAGCCCACTTGCGGCTCAGCATGCATTGAGCATTGTGGCCGTGCTCCTTAACGCCGCCGCCGAGGCATCGAGGTCGGCAATGCGCGCCATTGACGCGATCGACATCGTGAACCACCTGCAAGACTCTGATCCGGCTGTGCAGCGTGCAGCAGTGGCATCCATCGGAGAGCTGGACCCATTCGCCCTGGCGCAGCACGCCAAGTCCATCTCGCAACAGATGACGGGGAGTGCGGGCAGCAAGCCAACGATACCAGCAGCGCCACTAGCACCGGCACCGGTCCCAGAAATGACCGCCTCAGTGCCCGAGCCAACGCCGCCCGCAGCGGCAGCGTCAACGGCAACTGAGCCTGCTGAGATGGTCGCTGACGTCGAGACCGCCGACCCCAGTCCCGGAGCCTTGACAGAGGAGACCAAGGCGCAGCTCGCGGTTGATAAAGATGGTGACGGAGTGCCGGACGCCGCTAAGGCGCTCTTTTTCATGGTCGATGCCGATGGCGATGGCGTGAATGACGGCTTGCATTCAGACAAGCTTGGGCGGTTTGTGCCACAGCCAGGGCTCAAGAATGATCGTCCGTTCTACGTCAACGATGGCAACAGTACGTACTCACTCTGGTGGAATAGTGGCAGGTTCCGCATCGGCCTCACGGAGGACTGCGGCGGGAATCGCGGCTGGTTGCGGGTTGCCTCGTCGGCGCCGATTCCGCCCTCGCATGGCTGGCAGGTCTGGTCGAAGACGGAGAAGACGTGGGTTGCCATGCACGGGCTGGTATGCAAGGAGGTCCCATGAGCACGCAACGTCGCTCGTCTCGGAAGAGCCTCCTCGACCGGCCCGCCGCATTCCTCATCGCCGCGGCGTGACCGCGTCGTGTGCGACCATGGAGCTGGAGACGCTCAGGATGTGTCTCGCGCAATCTCGCGTTCCTCAATACCTGGAGGCTCCGTTCAATTGGCTCTGTTCCACGGGCGATCGGCACCAAGCCACCAACAGCACAGTGAACAGATGTCAGATCACGAAGTGAGACTGACTGTATGTATTACATGTAAAGACGCTGTAAAGACTATTCTGTGCCCACTGTCAAGCCCAATTTGCTCTCGTCATCGAGTGGGCGTCCGTCTGTGTGAGGACGTCTCAAGAACTGGGTAATCTGGCCCGTCGATGACGACAGCAATTGGCCCGCCTTGGGCGTGCCCACCACACGACATCAAGCTTGCGCCAAATGGATGCCAATACGCCATCGCGTCGGTCTGTGCGATCATCGACGACGCAAGGGAGAACGACTGAGGCTCTGATGGCCCAGCATCGCCCACCCCTCGAAGCAAACCCTGCTCCCGCAGCTCCTTTGCAAGAGGGCGAGATTCTGAAGACACAGGACAAACGGTGCACTGTCCCCGCGTTTGAGAGCCTGCCACCGTGCCTAGCGTGCTACGCCAACAAGCCCGGCGAGCACTGCCGCTTCCGCAAGAGCAGGCTCGTTGCTCTTGGACCTGCGGGGACCGTGCGATCACTGCAATCCTTCACATCTGGCTCTGGCTTTCGGCTCGTCGATCATGATGTCGATAAACGTGACGATAAAAGTGCTGCCGATAAACGTGACGGTAAACGCGACGCGCGGCACGTTCTGCAGTACGCATGCAGCTCATTTTTGGAGGCACTCAAGAGCGAGCAAGGCATGCTGCCCGAGGGTGCGTCGCTCACCATTGCCACTTCGCAGCTCGCTATCGGCTCAGCGGACCCGACCTCTGAGACGCGGGCGGCCTGCGAGCACACGAACGCGCCAGGTGAAAAGCAACTCTGCGATGGTTGCAACACGACTATATTCTGCTACTACGCCACGTGCCCAAACTGCGGCCTTGAGGCGTGCATGGCGTGCACGGATTCTTGGCGACGTGACGGGAAGGCCGCACATGTCGAGTGTCCGCACCCGATCGAGAGCTGGGCCTACTTTAGCCGCTTTGCGACCAAGGACCTCGCGGATCTGCAGCAGGCCGCGGCGGCGTGGTGTACAGCGGACGCCGGCCGAGCCACCGTCGATAAGGATGCTACTTCGTCAACAGCGGCTGCGAGTGCTCCTGTCTGCTCCTCCCCCAGTGGCAGCCCGGCCTGCAGCGGCATAGGGAGTAGCGAAAGCAGCCGGCGGGCTCAGGCGCGCCACCCGCAGCCGCTACGCCTCCGATTGGACGGCGTGCATGACGAGGAGCGGTTCCTCGCGATCTGGTCCAAGGGTGAGCCCATCGTGGGGGAAGGCGTGGGCGAGCGCCTCCACGAAAAGTGGACGCCTGACCACCTCTCATCACTGCTCGGTGAGTGGCAAGTGCCACTCATCGAGGTACGCAGTGGCAGAGTCTTTCAGCGGCCGCTCAAAGACTTTTTGAATGGCTTCCGCCACCCGGAGCAGCGGCCGCAGCCTCCGGAGACGCCGCACCCTAAACGCTCGAGGAAGCCGATGGGCGCCAAGGCTGCAGGTAGCATCCCCGTCGCCGAGCGAGCCATGCCAGAACATGGGGACGGCAGCGGCGAGCACGGTGCAAGTGTCGAAGCAAGTGTCGGCGCAAGTCCCAAATTAGGAAGCCCCAGTGCAAGTGCCGTTGGAATCGCTCCCCGCGGCGCACGCACAATCCCACCGAGCGGCGGGGCCGCGCCATGGCGCTGCGTGGACCCCTCCGAGGCATTGCTCAAGCTCAAGGACTGGCCAACCTCGTCAGATTTCGCCGAGCTGCTACCCGAGCACTTTGCCGACCTGATGCGGGCTCTGCCTCTCGCAGCCTACACAAAGCGTGACGGCGCGCTCAACCTCGCTTCCAAGCTGCCACGCTACTGCCTGCCGCCCGACCTTGGGCCCAAGATGTACCTCGGCTTTGGCGCTCTGACTCCCGAAGGCCGGTTTGTGCGTGCGTCCACCTCAGAGCGCCACGCGGCCGGCACGGGGCTGCACGTCGACATTGCAGATGCGGTCAACATCCTCTGCCACATCGAGCCTCTACGGGCGCCGTCCTGGGCGCCGCGATCTGGCGCCGGGGGGCTCGGAGGCCCCGTTGGCACTGAGGATGACGGCGGCACCCAGGACGGCGCCGCCGGTGGCCCCAGCAAGGGCGTCGAAGGCACGATGAAGGCTGAGTGCTCGCAAGGCGTCGCGGGCGAGGAGGAGGGCGAGGACGCGGAGGACGAGGGCGCGGAGGACGAGGAGGAGCTCCAGTGGCTGCTCGGCGAGGGGCAGACGGGTGGCGCGGTCTGGGATATCTGGCACGCGGACGATGCCGAAACTATCTGCGCCTTTCTGAACCGCGTCGCCGCCGAAAAGGGCCTGCCACTGCCGGCCCATCCCATCCACGACCAGACCTTCTACATCAACGCGCGGCTGCGGAAGCGGCTCAAGGAGGAGGGTGTGGTGGGCTGGCGCTTCGTGCAGCGGCTCGGCGACGCGGTCTTTATTCCGTGTGGCTGCCCGCACCAGGTGCTCAACTTGCGCTCGTGTATCAAGGTCGCGATGGACTTCGTCTCACCCGAGCACATTGCACGCTGCCTCGCGCACACCGAGCAGTTTCGTCTACTGCCGCGTGGTCATGGACGGCGACAGGACACGCTGAGCACCAAGAGCGTGCTCCTCCATACCGTGGCACACGCGCTCCGCACAGCCGGCGTCTACGTGGCTCCTGGGTACGCTCTCGGCCCACCGCCCACGCTCGTTGGTGGCGAGGTCGAGTACAGCGTGGAGTACATCGCTGCCGAGCGGATGAAGGGCAACAAGCTGGAGTACAACGTCAAGTGGCTCGGCTACGAGGAGTGGACCTGGGAGCCAGCGCGGCACCTCAAGAACACGAAGGCACTTCTCGAATGGCAGGCCAAGAAGCAGCAGAATTTGACAGTTCCCGAGGAATGGGTGTGGCCCGTCGAGGGTGAGGGAATTGAGGTCGAGGTAGCGGTCAGCGAGGACACGCCTCCCGCGTGGGTGGGCGCCGAGGTCCTCGTCGTCCTCGTCGACGGCACCTTCCAGGCGCGCATCGTGCTGCCCGATGGATCGGACCAGTGGGAAGACTGGTTCTCGTGGAAAGAGGAGGGCAAGGACTGGCGCCGGCGGGCCCAGCAGCCGACGGCGGAAGGGGCCGCCTCGTGCCTGGCTTCGGAGTCTACCCATTCCAATGCGACGCACGCGGACAGTAGCAGCAAGAGCGTGCCGACGACAACGTCACAGGAGAGAACGGAAGGCTTCGGCGTGGACCAGGGACCTGTGGACCAGGGAGGAGGTCCGCCTGTGCCGGGCGCTCCGCCGCCGCCCGCCGGCTGGAAGTGGTTGCACGAGGGCGAGACGATTGAGGTCGAGGTGGCGGCGAGCGAGGACGCACCGGCAGTGTGGGTCACGGCCGAGGTCCTCGTCGTCCTCGTCGACGGCACCTTCCAGGCGCGCATCGTGCTGCCCGATGGATCGGACCAGTGGGAAGACTGGTTCTCGTGGCAAGAGGAGGGCACGGACTGGCGCCGGCGGGCTCAGCAGCCGAGAGCAGCTCCTTCGTCAGGGGCGGTGCTGTCTCCAATTAAAAAGCAGCGGCTTGGCTCCGACGACCAACTTGACTCCAATGGCAGCTGCGGCGAGAAGGCGATGGAGTGATCTCGGGCAGATCTCGGGCAAGGTGTGGTGAAAAGGGTGGAGGTTTCGCGCGGCACGCATGCAACAATCAGATGTGACATGCGGTGCGAGAGCGAGCGGAGTCCGCGGAGAAACAGCCAAGATGAAGAGCGTTCGATTGTCGCTAGGGTCTGGATATTTCTCCCATAGGCGTTGCTTCCGCGACCTGATGTGTGTGTGCAAGGCCGAGCGGGACGGTTCAAAACTAAGTCCGTGCCTGCCTGGCTGCCTCGCCTGTCCGGTCTCGTCTGTGCGGCCCGGCTCACCGTCGTGTATCGATACGCAATCACGGCGCCCTAAGACGGCTCCGTTCGTAATATATTGGCGACGCGCGCCGTCGAACGACTAAGTTACACCCGCGCCGGGGGGGCAGCCAGGACACGTCCCAGTTTACTGTACTGTACGGGGGTTCAACGAACGGAATCGCCGCCTCGCCAAGGCCCAGCCCGGCCCCAGGCCTAGCCCTGGGGGGCAGGCTGGGGCGGCAGGGGTGCGCTTGATAGGTACTTGTGTTGTTTCGACTACGTAGCTTGCTTGCTTGCGAAAGGGTCAGTTGAATCGACACACAAGGTACCGACCAGCCACTACCACACGAAACACAGGGGGCGCTGTCACCGCGGTCGCGTCGCTCGGTGGACTAGCACACCGGCTTGCTTAGGGCGTTCAAGTAGCCGCACGATGGTCGCCCGCCGCGTTTGGGACGGACCGGTGAGACAAAGACAAAATATCTACAGAGATCCTTTCATTCGCCATGACCGTGAATGTGAATTGGCCGTTCTGTGTAAGGAGAATATCGCTATGCCGCACCATCGCTACGTCGCCGCTTACACACGGTCGGTGGACGGCACGCGTTCACTGCTGCTCAATCGCAGCGGCGCCGGTCTAGCGGCCTTCCCCATCTATGCTGCCGAACAGTTGTCAGGCTTGTCAGGCGGCAGCGATGAAGCTCTAGCGTCGGCAGCTGCCGCAGCCTTGTGCCACGGAACCGGCAGCCTCTTTGCACCAGCAGGCGGCACAGCAGCAGATGCTCAGATGCACCTTACCGCGAAGATTACGGGTCGCAAGGGCATCCACATGCTCCAGGCGGACCGATTCCGTTTGCTGCTCGTTCCGACAACAGAGGTTCCCACCTCAGGCACCACTCTCACCTGGGTGCCTGCAGCTGCATTGATAGGTGCCCCAACTGAGGAGCTTGTGCTGCCACTCTCCACTGTGCTAGCCAGCGCAGCTTCGCAACTATTGCTGCAACGCCTCGCTACCGCCGTTACTGCCTCCTCGGCGTCAAAGAAGGCGGCGGCCGAGGACGAGGCATACGTGGTTGCCATCGACCCAGGTGTACCGCGAAGATTGGCGACTGACTTGTTCCTCGGGGAGACTGCCGCAGCAGCGAATAAGGAGCTGCTGAGCATGCTCGGCATTGTGCACGTGCTGCTGTTTGCATCTGGGATGGCAGCCGAGCAGCCGAAGGCCGACCAGACCCACAATGGCGAGAGCAGCGGTGGGTCAGCGTCCGTGGAGGCAGCCACCTCGGTCGCAGCCTCGATTGGAGCGACCTTGACGGTTGTGGATCTAGGCGTATGCGGCGACGCGGCACGTGTGGGCGACGCGGCACTGCTGCTGGGCGAGTGCTGCGACCTGATCGAGCAGGGGGTCGCAAATGGAGGCATCCTGATGGCAGGTCCTGTGGACTCCGTCGCTGGAGTGGGCCCGACATGGGTAGCCTGTGCGTACCTCGCAGCCAGTGCCGAGCGCGTGCGGGTCAGCCAAGCGTTCCTGCGCTGCCGAGCGTTACACCCAGGCTGCCGGTTGACAGCGGAGCTGGCCGCTGCGGCGGATGCCTTTGCCGTGGCTCGGAAAAAGGAGGCGGCCGATGCACTCGAGACGCGTGCACGTAAAAAGGCGGCGTCCAAGGCGGCACGTGAAGCGTACCGTCTGAAGAAGCTTAGGAAGGGCAAAGCTGTCGCACCGACGGAGTCTAGCGACGAGGATGAGGATGAGGACGAGGAGGCGACTATGTTGACATCCCTGTCCAGCAGGGAAGCAAAGCGGCGTGCCGATGCCATCATCGAGCAAGGTGGAAGCAGATTCGTTCGCGTGCTGGTCAAGCCACCGAAATCGAACGACGATGAGGCTTCGTCATCAGCAACCGCAGCGTCGGGGGCGCCAGTAGTTCAAGAGCAGCCGCCTCACTCAGGGGGGATGCAAGGCCGAGGCGGAGTCCAGTCGAAAACGTGGCGACCTTCGCGACCGCTGGCACAATCACCACAGACATTAGAGGCGAAATCCCTTCCGTTGCAGCCGCATGTGCCTGAACTTCCAACAGTGCAGCCCGCCGCCGCCGCTGCCATCGTAGCACGAGCCCTCCGCCAAGAAAAGATGGCTGAACTGCAAGCGCAGCTTGAACAACTGCAACACGAAGAGGACGAGACGAGTGCAGCCGCTGTTGCGATGCCATCGGCGACAAACCCCAGTTCACAGGCGGTATCGCTCATGTCATCAAACACGCCCGCAGTGTCAATGACTCCTTCTGCCACAACGTCTGCTCTTGTATCACCTATCTCCCCTGCCGTTACAGCGCCCATCTCTACGACAAAGACCGACGCTGCTGCGTGCACGGCTACAGAGGATGATCTGCTTGTGTTTAGATGCAGGAAGTGCCGTGCGCCACTCTTCACAGGCCAGGTGCTCGAAAGCCACGAGCCGGGTGGCGGCCAGGTCGCGTTTAAGCACCACAAGCGAGACCATCGGATGGGCGGAGCTGTCGAGAGTTGTACATCCCACTTTCTTCGGAGTGATGGGCAGACCAACATGAAGAGCACCGAGGACTGGGGGGGCTGCCTCCAAGGTAAGCTCACCTGTGCGAAGTGCTCCACCCGCGTCGGTGACTTCAACTGGTCAGGGATGCAGTGCTCATGTGGGGCGTGGGTGTGCCCGGCCATTCAAGTCGTCAAGAGCAAGGTGGATGAGTCTAGGCCTCCTCCGCCCAGACCCACGGCCCAGCACCCAGCGGCCGCGTGCAGGCCGGAGACTCGCTGAGTCTTTGCAGCACCCTTTGGTCATACACGTCCCGGCGCCCATCCGTCGTCGCGTCGCAACTCTCCAGTACTCCAAATAAACGAACCGCGCGGAGCAGTGTACATGTCAGCAGTACACGCTCCCGTACGTTCGGGGACCTCTCTCGCATGCATTCCCGCTTGCCCGCATGCATACCCCTGCGCCCGTCGCCCCGCGTGAAAATGAGGTTTGTTGGATAATTATTTGCGCTTTCATGATTCTGCCTTTCACGTTTCACGATGAATTTATCTCATAGATATCTTTAATCTTACGGTAGACGTCGTTCACACAGCCGGAGCCCGGACATGAGCTGCCCGGACGGCGTCCGGCGGCCGGGCGCGGGGGCGATTATAATTGTAGGGATTAGGAGGTTCATCGATAACGAGGAAGGCGGTCCCGTCCGCCTCGCTGCGCGCCGGACGTCCGCCGGCGCCGCCGGCGGACGGGGTGCGTCGCGCGGGTCGCGTCTCTCGACACTCGAGGTCCCGCCTCCCGCGCCCGCCGCCGCTCCGCGAGGCCGCCGAGCCGACGAGCGCGACGCCGACGCCGGCGTTCGACGCCGGAAGAGGCAGCGTCGATGCAAGAGACTGAGTGAAACCCGCCCCTCCCCCCCCGCCGCGCCCGCCCGGCCGAGATGCCGAGTGCGGGGCGTGACTGTCGCGTGGGTTCTGGGTACGGTGGGATATCAAGCAAAAGGCTTCATCCACCGCGAGAACACCGCGCATGGAGACCCGTGCGACTCGCCCGAGACGTTACCACTGGCCCATGCCCACTGGTACGGTAGGACTGGTAGCCCACGCACGGCGCATTTCACGGCACAGACCAGCCCCAGATTACTGTAATGACCATCACACTGTGGACCATCGCACAGCATCGGGCCTCGCGCACAGCATGTTATGCACATTGTTCATCGTGCTCATTGTGTTCATTGTGTATCCGGCAAGGGAACACAAGTTCTCTGTATCATCGCGCACATCATGCCAGCCATCCGCGTGCACATTGTTCTTTTGTGTAACCGGCAAGGGAACGCAAGTTCTCTGCCGTATGGTTCTCATGTGTATCCGGCAAGGGAACGCAAGTTCTCTTGCCCATACATTGTCGTGTATCAGCCGTCATCAACATCATTCGTCGGCGTGAACGGTACGTGAACGGCTGGATTCCTAACTGCATCAGCGTGCGCTGCAGGCGCGACTGCATCAACGTCGCCGCTGTCGCAGCTGCCTTGTCTGCGCCCGTCGCCACCCACACGCCCTCTGCAGACTCAGTCACGGCGCGAACGGTCGACGTTAGCGCGGTAGAGGGGCAGCCCAAGTCCGCAGGGCCAAAGATCGCGCCCAACTCGCCATTCGATCCATAAGTGCTCGAGGAGCAGCCAGAGCCGGGGGATCGGATCTGTGGGCGCGGGTACAGGAGTACGGATGGCACCCGCAAGTGAGATTGCCCGTGCCATGGCCCGTGCCGTTGGCCGCGTGACCATCTGAGTAACCATCCAGGCTACATGAGACGCCCTAGCCACCGGTCGGCCGTTGGTGTGCTAGCAGCCCGGCGAGCTCGAGCAAGGCGTTCATGGGTTGAGATCTCGTCGGCAACACGCCCTCCACGCGTCGCCAAAGGGAATGAGCCACGAGTAGGCCGTCGAGAGGGTTCAGCGGGCGTGCAGGCATTCACCGTGCTAGAGAGCCGGTTGCCATTGAGATAGATGCGGTTCAGGTTCGAGAGGCGTCCAAACTCGGTGGGCATCGTGCCGCTCAGCGCATTCTTCCCAAGGCCGAGGTACCCGCGAAGCGACGTGAGCCAGCCGATCTGGGTGGGCAACGTGCCGCGAAGTCCGTTGGCGTGGAGCGAAAGGCCATACACACCACTGTGGCCACCGCGCTCGCAGTGTACCCCCGCCCAGTTGGTCTCCCGGCCTGTGCAGAGCTCGCCAACCAGCCAGCCGCGGTTGGAGAGGCCCATCGAGGTCCATAACGCACCCCCCGTCGCCTCGTAGAGAGCGGTGAGAGCGCGCGTCTCCTTTGCCACGCCAACACTGGCTGCAAGCTCAAGCTGCTCCTGCACAGGAGCAGCTGTGCTTGGACTAAGTGGGGAGGGAGGAGACCAAGAACGAGCGCCGCCGAGGCTCGCCAGCAACAGGTGGAACGCTCCTTGTCCCCAACGGACCCCACGCCCGCGCGCACCGGCGTTGGCGGTGGCGGCGGTGGCGGCGGTGGCGGCGGCGCTGCCGCTGGCTCCGGATGCGCCGCTCTCGCCGACGCCGTTGTCCGGGGAGGCCTTTTCCCGGTGGTTGGTGCCCAGGCCACTCTCGAAGCCACCACTCGAGCTGCTTCCGTCGGCGCTGCCGCCGTCGGCGCCATCGGCGCCGTCGGCGCCGCTGTGTCGGTCGAGGCGGACGAGGCGCACGCCGGGAACCGGCCTCGGGCGCAGCAGCTGAATACCAGTACTCTGGTCGCACAGGCCTCCCGAGTTGATCGAAGGCGGGGATGAAACAGTTGAGATCTCGCTGACGGAAGAAGGCTCGGAGCCGAAGCTGAAGCTGATGCAGAACGGGCGAGGTCCTCCGTGTGGCAAGATATCAGCCGCCGCGGGCGCGCCCGCCGACATCAACCCGACTCCCAACCCCACCCCTGCTCCGCTTGCCGCCCCCCCTCCCCCCGCCACCCCTCTCCGTGCTTCCATCTCGAGCCCAGATTCCATCTCGAGCGCGGCGGATGTGACGCCGTGGTCAGCGCCGTTCTGGGCAGCCGACGCCGTGTTGGGCACCGCGAAAGAGACGCGGCGCTCAACACGGCGATCCTCACGACGCCCAACCTGAGCGAGGGCGTTGAAGGCCATCGCAGCCTCGAACTGCAGCCGCTGCTTCTCTGCCTCGAGCTGCACCAGCCGGCGCTCCTTACGACGCACCCGGCACGCCAAGAGGAGGGCGCACGGCAGTAGCACCCCCAACGCCCCCAGCGCCGCCAGTAGCCGCGGAGACTCCTCGGTCAGGCCGATGCCGAGGGGATCCCAAGGGGCTGGGAGGGGATCCGCGCGAGGCGACGACGACGGCGGCGGTGGCGGCCGCGGGTGTGGTGTCACGGCGCATGCGGGGAACGGCGCGCATGGCAACCATCCCGGGATTGGAGGGCTTGGGGCGGGGGCGGCGGGGTACAATTCGGACCAAGCCACGGACCCTGGCACGGGCGGCCAAGGCGGCCAGGGGGGCTGGAAAAGCGACCCCCCTGTCGACACGCCTGTCGGCTCCTCGGTCGGCTCCTCGGTCGGCTCCTCTGTCGGCTCCTCTGTCGGCCATTCTGTCGGCCGGGGAGAGGCGGGGGCGGGGGAGGCGGGGTACACCTCGCGCCAAGGCGAGGGCGGGGGCGGGGGCGGTCTAAAGAGAGACCAAAAGCAGGAGATTGGAAACAAGCAAATAGGGGGATACAGCAGGGGCGGCGGGGGCGGCTGGGGCGGCGGGGGCGGCTGCGGCGGCGGGGGCGGCGGGGGCGGGGACGGTAGAGGGTTGACAGCGCATTGAGTGTCGTCCTCCTGGTCGTTGAGGAGCACAGGGAGCATCGTGGCGGCACAGCCCTTGAATCGGTCCTCCGTGTCGATCCTCCAGTCATCGGTGCCGTCGTTGAGCAAGCACGGCAGCTCGCCATCCGTGCACCCAGCGACGTCATAGATTGCAACTCGGCAGGATGTGCCCTTGCTTTGGTGGTCCGCCCAGGCGCAGCTCGCCATGCACTGCACAAGTTTGGGATGGTCTTGGGCGACTGTGCGGACATCGATTCCGGCCACGTCTTGAATGAGCACAAAGGTGCTGCAATGAATCGAGCCAGCGTTTTCGTCATCCCATGTGAGGTGCCAACTCGGCCGACGAGTTGAGTTCGAGAACCTGGGCTTCCCGAACGGGGGGGAGAAAGACAGCATGCCCGCCCCTTTCCTGCAACCCTTTCTCTGGGGCCCTCATTTCTCGCCCACACAAAGAATGAAACACATTGCGAGTTCCGAAAACGAAGCACAAGAAAAGGTTTTTTCTGCACAGGGCAGTGCGTCAAAATTAATTTGAACCATGATCTCGGGAAACATGGCCCGTTCGTAAGTAATTCCGCGCGAAGCTCTGACCGAAAACTTACCGAAATGAAAGTCAATCGAAAACTGGCGGAATCTCAGATCGTTCCAGCTGTCGGTCGGCACTGCGAAGACCGCGTTGCCCTGTTGCCCATGGCGGGAGGCTCGGCGAGCGCTTCAATATGCACCCAGAACACTCTGGCGCAGCAACGACGAGGAGCGCGACCCGCGCACGCAGAAAGGATGGCCAACAGGAACTGAAGTCAGTCTCCTCTGCTGACTGCGCAGAGAGCGTAGTCTCTGCCTGCTGCTCGCTGTGCACCCTCTCTCACCGCGCTGCTCCTGCGTCGCCTCTCTTCCTCGCAGAT
>Ga0180442_101226_pt1 | contig 16344 bp, 10 predicted proteins | sample ChrtobMetP5_16mM_FD_119746 | JGI IMG/M metagenome (GOLD analysis project Ga0180442, IMG submission 119746) | Chrysochromulina tobin associated microbial communities from unialgal haptophyte culture, Seattle, Washington, USA - P5_16mM MetaG | ecosystem: Host-associated > Algae > Haptophytes >... | reverse complement strand
CATGCGGCGCAGCTGTGAGTGGCGATGATGCACCTGCGGCTGCAGCCGGTGCTACAGGTGCCGCTGCCGGCTCCACCGAGCCCCCCTCGCAAAGCTCATCCTCCGGTGGCTCGACGGCGCTCGGCCACCAAGCCGCTCCGATTGGCGCCGCAAGCATGTCACCGTGCGGTGCGGGCGGCGTACCCGCCGACGGCAGCGGCGAGTGCTCGCAGCCTGCTGCCCTCGAGGGCTCCCCGTCGGGCTCGGCGAGCGGTGGCGGCGGCGGTTCGCAGCCTCACCCGTCGCCACTGGGTTCGCAGCCTCACCCGTCGCCACTGGGCTCGGCAGCGGCGGCGCCGACGACCGACGAGGAGCCGCTTGAGGATGCGGCGGCGGCGGAGGCGGCGGCTGTAGCCGCGGCGCTGGCGGCCGAAGAGATTCGTCAGCCGGATTCGTCAGCAAGGGAAGAGATTCGTCAGCCGGATTCGTCAGCAAGGGATCGAGGCTCGAGCATGACGGCGGCGCATGCGGCGGCCGCTGCGACGGAGGCGGCGGCTGCTACAGAGGCGCTGGCTGCAGAGGTGGCGGGCGCGCGCGAGCCGTCACATTCCCACAGCTGCTCGACAACCTCCGACGGGGCAAGCGGCGCTCAAGGCGGCGCGGCCGTTGACGGCGTGTCGCCGAATGCGCCCGCGACAACGCCGGCGGCTCCGCGCGCCATGCTGAGCGCCATGCTGCCGCCACTGCCAGCCCTCTCAGGCGGCATGCAAGAGGAGGAGGAGGAGGCCATCGAGGAGGCGGTGGAGAAGGCCGTGGACGGTGAGCACGAGGACGGTCCGCCACCGCCCAAGCGCCGAGCCACCGGCGCCGATCGTGCACCCAAACTAGGAGGCGGCGCTGCCCGCGTCGGGGCGAGCGGCAGCGTGCTTGGGACGGCGCTCGGGACGGCCGCAGCGGAACCATCGGAAACGGGGACAAGGCAGGCGGCGCAGGCGGCGGCGGCGGAGGTGCAGGCGGCAGCGGAGGCGCAGGCGGCAGCGGTGGCGCAGGCCACGGCGTTGCTGCGCAACGCGTCCGTAGCGCTCAGGGCGGCGCGTCGCCTCGAGGCGGGCATGGGGGGCGCGGAGTGGAACTGGACGTATGGGGTGGAGGAGGCGCTCACGGCAGCGCGCCAAACGCAGGCGGCCGACGGCGAGGCATGCTATCGCTTGCTTGCGGCGGAGGCTTGCCGACGAAGCTTCCAGTGGCGGTGGCAGGCGACGCCGCTGGCGGAGTCCGTACAGGCCGTCAAGGCAGAGATCGCATCACTCGGCGCGCGCGCTCACGAACTTGCGACCTTCGCCGCCCTCCGCACCGTCCCGAGTGCGAGCCATGCTGCCACGACCTCGACTCCGGACGTCGCCCAACCCGCCGCGCGCGCCCCGTCCTTCGAATTCGATCTGCGTGCCCTGTGGGGAAGTGCCCCCTGGGGACTGCCGCCGAATGGGTCACGGCAGTTGGCCTCTGGCACCCTCGAAGCCACTCGTCGCTCGTCTGCCGCGCTCGCCGAAGAGCGCGCCGTGCTGGGCGTCAAGCAGGAGCTTTGGCGCGGCCTCCTGCGCGAGCTTGAGCATCACCACGCGGCACTCACCTTTCTAGAGCGCTATCCCGAGCGCACCAAGCCCCTATACAGCTCGAAGCGTGACTTAGTCTAGGGCCCGTGCGGGGCCGCCGGGCTTGGCGTTCCCGTTCGGCCGGCGTTGGGGTTGCGCCCGTCTGCCCGTCGGCGCAAGAGCTATAGAACACACAATTGTGTGCGTCGTGGTGAAGGGCGCGCTCCGTAGAGCGGCCCACGAGACGCCAGCGACTAGATCCGAAAATAGCTTAACTTAGTATACATACCAGAGTTCCATCATCCAAACGTGTTCGGCCAGCCGCCCATCTCCTCATCCAGCAAGTCTTGCAGCGCCACTGCCGCGTGCGTGCTCGGCCGTATGGTGCGCGAGTGCATCAGCCCGTCGATCTGCCAAAGCTCGTTGCGTCGCTGCTCGCGCTGCGCCGCGTCGAGAGTCAGGCGTCGATCCCAGGCCATCATGCGGCACTGCGGGCGCGTGAAGCCCGCACGCGACAGTGCTCGCCCAAGCAGCCGGCGGCTGCGGAGGACGAGCTGCTGCACCGACTGACGGCCGCGTAACGGCAACGCGACGATGACGAGGCCAATCTGTGCGCCGCTAGAGAGCGCTCTGCGCAAACCGAGTGCACTCGGTTGAGCTGGGGCCATGGCAGTCGCCTTGGAGAGGTACGGATCTGAACGGGCGAGGCCGACGCGGCGGAGGCCCGTGCTGGCCACGCATAGCACCTCCGTGTACGGCGGCATTGATGCGAGGAGCCGCCCGGCCATGCGCGGCGGTGCGAGCATTGTCGTCCGATCGATGCCGCCTTCGCCAACCACGACAGACCGCGACCCGAAGGAACGCGAAAAGGTATACTTTGCAAGACCTGGAGCAGGCATGCAATACAAAGCGAGCGCGTCGTGTTGAGCATTTCTGTTTAGGAGGACGAGCGCCCACAAGGACGAGCGCCCAGGTCCACTAGCCCTCGGGCTCTGCGGTCGCTCGCCCGCTCGCGTCCCCACAATGCACAAGCCATCGACCCGAAATATGCTGCCGCAGGAGTTTGGCTTCTCGCCGGGCACCTCGCTCATCGGCGGCTTCGGCACCACGGCCGCGCGCTTGGGCAGGCCCGACTATGCGCCGGAGCCATACACTCCAGGCCCGGGCGCCTACCACACGGCAAGGAGCACAATTCAGACGAGGACGAACCGACGTGTAGACGATCTGAAGATGAATCGGACGGGCTGGGGTAGCGACAAGGGCCACGTGCTCCAGCTCGCCGCCGGTGGCCTCAATCCGGGTCCAGGAACGTATGGCGAGGAGCAGCACCCGATGGGTGACATTTTGACCGAGATGCGGCGCTCGTGGCCGGGCGTGAATTCGATGTCGGGCTTCGGCACGAACGCGAGCCTGCCTACACTGAGCAAGGCGTCCAAGTCGAACGAGCCTGGCCCGGGCCAGTACGACGTGCTGAACGCCTCGCACTTCGTCACGCGCACGCGCGGCGGCCAGCTGGACCCATATCAGGGCGCCGCGCGCGCGGCGACGGGCTCGCGGAGGACGCGCGACACGGACTCGAAGCGGTACGCAAGCTTCGCGTCTACGCGCCCCGCACACAAGTTGCCCGCGTCTGGCAACTCCGAGGCCGCCATCGACGCACCTACGGACTTCCCGGCCCCGAACGCGTACCTGCCAACGTACTACATGATGGCGACGAAGCAAGCGCGCACGAAACTGAGCGTGGCGATGCGGCACGAGGGCGCGAGCGGCGTGTGCTTCGACACGAGCGCCAAGAAGTTCATGCCCATGGCCGATGCATGCGTCCCCGATCCCGCCAACCCTGGGCCCGGTGCGCATACCATCCCTCGGTTCAACGGCGAGCGCCCCTCCATGCGCCGACCGCAGCCGACAACGCCCGCGACTGGATTCCTCGTGAGGGCGCAGCGCTTCGGCGGCGGCGGCGGCTCGGGCGCACACGCGGCCACCGACCCGGACGCCGTGCTCGCCTTCCTCGCGTACGGGCCGATGGGCTCCGCGGGGCGGCCTGTGCATGCACAGCAGGCGGGCGCGATCATCGCCTCGCGCGCCGCCGCGAGGAGCGCGGTATGACGGCTGCAGCGTTTCCGCCGCCGTGCATTAAGCAACAGTTCTCAGGGCGCAGGTCCCTCTCTAGTTGGGCAAACTGTACGAAAAAGGCAACTCCTCTCATCGAATATTCACCTGCCCAAAAGCGCGATCGGTTGGAATGGCGCCCCCTTCTACCCAACGCACGTCAGCAGCGCACGATGCTTTCCAGATGGAGCTCGAGGATGAGCTGCGCCTGCCGACGACCGAGCGCATGCTCGCCGCCTTTGGCGGACGCCTCCGCTGCTTCGAGCGTTTCCTGCTGTCCCGGCAGTATGATGTGGCCCAGGCAGCCGAGGCCTTCCGCTTGACAGCCGCCTTTCGGCGCAGCCACGGCCTCGACGGGGAGGCTGCATACGATATCTCTGAGGAGCTCCGCGTGCGTGTCAGCGCCCTTTGGCCAGCGACCTACTGCGGCACGACGGCGGATGGCTCACCTGTACAGGTACTGCGCCTGGGCAAGCTCGACCCGAATGCCATGCTCGAGGTGAGCGACGAGGAGTTCGCGGCGTACTACATCTGGTGGATGGAGGGCTCGCTGCGCTTGCAGGTGGAGGCATACGCGCGCTCGGCACCGCCGGCGAGCGGTCTGGTTGATGTCTACGATTGCAGTGGCCTCGGGTTTGCAGCATTCACGCGCGTGCAGCCCATGCTCGCTCGCGTCCTCTCGATCGGCAAACAGTACTATCCCGAAAACCTGCGCACGGCGGTCATCGTACGCGCGCCGCTCGGTTTCGCATCCGCTTGGTCGCTCGTGAGCAACGTCCTCTCCGAACGAACGGTCGCCAAGTTTGACATTCGGAGCGACGACGGTAAGCAGCCGCTGCTAGAGCTGCTTGGCTCCGAGGAGCGGCTGCTCGCCCTGCAAGCGGCCATGGGGCGGCCGAGCAGCTTGGCATCCTCGAGCCACGCGGACCACGCATCGGGAGCGGCGGCCGACATGGGTTGGGGCTCGTGGGCGCTCTCGAAGGTGACGGGCTGACCTTATTAGGCGAGCCCCAAACCCGAGCACCGAGCATGCCCCTGCTCAGCTGGTGGTCGCGGCGGCAGAGTGCTACGGGCGCATGGCAGCAAAACGCTCGGTACGCGAGACGCGGCACTCACAGAGGGTTCACAGTGGGATCAAGCCTTGACCGCTGACATGAGAGAACAGCGTCTCTCGCGTCTCGGAAATCTCAAATCGTGATACTGGTGAAGCACTGAAGCTCAAGCTGATTCCGGTCCGAGTATATTAGACGCAGTTATTAATTGCGCGATTCATGTCTCCTTTTATTTCGATTCCCCTATGTAAGACAACGATTAGCTGCGGGAGGGCGGGGCTTAGACCTTAGTCGGGCGCGCCCCGTTGCGCCCCTTACGAGGCTTAGGCCTTAGCCGCGCTTACATGGTTACAACCCCTTACGGGGCGCCCGCGCCCCGAGCGGGCCGAAGTCCGTTCGGTTAATCGCTCGTATCCGGAATTCGTTTCGAACTTACGATGCCGTGCCGAGCAAGCCCGTCAAGCGAGCTCTCGAGTACTCTGAGTCAGAGCCGTGTGAAGCCGAGCTCCTCGCCGGGAGGGGTTAGGGAGGGCGATCACACTGTGGATCACAGACGTAGTTTCTGTGATTCGGTCCTCTCTCTCGGAATTGAAGCTCCCAGAGCTTCAAGTCTGTGATTCGAGCCTCTTTCTCGGACGCCCCGCCCCCGGTTCTCCGAGCAGCGGGCACACGCCCCTCTGTGCATGACTCTGGCGTCTGGGGGATCGGACGTTCGCTACGAGTTCGCGTCACGGGCAGAGGAGCGGCCTCGCGCGGCGCACGAGCTGCGCGCAGCGCGCGGGCGGGAGCGGCTTGGCTTGGCGTCGCAGTCGGCGTGCCTCGTGCCCCGTCAGCCCGCGCGCCAAATTGACCCCGATCGATGCGAGCAACGCGAGACAACTCAAGCACACGAGGGCCGCATAGGCAGCGCTGACCGCCTCGAGACCCCAGCGCTGCGCGTCCCACGCCAGCTGTGCGCACAGAGCGGCTTGCACGCCCGTTGCACCGGCGAAGCAGAGGAGCCCACGCACAAATGCGCCGAGATTGTGAGCTCCGATGCAGGCGTCCAGCCAGATGCAGTGGTGATCGTAACCGACGACCGTCGCGCCACACAGCATGCATCGAGTGCCCATGGCAGCGCCCGCGGCGGCGGCGCGATTGCCAAAAGCCCTGGCGCGCTCAGAGGCGCCTCCACGCGCCTCCTCCGCCGCTTCCACCATCTCCTCCGCCGTCTCCTCCGCCTCTGCCATCGCCTCCGCCGACTCCCATAACAGCTCCTCACCGCTGTCATTGCCCACAACCTCTAGAGGCGTCTCGCCCCGTGAGTGCTTCAGGAGCGGGTCGCGCACCTCGGAAGCACACACGGCGGCGCCCATGTGGAGCACCGCGGACAGCAGCCACAGGCCAAACGGCACGCGCTCGCCCATCCGCACCGTGAACAACAGGTTGCCCTGCGCGCCGTGAGGGAGGCACACGGGGACGCACCGTCAGCCAGTGTGGCGAGGCACGCGCGGATGGGACGACGCGGATGGGACGCGTGCGCTGCATCTTCGAGACTAGAGCGCACGAAGGCAAACGAAGTGGTCGTCCACGCGCAGAAGAAGCGCGAGCGCCTGCGGGCGACCAGTGCGGCATGGTGCATGAAGGCAAGCAACGGCAGCAGCGCCACGAACACGAAAAAGGCCTGAGATGAGCTGCCTGTCGCGACCAGCCACAGCACAGGGACGGCGATGACAGCGAGCAGGCCGTCGAAGCCGAGGTGGACAGCCCCGTTGTAGTTGGGCATCCGTATCCGATCGTCGAGGTCTGCGATCAGTTGCCTGAGCGGCTGAGGTGTGCACGTCATGACGCTCTCAGCAAGGCCGTCGCTCGCGCTCAAATCCATAAGGTGCGAGCGCTTGCCGTGGCGGTCGATGAATTCGCAGCAGCAGAAGAGCGGCCGACCGTCGTCATAGACCACGTCCTGCATTTCACGCCGTACTCGCGCGTCGGGCATTGCAGCCAACTATACCGGTACCATGCCCGGCGCAGCGCTTGATTCCGATCGCTGGTTGCATCGATAGTGTGGGCGTTGCTGGCTGACAACTCGCTTCGACGCGATGCATGCGTGAACCAGGTTGACCGCGAGACGTTTTTTGCGTGCCGACGAGAAGATGGCGAATTGGGTTTGGGTGGACGCTTTGAAGTGGACGGGTGGGCCCGGCCCCGCTTAAACCAGGCTTAGCCCCAGGCCCAAGATGTTGCGACGCCCACCACCGTTCCCCGAGCCATCTCCACCGCCACCACCCTGGCCAACCCCACCGCCACCGGTCCAGCCACCTTCAAGGCCTCCACGTCCGCCACCGCCCCCTCAACCTGAGCCTCCCGAGCCCTCACCACCTCTACCGTCGCCGCCATCGCCGCCGCCGCCGTCTCCTCTGTGCGTCGCAACGATTGAGTTTCGAACTCAATCCTAACCGACCGTATACCGACCGATCTCTGCTCCTCGCTCACGTGTGCTTGTACACGTGTGTGATGCTGTGTGATCCCACCGCTCGCAGACCACCTCCTCCTCCATCTCCTCCTCCTCCATCTCCTCGTCCGCCGCCACCACCATCTCCTCCTCCTCCTTCACCACCACCTCCGTACGCAAGCAGACAAACATGCCCTGCACGTCCTCTGCTGTGGCCTGTCCACACTCCTTGTACATGTAGACTTGTTGCACACGGCCTTCTTTTGCACGGTCTTGGCCCTCTTGCTGCCATCCTCCCTGCAAGCTCAGAGCGCGTATGCCTATTGGCTCATTTGAATCCCGCTATCCGCGCTCGTGTGCTTGAGTGCCGTTGTGCGCTGTGGTGGATGTTATGGTGGATGCATGTCCTGACTCTCTTGCTATGTTCACTGCTGCCTAAACTGTTGCCCACAGGCCGCCTCCATCGCCGCCACCGCGTCCGCCACCACCGTCGCCGCCACCGCCGTCGCCGCCACCGCATCCGCCGCCGACGTCGCCATCTCCACTGCCGCCACCGCCCTCGCCGCCACCGCCCTTGCCACCTCCAAGACCACCACCTACCCCTCCTCCACCACAGCCACCGCCACCCTCACCGCCGCCGCCCTCGCCGCCACCGCTGACTCCCCCGTCATGGCCACCGCCGCCTTCGCCCCCGCCGCCGCCCCCGCCCTCGCCGCCCCCGCCCTTCCCCCCCGACTGTGCGGCCGTGCTCGAGACGCCCGTCGCCGCCGACGGCCACACCTGCCGTGAACATCTCGGGATCCCCTTTGTGCTACCGAATGGGATTGGCGGATTGAACTCCGCAGGTTGCAGTGGGCACGGATGCAACTATAGCTTCGAGCAGCTGGCCAATGCCTATCCCGAGTGCCGGTGGTGCCATCCGGAGCATAACCAGCCACGTGGACCGCCGCCGCCCGCGCAGCCGCCGACGTGCAACTCTGTGCTGAACAACATGGCAGGGAGGGCAGGTGCGATCTGGTACACGTGCGGCAGTCGCATAGGATGGGTGATGGCTGTGCACAGGGTGCCCGCCGTCGTCGCGCGCCATCAGGTAGCCATCGAGTTTCCGCAGGCGTGTGGCTGGTGTTTGTACACCCCGCCGCCGCCGCCGCCCTTGCCACCACCTCTGGCGCCGCCGCCCTCGCCGCCGCCCTCGCCGCCCGCGCCGCCGCCGCCCCCGCCGCGGCCGAGGCCGCCGCACCCGCCGCCGCCCCCCCCGCCCCCGCCCCCGCCGCCGCCCTCGCCGCCGCCCCCCTCGCCGCCGCCGGCGCCGCCGCCCTCTCCACCCCCTCCCTCGCCGCCGCCCTCGCCGCCCTCGCCGCCATCCGCGCCGCCATCCGCGCCGCCCCTGCCCGCCACTCCTTGGCTATGGTTTCTGGTTGCCATGTTTCTGTTCTGCCTCGCTGCGCTTGCCTTCTTCGCGTGGGGCGTGTTGCATGCGCGGCGCGGCCGGAGCCTCCGAAGGGGCCTCCCGCTCTCTTCATGGGCAGGGGGGTGGGCTATCTGGCCGCGGAGTCTCCAGCGAGTCGCACCCGCGGGCAAGTATCAGCCAAGCGTCCAGCACCACCTGCACATCTCGAGCGCGCAGCTGCTCTGCGAGACGGGAGGCAGCAGCTATAGGAGCCGTGCGCCAGACTCGGCTGCTTACTCGGCTGCAGGCGGCCCTGAGCCTCGCATTGAGGGTGCAGGACATGGTACAGGACATGGTACAGGAGCGATTGGAGACGTGCATCCACAGAAGCCTTCGGGCGCTTGTCCGGGCGCGGGGCGCGCGGCGGCTCTTGAGATGTCGACGGACGCCGCGTCGAACACGAAACCTCCGAGCTGCCGCAGAAACCAGAATGGCCTGGGCCCAGTACCCAGGCTAAAGGAACATTCTCGTCGTTGACACCACTATTACATTGTATGTCCATGAACTGAACTGAACTGAACTGAACTGAACTGTACTGTCCACGTGCGAAATTCAAGTTGGGGGTAAATTCAAACTTGAACTCCGACGGCGAATTCCGCACACACGGCTTGATTGCTTTTGTACAGCTTTGTGATTCATTCAGCAGCAGCTTCTTGATCAATGCGTGAAGGATATCTCTCGGTGATCCTTCATGCTCGCTCTGTTCTTCTGCTCGTCAAAGGAATCGAAGGAAAACCGTACTATAGAGATGTGATTCCCAATGCATACAGCAGTGAATACGGCCAACAATTTTATGACAACGTGGGCCACAGGGGCGACTTCCGAAGCTCAGTGAGTGCTGCGGGCTTCGTGTGGACGCTAGCCCTTTGTCAAGCTGACGATGACGGAGACGGCCAAAGCAACGGTCTTGAGGTGGGCGACCCTTGCTGTACGTGGGCTCAAGGCACTGTCGCCCAGTTCACCACCGACCTGAGCTATCCAGGCGAAGCAATCTCCAAGACGAGGAGACCGATGCCCACTTGTTGTACCCCGAGCTCGACGTCGCCCAATTGTAGACCCCCCCCAGCCTCGCCCTCGCCGCCACCCCCATCCTTGTTGCCATCTTCGTTGCTCCTGTCGCCACCGCCAGGCATCGCTGCAGCGCTCCGGCCACCATCGCCACCGTTACCCACAACCTCTCCTTCGCCCCTACCGCTATCCCCGCTCGTTCGGCCGCCCCCCTCGCCGCCGCCGCCTGAGCGCTGGGCTCCAGTAGACGCCTCGCCAGCGCACGAGCCGCTGCGCCCACCGGCCGAGCTTCGATCTCGCGACGGCGAGCTCTCGATCTCACTTGAGCTCGGCCAGGTGCGCCTCGGCCTGGCAGGAAACCTGTCGCAGCTCATGGCTAGTTACAATGGGAGCCTCCCCGCGCCAACGCTGCGCCTCTCGCCCGGTGACAAACTCATCGTCCATCTGACCAACGGCCTCGCGTCGGGCGCGACGAATCTCCACATGCACGGTCTTCATGTGTCGCCCAATGAGGACGACACCTTTGCACAGGTGGCGCCCGGAATGAGCCGGACGTACCTGTACACCCTGCCGAGCGATCATCACGCTGGCACGTTCTGGTACCATCCGCACTACCACCCCACCCAGACGGTGCAAGCTGGTGCGGGCGCCTTCGGCATGGTGATCGTCGACCCTCCCGCGGGCTCGCTGCCGGCCGAGCTTGCGGCCATGAGTGAGACCATCCTCGTGCTGCACCATTTGACGGACTCGTCGTGTGCGGCCGCGGGCGGCAACAGCTTGTACGACTGCGCCTCCCGGAACGTGCCGGGTGCCATGGGCGCCATGGTCCTCGTCAACGGACGCCACGCCCCACGCATCGCCTCTGACGGCGGCTGGTCACGATGGCGGCTCCTCTTCAATGCCGTCAATGCAGTGCTGGAGCCACAGGTGCCGGTGGGGTGCGAGGCACACCTACTTGCCAAGGATGGCCTCTATCTCCAGCCCGCCGCGCCGCGCCGCGTGAGCGCAGCGTACCTAGCGCCAGGCTCACGGGCAGATTGGCTCGTAGCATGCACGGCGGGGGTCCATGAGCTGAGTGCGACTCTCACCTGGGAGAGTGGCGCGACGGAGACGGTCCTACTCGCGCACGTGGACGCGAGTGCGAGCGCCTCAAGCCGTACCGGTAGCGCCTCGAGCCGTCGTCTCTTCGGAAGCTCCGCGTCTCACCCCACGCTCCCATTCCAACCCTTCGCCCCGCCCCGCCCTTGCTATCTCGCCGATCTCCAAAAATCGAACCCCACGCGTTCTCTGCCTGTCAGCCTCGAAGGCTACTCGATCAACGGGCGCTCGTACCACAGCATGGTGGGCGCCTTCGAATCGGTGCTCGATCTCGGTGAAGTGTACCAACTCGAGGTCACTGGCGCGCACGAGACGCACCCTCTCCACCTTCACACGAACGCCTTCCAAATCGTTTCGCTGCCGGCGGCCGTTGCGGCACATCGCTCGGGACACTTCGCCGTGGGCGATTGGCACGATACGCTCGTCACTCCAACCATTCCGACGACCGGTCGATCCACCGACCGTATCCTCGTTCGCTTCGTCACGGATCGATTCGGCGGCCGCGTGCCTCTGCACTGCCACGGCCTCAACCATGCAGACATGGGGATGATGTCCGTGTACTATGTCCGCGGCGCCGAGGGCACGAGTGTCCCGGGCTGCGCCGTAAGAGGGGCAGCGGCACTAGACACAGCCTGGGTGGCGCCCTCTGCGAACGCTGCGGATGGAGTCCAGGGTGTACTTGGTGCGCCCATCTCGGCGCACATCGGTGCCACGAGCCTGACGCTCACCAGCGTGTTCGTCGGCGGCGTGCTCGTCGTCTGCCTTGCACTGTGCCTCTGGCGTTGTCGTAGCCAGCGTGCCCTGAAGCTTGCCGTCGCGGGCAGCTCCTCGGGAAGCGTCGGGACGGGCTCTCGTCGATTCAATCAAGATTGGCATGCCGCCCAGGGCAAGTCGAGCGACGACGAGTTCCCCGACGACGAGTCCTGCGCATCTACCGATTCTCTTCTCATCCCCACCGCCTCCTATATGTTTCTCCGAAGCATATACGTGTCCGCCTTCAACGTACCACCTATTCGCTGAGCATCTGTGTGTCTTTCGGTGGCATCGGACTGATTCGGCCGGGCAGTTAGCTACCCATTTCGCATTTGGGCGCGGGGAGGTGTATACACACTGGTTTGACCGGCGCCCGGTTTGGGACCCATATTCACCAATGCCATATCACGGTCGTTAGTAATTTTTGTGTTATCATTCGTATGGAGTGGGCAGTGGCGAGTGCGTCCACGACGCGAACGCCATATGATTGCTAAAGATGTGCGCGTTTCACTTGTCGAGTCGATACAAAGCGGATCTACGCACGTTTGGGTGCGAGCTGTGCGACGTGCCGCCTATACGTACGGTATGTGAGGGAGGACCCAACCCGTAGTCAATCACATGCCGAGAAACTGGCCCCACGCGTGCGCGCGTGCCTCGGCCCCGTGGTCGTCGACCCACGAGCAGATACCATACGAGGCAAAGAGCTCGTGCCCGTCCTCAATGTCACGGATCGCCACGACCGCCAATGCGCACCCGCAGATGGGTAGGAAGATGCAGTTGCACCCGGCGACCGATGCGGCGACGTACGCGTTCTCGTCAGCTGCGGTCGGGTCCGCACAGAGCGACGCGGCATCATTGATAAGGTGGCCGCACGCGGCGGGTGTGTGCTCTCTCTGCGGATCGGCAGCGATCGAAATAGGCGAGCCGTCGACCTGTGCGAGGTAACTCACCAAGCGCCTGCGCGCCTCCCGGCCCACAGGCTGCAAGAACGCCGCGCCCTGCTCCGGCACCGTCCAGAGGAAGACGTGGCCAGCGTCGTCGCCCGCCTTGCCGCCCGCCTTGCCGCCCGCCTTGCCGCCCGCCTTGCCGCCCGCCTTGCCGCCCGCCTTGCCGCCGCGGGTAGGCTTGTGGTGGTCATCGGGCTCATCGTCCTCGCCAGGTGGGTTCCCATCGGCACGAAGGAGGATGGCATGGCATGGGTACATGGTGACCAGCTCGTTGCGCGCGATCCGTCCGTGCGCAAAGACGCCATCGCCAGCGTTCGGGATGGAAGAAGGGAGCACCCGTACCCGTTCGAGGTTCGCCGGGCGCAGGCTCTGAGCAAGCAGCGCTGCCTTGACGAACGTGACGAAGCTCAGCGTCGCGGGCACCTTGGACACCCAGGTCAGGCACTCGGCGGAGAGGGTCGCCGGCTCCGGTGCAGCCAGCACCTCGTGCACAATCGCCGTCATCACCTCGCTAAGTGCAACCAATGACGTACCCACGACCTCGCCTCCCCACACGGATGTGCGCGCTCGCACGGCGCCCAGGACCTTGTCGGGGATGGCGCTCCACGACGGCGTGCCTGGCGCGAGGGCCTCCTCCGCACCCTCGCTCGTAGCCGGGAACAGCACATCGTCGAGGCCGTGACCCTCGACGACGCCCTCGCAGCCGGCCCACTCGACGTTCGCGTACTCGCGGTAGGCCGCGCTCAGCTGCGCACGCGCCGCGACGCCAGCAGGCGTGCCGTCGCCTGCGAGCATCTCGAGGAGCTCAGCGGCGATCTCGACGGCACGCTGAGGGGACCCAACCGCCGAGGCCATCGCAATCGCCTCGAGGCCGGCGACGACGCACCTGTCCACCAGTGCCGCACGCTCGGCGGCTCGAATGGCAACGTTATCCTGATGCGCCGCTCGCAGCAGCGCCTTTGCCAGCGTGGAGGAGGCCGCAGCGGCCTCGATAGACGGCTCGTTACGCATGACACGCTGGATCTCGCGCGCGCGCGCGAGCTCCTCGGCTGCCTTCGAGAGCTGCTCATCAGCCTCTAGCACCTCCACTTTTGCTATCAGCGCCGGTAGCATCTCCAAGCACGCTTCGCCGTGGATGCTCGCGATCATGGCGATGAGCTCGTCGAGGCAGACTAATGCCTTACGAAAGCGACGAAGTTTGCCGAGCACCACTGCTAGCTGCAGCACCGCGTCCATGTGTGCAGGCGAGGTTGGGATCGCATCGCTAGCCAGGCGCAGGGCAGCAGACGCCGCCTCGCGAGCTGCATCGAAGTGACCCAGCCGGCAGCACTGTTTCGATCGGCTGATTGCACGGCGCACGCGAGTCGATGGCCTCAGGTAGAAGATCGCGTACCCGGCGATGGCGAGCGCTGTTGCGCCGAACATCGCACCGAAAGTGTGCCGCATTCGCATTTCGTTAGTACTGTAAAACACCGTGAACGTTAACACGACTCCATGGCCGACATGGGATATTAGACTCACGGATCACACAGACGAACCTCACAACGCAAACCGACTCACCGCACACCGGACGCAAACAATGTACGGTATCCATACCGTATCCGGATAGTCCGGTATACCGTACGCGCCTTGTACAAATAGTACAAATGTACAATAGACGCTATATCAATTCATTCAATGCAGCACCAAGATGGGCATTACTTAACAAGTTTGGGGTTGATTTTAGGATATCCGACGTCGCTCGTCGGGGGGCGAAACCTTCCGCGACAACGAAGATTTATCTATCGTGTTAGCGCACTAGCTTTCTGGACGTCCTACTCTCCGTATTCATAGCTCGAAGAGCGCTCCGCGCTCTTTCTCTTTCACACTGGAAGTTCACACTTCAACTTCCTCAAGAAAATATCAACGCGTCAAGCGCTCTGCGCTTCGCCTTTCCGCGGTCGCCGTCAGGCTGCTGCGCTGATATCTTATCTTTTACCATTGACTCTGTCACTGGTCAGGCCCATCACCTACTTCAACGAGATATCACGAGATATGCTACACACGGTCAACGGGCGACCACAAAGTTAGTCGGGCATCACACTTCGTTAGAAAAGCGTCAGTTGAATCGCGTATTGAATCGACTATGTTCGGCTCACGCAAGTCGCAACGACCAGACGCACTACAAGCCCACTTGACTAAATACATGTAGCCCACGCAGCACGCACAACCACACGTCCCGTGATGGTGCATACCGGTAACACCGGGGACGTCGAGAATTCGTCAGATTCTTGAATCGAGGATGCGCCGTTCGCGAGTGAACGCCGTCACATTTTTGGACCTACAGTACCGTGTGCGGGTGCGCGTCGGACAGCGTAGGAGCCGTCCCATGTGCAATGCTCCCGCCACGAGCATTGGCAAGAAGCCACCCCTGGGAGAACGGATCTTCACGTACGTCATGACTGAGTACCGCTCGCTTATTGTCGTCCTTTTTGCGCTGCCGCTCTCGATGATGTGGGACTTCCTGCTCTACCTGCGTTGGCAGTGGGCGGCCTACACGAAGGTGCCAGTGCTCCACGCGACGCGTGTGGAGCGCGTCGTGGAACAGATCAAGGCGCGCCCGAAGGGCATGCGCATGTGCACTGGGCGCCCGGGCTGGCAATGCATGTCGCTCTCTTACCGCAACTACAAGAGCAGCATGCATCAGATCGACGCTGTCGTCGACATGATCGACATTGTGTCACTGGACCTCAAGTCAGACAATATGTCCATTACGGTCGAGCCACTCGTCACGACCGGGCAGCTTACGGGTGCGCTGCTCCATCTTGGCTACACTCTGCCGGTGGTGCCAGAGATGGACGACCTCACGGTGGGTGGGCTTGTGAATGGAACGGGCATCGAATCCTCCTCCCATTTGGAAGGCCTGTTCCACGAGCAGTGCCTGGCATACGAGGTTTGCTTGGCAGACGGCACTGTGGTCAACGCGACGCCCGACAACGAGTACTCCGATCTTTTCCACGCCATCCCATGGTCCTATGGGACCCTAGGCATGCTGCTGTCCGTCAAAATTCGCGTCGTCCCGTGCAAGAAGTACGTGCAGGTGACGTACACGCCGCATCGGGATCGGACGGCTGGCGTGGCTCACTTCGCCAAGCTCGCTGGAGCTGGCAAGGCCGCCCCCAGCTTTGTCGAGGCGCTCGCATTCTCGCCCACCGAGCTCGTCGTGATGGCTGGCGAGATGGTCGACGAGGCGCCCACGGGCGTCAACCACCTGGGTCACTGGTACAAGCCCTGGTTCTACAAGCACTGCGAGAGCAAGCTGCACGATGGCAAGCCTAGCGTCGAGTACATTCCGCTGCGCGACTACTATCACCGGCACACCAAGTCCATGTTCTGGGAGATGGAGCTCTTCCTGCCAGTGGGCAACCACCCGCTCGCGCGCGTGCTGCTCGGATGGCTGCTGCCGCCCAAGGTGTCCTTCCTGAAGCTTACGCAGACGGAGATGACACGCAAGCTCGTAGAGGAGACTCATATTGCGCAGGACTTCATGTTGCCCATGGATCGCCTCGAGGAGTGCATCGCCCTCTCCGATGACGTCTTCGACAAGCTGTACCCGCTGTGGCTCTGCCCCCACGTCCACCGACCGATGCCCGGCACCATCATGCCCAGCCCCGCCAACCCAGGGCCCGACGGCTCGCAGATGTACGTGGACCTTGGTGTCTACGGGCTGCCCACGTGCGTCAAGGAGCGCCCCACCTGCCACGGATTCGACATGATCAAGTCGATGCGCATCTTCGAGGCCAAGATGCGCCAAATTAAGGGCGTCGAGATGCTGTACGCCGACATCTTCTGCACCAAGGAGGAGTTCGAGTCCATGTACCCGCACAAGGGCTACCGTGAGCTGCGCGCCAAGTACGGAGCCGTGGGCGCGTTCCCCGAGGTT
>Ga0180442_101215_pt1 | contig 16417 bp, 19 predicted proteins | sample ChrtobMetP5_16mM_FD_119746 | JGI IMG/M metagenome (GOLD analysis project Ga0180442, IMG submission 119746) | Chrysochromulina tobin associated microbial communities from unialgal haptophyte culture, Seattle, Washington, USA - P5_16mM MetaG | ecosystem: Host-associated > Algae > Haptophytes >... | reverse complement strand
CGCATTCGTGGGCAGCTGGAGGCAGGTGAGCGTGACGAACCTCGAGGGGTACCTAAAGCACCTTGGCATCCCCTGGGCTAAGCGCAAGCTGGCCGGCGCATTCAAGCCAGAGCTCTCGTTTGCTATCATCGATGGCGTGCTGCAGGTGCTGATGCCGTCGCCTATTGGCGAGCGGCTCGAGCTGCTGCCACTGCACCAGGAGGTGATTGACGTCGACCCCGATGGCAATGATTTTATCAAGACGTCGTGGTGGGAGGGATCCACCCTCGTCACCGTCGCCAGGGCCAGGGACAAGGCGAGAAGGACTGCGGATACGATCACGCGCCGGAGCATCCGGCGAGACGATGGCGCGCTCGTGCAGACCGCTACCAATGCCGGTATCTCCTATGAGCGCGTCTTCCACAGGTCTTCCACCAAAGGGACTCCGCCGATCACACATGGAAAAACCGAGTAAGTCACATGGTGGAAGTGTGCGCCGGAGGTCCTGACTGTCAGCTGATTCACGGCTGTGCGGCGTTTCCTTATCGATATCAGTCGGCGAGCGTAGATGCGCGAGAAGGCCAACATCATCATCCGAAAGGGCCTGAGGGCGGCGGAGACTCTGCACGTGTTGCCTCCGCCTCTCGTTCTATTTAATTTATCTAGGGCTTGAGGAAAGGCGACACGTGCTCACAGAGCGTTGGAAGACGTGAAGGGTGAACAGGAAGATAGAGGGGAGCGGGAGGAGACGTAGTGCCAGACCGGCTGTGTAGGCTTCCGTTGAGCGCTGTCGTTAAAAGCGCTTTGTGCAGTAGCCGTCGCTTCAATTGTGTTTTTCCCACTCGTTCTTGCGGAATTCGGTGTCGCGTGAATTCACAGCCTCCTTCTCGAGCAAGAGGCCTCCCCATACTGTCGCCGACCCACCTCCGACCGGCGGAGCCAGGCGTCGCGATTCTCCGCGAACGAGAAACTGACGAGATATTATGCTCTTTTGCCTTCTTGTGTTACACCCTGGACTCGTGACACACTCTGGACTCGGGACATTTTCCGGATCCGCACGTGTGCAGCGATGCAGCGAGCCGCGTGCAGAGTACGGTGACAAGTACTACAGCGGAGCAACAGGACCGCTGCCGGAGAATGTCTTTGAGGTAGTCCTGCCCACACCACTGGGCATCCAGTTCGAGGAGAACGACTACCCAAAGAAGGGTGTCTCCGTGGTTGGGCTGGTGCCGGATAGCAACGCGGCCAAGAGCGGCCTCATCGCTGTGGGGGACTACCTGGTTGGCGTCACCGCCATCCAATTCCAGGGCGCCAAATGGGAGCGTAGGATGCTCGATTGTCGCAAGTGGGACTTTGACACCGTCGTCGATGCGATCCAATCGAATAAGCCGCAGTTCTCCTGCGATGACGTCATCTTGCAATTCTACAGAGCAACGTGAGCATCACTGCTGTGGTCCCAGAGTGGAGACACATCGCACATGGTGGATGACCGCACTGTGTGACGTGGCTGCCGAGCGAGGGTGTATGGGTGTTGTGAACCTATATACGCGACTATATACGGTAATGTTCAGCTTTCGTTCGTGTATGATCTGCCGACTTCCCACTATACAGTCTGCGTTAGTCCGCGGCGCCACTGACTCCGAGCACTGACTGCCAAATAAGGATGTGTCCGCGGACGAGCCGCCGAGCTCCAATCTCCCGCCGACCATCACCGATGGCTGCTGGTCGCTCTCGTAGCCCCTTCAACTGCTCCGCCACGGCCTTCTGCAGCACGGCTCGGACGGAGAGGGACGCCCGTGCCGGTCCTTGCAGCCTGATTGCGAGCCCCATCTGCCCGAAGGCGTCTCTGATCGCCTCGGCTTCGGCCGCTCGTGTGGGCGGTTTGGGCATCAGCGTCAGCCACAAGCGCAGCAGCAGCCGACGTGGCGGCACGCCGCTGCGGTCAAATTCGAATCCATCGCACGCGAGCAGTGGTGCCATCCAGCGCACTTTGAGCTTCGTCAGAGCCGACTCACGCGCAGTGAGCTGCGAGGGGGACAGCCCGAAAGTGCCCAGTACGGCGCGCACGCGTGCCATCGGCAGCCGCGCCGTGTCGAGCGGATTATCCTCAAGAGCGAACCCGTAGTCGAGCAGCAGCTTCGCGTTGCCGTACTCGCCGTACGAGGTATGCACCTGCGCGCCGCGCCGTATCGGGCGCATCGCGACCTGCATCACCACGCCACACGCGTCGTCCTGAGCACACGCGTCGTCCTGAGCGTCGTCCTCGACCTCCGCACCGTCCCCGGACTCGAGCTCGCCCTCGCTCTCACCCTCCTCATCGCCCTCCTCCTCACCCTCCTCATCGTCGCTCTGGGTGCCACCACCCGCGCTGTCAAAGGTGCAGTCCACCCCCAGGTCCATGCCAGCCGCCGCTGCATGCATCCGAGCAACGGCTCGGACGGAAGCACAAGCCGATCGGAGTGGACGTGGACCCGAGAGGCACTCCTCCTCGTCGTCCTCGTCCTCGTCGTCCTGATCGCCATGGCCGTCGTCGTCGCCGTCGCCTTCACCCTCGCCCTCTTCCTCCTCGTCGTCGTCGTCGCTCGCGTTCATCGAGCGCGGCGAGAGCGATGCCTTGTGATTGAACGCATCGCAGGCCGGGCACAAGGCGTCACCATGGCTATCGTCGACGAAGAAGGCGCGTGACGCCATCAAGCTCGCCGCGGCGACGTACGATTCGAACGAGAGTGCCGCCATCGCGTTGCCCTCTGCACCACGAGCGGCCGCCCGCAGGAAGGTGACCATATTCTGATGCTCGCAAAGGAGCTCCGCACGCCACGTGCGCGCGTCATCGTCGACGCCGGTGCCGCACAGCCATGTGAGCGACCGCTCGTCCCACACGATGGGCAGGTCCTCGCACGGCGGCGTCGAAATGGCGACAAAGTAAGGGTACCAGCGGGAGGCGGCGCCGAGTGAGATGTGATAGGCGACAAGCAGGGTTTGCACAGCGGAGTCGGGGAAGCCGCCGTCGGCTGGCTCCTTGTCCAGCTGGGCCTGGTCGAGCAGCGCCTCGGTCGCTTCACTCGACGCCGTCTTGAGCGAAAGAACAAGCGACTGAGGGACGGTCACGAGAGGCTCACGCCTCCGAATGGCGCGAGTGGCGACCACGCCGATGGAGCCATCAGGCAGATCTTGGAGCCGCACGCCTTGGAAGACGGTGCCGTGATCGAGGAGCCAAGCAGTGAACGCGCTCGCCTTGCTGTCGCACACTGTGCTGCCGATAGCAGGTCCTCGCTTCCTTTTAGGCATCACAGAGAGAGCGACCACCCTGTCCGGAGGCGGCACTCCCTTCTTCCTTGACATATGTTTCATCATTTGAAAAATGGCAAGCCAAACATATAAGATACATGTAGAGTACCCGATACTACGTAGCAGATGATTTTGATTTTGAGTGTGAACGGATCACCCTCTGGCTGGCGCACGTACACGGCCGCTCTCCGGTGTGAACATGGCTCCTTATGCACAAAGGGCGTGATAACGAGTGTTATCGCATCCCTTTATTGGGGACACACTGAACGACCTCCCAGCGGATTTGCTCACATCAAGAGCTGGCCCTTCGAAAAAATGCGAGGCAAGGGCCTGTTCCTGTTTGCGATGCTCGGCGCCGTGGGCAATTTGAGGTTCGCGAGCACGCCGCGCTCGCTCCCGGCCCTCTACATGTACAGCATGACCCTCGTGGGCGCCAGCGGCCTCTCGATGCCTGACCATGCGGAGAAAGACGAGCATGCGGTCATCACCGAGATCCTCTTCCCGCCCGTCGAGCGCTTCGTGCCGCCCGCGGGCATCGACCCGCTCTTCCTCACCGTGTGGCAGAAGATGGACCTGTCGCACGTCTTTGGCTTCCCCACATTTGAGCAGGGCGTCTTCGCGCTGCTGTACAAGTCGTTCGGTGAGCTTGCGTCGATCTTCACCTTCTATGCCAAGAGCGGCACCGCCGGCTCGACGTCAGCGAATGCACTGCTTACGATTCAGCAGACCGAGCTGCAGAAACTCGCGCTCGACTGCCAGCTCTGCAACGAGCAGTTCTCGATGACGCGCGTAATCAACGTCTTTGAGCGCGCCGACCGGGTCGACGACACCTTCGTCGTGTCCAAGGCGGACAAGCGCGTGGTCAAGGGGGAGACGGCTGGGGGCGGCGATCGCGGCCTCCAGCTGCACAAGCTCTTCGAGTGCCTCGTGATGATCGCGCTGCAGAATGCCAACCCGAAGTTCGGCTCTGTGGGGCACAACGCGTCGGTCGAGTTTCCGCTGCCCAGCTCCTCGACACGCTGCTCAACAAGTCGATCCTCAAGCGCGCCAAGTCGGACAACCTCGCAAAGACGCTCAAGCGCATAAAAAAGGAGCCCGAGGTGCAGGCTGTCTTTGCCCGGAACAAGCCCGAGCTCCTTAAGTTCTTCTTGTCGAAGTCGACGGCCACGCACTCGAAGACGGCTAACCCGACAATGACCATGGAGACCTTTGTGGCACAGTGCGTCGAGCGGCGCGTCTGCAAGGACACGATCGTCAAGCCCGAGACCAACGTGTCGGGCGCCATCGTGCCCGACGTGCACTCCAACCTGTCGCAGCTCGACATCAAGGGTGCTTTCATGACGGCGCAGGGCGAGGGCAAGGATAAGGACAAGATTGACGCCCACGAGTTCCTCAACATCCTAGCGCTGTGCGAGGAGGTCGAGAGCATGAGTCTCGAGCAGCAGGTGGCCGGTGTGTACGCCAACTTCCTCGTTCAGAAGGAGAAGGAGAAGGCGATCTCGGAGGCGCTCATCCCGCCCCTCAAGCGTCACGTTCCGCCTGCGGACACTGATCCGAAGATGCTCGAGGTGTGGAAGAAGATGGACCTGTCGGACATGTTTGGCTTCCCAATGTGGGAAAAGGTAGTCTTTGAGCTCACGCTCAGATCGTTCCCCGAGCTCGCCTCGATATTCGACTACTATGCCAACGTCAATATCGCCTTCTCGCGCGCCAACCCCAAGTACGACTCGGTCGGTTACAATGGCAAGGCCGAGATCGACGTCGGCACGGCGTACGCGACGCTGCTCGACAAGCACGTGCTCAATATTGCTAAGAAAGACTCGCTGGCCGCGGTCAAGGCGCTCGCCAAGGCGAACCCGAAGTTTGGCACGGTCGGGAACAATGCGTCTGCCGATTCCCCGCTGCTTGGCTGCTTTGAGACGCTGCTCAAGAAGCACCGGCTCATCGAGGCGAAGACGGACACGCTCGCTCAGATGAAGAAGATGATCGAGAAGGACCCGGAGGTGCAGGTGTTGGAGCTGCAGCTGTTGCTGCGTCCGCGCAAGTCGCAGCTCAAGGTGTGCTTCGATAAGTTGGCCAAGTCGGACTCAACGATGACGGCGGGATTGACGCTGATGATGTCAATGGAGAAGTTCTGCGACATCAACTCCCTCGACTACGTCTCGGCGGGCACCGTCGAGTACCTCTACCTGCCGGCGAAGAAGAAGTACTGTTTCCTCGAGCTCAACCCGCGTCTGCAGGTCGAGCATACAGTCACCGAGGGCATCACCGGCGTCTCGCTACCGGCGGCCCTGATCCACATCACGATGGGCATCAAGCTGTGCAACATCCCCGAGATCCGCCGCTTCTACGGCCAGGACTACGGCGGCATTGGCAAGTTCGATCTGTCGACGTTCAAGCGCCACTCGAAGCACGTGATCGCCGAGCGCATCACCGCCGAAAACCCCGACGGCATGGGTTTCAAGCCCACCTCGTGCAAGATCGGCCGCATCACCTTCCAGTCAAATTCGAACTTGCGAGGGTACTTCTCCGTCACGGCCAACAGCGGCGTGCACGAGTATGCGGACTCGCATTTTGGCCACCTGCTCGCTACCCACCCCACCCGTGAGGTCGCGCGCAAGAACCTGGTGATGGCCCTCATGGAGCTCTTCATCATGGGCGCCGACATCCGTATGACCATCGAGTGCCTTGGCGAGCTCCTGGAGATCGATGCCTTCAAGCCGAAGACCATCGACACTGCTTGGCTCGACGGCATCATCGTCCATAAGTCGGCCGTGGTCAACGCGGTCCGCGCCTACAAGCAGATCCAGGGCGGCATTGCCAACAGGCATTTCCAAGGGGGAACTGACCCCTTCCACTTGTTCACGCATGCGACCGTGCTTGGCGATCTCAATCCTATGACACTCTGGGCTCCTATGCTGATGGCAACAAACAAGACCAATAGAGGCATCACCATTGTTGGCATCGACTCTGGCATGACGGTCGACCACTGCGAGGTCGCATACAACACGGATGACATCTTCAGCAGCAACCTGTCGGTGCTCTTCATGGGCAATGGTACTTTCGACATGTTTGCATTGGTACAACCATGGTACAACCTTGGCATGAAGATGGACCCTGGCACGAAGATGGACTCGAAGTATGACATCACTATACGGTCGCTCCCAACCTTCTACTCAATTACCGTCATTGGCGGTGGCGCTTCGAGGCGCACCGGTGGCCTACTGCACGACAAGTTCATCCATATGCTCCTGGACGAGATCTCACTCGAGGAGCTCTTCAATGCGGGCAAGATCAGGGACGCCGACATCAAGTACTCGTTCCCGTACAACCAGACGAACTCGAAGGAGGACCCCGGAAGCGGTGAAAAGGGCGGTGTGCCTTTGCGGTGGGTGGAGTGTTTGGACGGCGCACTCGTGCTGTTCAGGCTTGGGTTGCTCGTCTTGGCAGCTTGCTCGGAGCAGGAACGGTCCGGACCAAATAAGTGCTTCGCAATGTGGGCGAGGCACAATCGCCTCTACCGTAATAAGTGGTTCGAAATGGCCTTGCTGCTCGTGCTCTTGGTGCCGCGGGTGAGCGCCATGGCGGCGGCGACGACGATGACACCACCAGATGGTGGGACTAGTGCATATCATGGTGAGGGAACTCTTGCTAATCGGGCAGAGTCCGCAGAAGCGGACGTGCACATGTCAACTCGGTCCTCGTCACCGTGGCCATCATCGCCCCCACTCTTGCTGCTACCTTTGGCTACACCGCCACCACCCGTTCGGGTGCCAGTTCAGGTGCAATCCCCGCCGCCTCCATGGTCGCCACTGATGGCGCTCCCGTGCACCGTGCTGTCCTGCACTGAGGCCAGCCACGTTCCCGGGTTGTACCGAGGTCTGCAGCTCGCGATGCCCAGCCACCGCCGTGAACTGCAGACCCAGGTGAGCACCAGCGCAGGCTTGACCAGCGCACTCGCCAACACCGCCGTCAGCCGCATCGTCCTTGCCTCCGGCACCTACTACCTCATCGCCGAGCTCAGCATCACCAGGAGCGTCGTCCTCGAGGCGGCGGTGGCAGGCACGGTCATCCTGAACGCACAGGGCACCTCTTCGAGTCAACGTCGTGTGCTGAAGATCAATCTGGCGTCGGGCGTCGTGCAACTGATTGGGATCACCATCACGGGAGGCTACATGAGCTCTCCGCGGTATGCATCGGATGGGATCACTGGGCTTGGATACTCCGGAGAAGGCGGTGGTGTCTGGATCAGGGGAGGCACAGTGGCCATCTCATCGTGCACCATCAGTGGGAACACAGCTGGCAATGGCGGTGGTGTCTTTATCGCTGGAGGCACAGTGACTATCTCATCGAGCACCATCAGTTCGAACACAGCTCCATATATGTGCACAACGTGCGGCGGAGGAGGCGGTGGTGTCTGGATCTCGGGTGGCACAGTGGCCTTCTCAACGTGCACCATCAGTTCGAACACAGCTGGCTATCATAGGGCGCCCAATGTCTATGTCGCCGGAGGTTCGGTCTGCAGATGGGCAACGACCCTGACCTCCATCAACTCCGCCACCTCTAACGGCGTATATGGATCAGTCTCAACTTGCCAGGCACCGCCACCACCTCCGCCGCCCTCGCCGCCGCCGCCCTCGCCGCCGCCGCCCTCACCGCCGCCCTCGCCTTCGCCGCCGCCACCCTCGCCGCCACCCTCGCCGCCGCCGCCCTCGCCGCCTCCGCCTTTGCTGCCGCCTTTGCCGCCGCCGCCTTCGCCGCCTCCACCTTTGCCTCCGCCTTCGCCGCCGCCTTCTCCGCCGCCACCCTCGCCGCCGCCCGCTCCTCCACCATCTCCGCCACCCGCTCCTCCACCATCTCCGCCACCTCCATCGCCTCCGCCGTTGCCCCCGCCGCCCTCGCCGCCGCCCCCCCCGCCGCCTCCCTCGCCACCGCCGCCGCCTCCGCCCCCCTCGCCGCCGCCCTCGCCGCCGCCCTCGCCGCCACCCGCTCCTCCACCATCTCCTCCCCCGTCACCAACCCCATCGCCACCTCCGTCTACCCCCCCCTCGCCACCGCCGTCACCACCGCCTTCTCCTCCACCATCGCCTCCCCCATCACCACCCCCGTCCCCACCGCCATCACCGCCTCCGCCACCGCCACCATTCCTGCCTCCCCCATCTCCACCGCCCTCACCGCCACCACCAAGCCCACCACCTTCGCCGCCTCTGCCAAGCCCGCCACCTTCACCTCCGCCGTCGCCGCCACCACCGTCGCCGTCGCCACCGCCACCGCCGCCACTGGCAACGGCGACGGCGACGGCAGCGACGCCAATGAGCTTCGTCGGGTTCACCCTTCGGCTCGCCGGCGACGTCTCCTCTTTCACCCTAAGCGTGCAATCCCAGATCAAGAGCGCGATAGCGGCCCGGGCGGGCGTCGACCCATATGCGGTGGAGCTAACCATATTGTCAGGCAGCGTCATCGTCGGCGTGCGCATCCTGACGCCCACGGCAACGGCGGCCTTGGTGCAGTCGGCGATGGCCAGCGCGACGAGCAGCCCAAGCAGCGCCACTGCCATGTTCTCGAGCGTCACCGGCGTATCGATCGCCGTGCTCGTGGTCGTGACGCCACCTGCAATTGCGAACGTCGCACCGCCTCCATCGGCGCTGTTGACCGGTGCCTTGGCAGTCGAGACGAGCAGCTCAATCTGGATCATTATCGGCGTCATCGTCGGCGTCATCCTTGCTCTTGTCCTCGCCATGGTCTTCATGCGTCATCGTCGCCATCTCAACGAGAAGCGCCGCAAGAACGTTGGCCTGCAAGTACCATATGGCCGGGAGGCTCAATCGGACGAGAAGGGGGCCTCAGCTGCTCAGAAAGCCAAAGCTGAGAGTACCGATGAGATGGCGGCCCCGGTCGAGCCCAAACCCACAGGCGCAACCAAAGCCCCGGAGGCCCCGAAGCTCCTACTCGCAATCGAAGGAGGATTCCCCACAGGCGCAACCAAAGCCCTGGAGGCCTCGAAGCTCCCACCGGTACTCGCTGTCCAAGAAGGATTCGAGCTCCAGAACACGCCGCTTGTCTCCACGTTCATGGGGATGTTTTCGCCGAAGCCAGAAGTTGTGCAAAATGTGTAAAAGCCTCTCCTCAGCATGTTCAAACGACTCGGCTACGGCTAAGAGGCAGGGGGCGTGTCTTAACCCCATCGCAACCGGATGTGCTTGTGTTGGTGATGCGACTTTGGAAGAGGGGCTACCGGCACCAGCGTGTCCCCAGACCCTCATCTTCGGCCGACCGAAGGCCACACACCGGCCCAAGGCAAAGCGCGCGTGAACGCGTGCACTTACTCCCCCACCCCTTGTATCATGTTAGGGAGAAGCGGTGTGGTAAGCGCGGGGGACCGCAACATAACTGATTGACTGAATGATGTGGATGGGTACTGTACTGAAGGTACATCTCACCTACCCCCGTTTGAGCAGGGTCGGGTTGATCGCGGTGAGCAGCCTCTTCTGAGCCGGTCGCCGTGTGGGCTCCGGGGTTGGCGTGGTCATGCGCGTCTGTCGGTGAGCGGAGTCAGTTCGAACTTCGATTCTTGAGGTTCGTTTGTTTACACCGGTGTCTTACGGTGTCTAAATGCCGATTTGAATATTGCGGACTGTGCACTGACCACTGTCCTGGATCCGAGAAATTCGAAATTTCGCCAAGCGACCAAGCCCGTCCCACTCCCAGAAGTAGGCCGTACGTACCACATGAAGCAGCAGTGTATCTCGGGTGTATCCCCGTGTGTATCCAGAGCAGCCCGGACAAGATACATGCGTCTTGGTCTTCTTTGGAGATAGAAGAGAAATTAGGATACATTTCAGGTACATCATAATAGTTAATACGCCAGGATACGTATCGGATAGGAAACTGGAAACACTCCCCAAAACGAAGCGGAGACACACCCTGCCCCCCATGCCGTCCATCTCCGCCCAATCCTAGCCCATTCCCTTCCACAACGGCTGGCTTCCGGAGCACATTCGTTACATGTAGAGCTTCCGAATGTTGTTGTTTGTTGTTCATACATGTATAGAATGACTTGACTTCTTGTTTGGGTACAGAGAGGTCGTCGAGATCCACGAGTCCGGCGAGATGGAGCCGTTCTAGGTCTCCAACTTCGGCCGTACACACAGCCAGCGCACCACGTACAAGGCCCTGGCTGTGCAGACGATAAACTCCTGAGCGACTCCGTGCCATTCGATTTCAGCGAGCTGCGCCAGCAGAGGTTTAGCGGGCTGTCGTTCTCAGACGGCGAACGCCCTCTGCGAAGCATGCGCGCCGAAACTGAAACGTCCGCCGCAGCCGCGTGCGGCAACGCGCCAAGCGCAGGCGCCATGAGGATTGGTGGGAACCACAGGCCCTGTTCAATGAGTTTCGTCATCGACCGATCCGCGCGACGCGAGTAACGCATCCACGCCGCCGAGCGCCGCTACCATGCCTGCCAGCTGGCCGCCGGGCCGACTCAGCAGCTCGGAAGGTGCACCCTGCTCGGAGACGCGCCCAAGCACGCAGCCGTGCGTGAGACTCACTCGTAGCAATCAGCGATGCAATCAGCGCCGTCAATCAGCTGTTCATCAGCGCCGTCAATCCGCACCAATCAGCGCCCATCAGCGCCCATCAGCGCCCATCAGCGCCCATCAGCGCACCTGCTCAAGCAGTTCTCCGCGCCCGAGTACGAGGATCGTGTCGAAGTCGATGACGGTAGCCAGCCGATGAGCGACCGTTAGAAGCGTCGTATTGGTCAGCGAGCGCCGGAGCAGCCGTTGGATGCGCGCGTCCGAGTCCGCATCCAAATTGGACGTCGCTTCGTCAAGCACGAGGATCGGGCGCCTCTCGAGCAGCGCGCGCGCGAAGCAGAGCAGCTGTGAGGACCCCCCCGACGAAACGACGAAACGACGAAATGACGAAATGAGTCGAAGGTTTCGTCAGTGATGTCAAGAGAGGGAGTGCGAGGCAATCAGTAGCAATCAGCAGCAAGCACCTGGCGCTCTCCAGATGAGAGATTGGAGCCCGCGGCCTCCACCTCCGCATGCAACCAGCTCGGTGGAAGCCGGATCGCCTGCAGCGCCGTCCCGAGCGCTCATGATCAGGGAGGCAAAGCAGGAGGCAATCAAGGAGGCAATCAAGGAGGCGATCAAGTGGCCCTCGAAAAGCACTGCGTTGGCCAATGGGATGGCACCTGAAGCGCCGTCTCGAGCGCCGCGGCCGAGTGGCGCCCGAAGGGGTCCAGATTATGCGAGATCGAGCCCTTGTGCAGCGTCGGGTCCTGTGGAATGATGGCGCGGCGCGCTGTGGTGAGCGCTTGCATGCAAGGCAGGTCATCAGTGGCGAGCAACGTACCTGTGGAATGATGGTGATCGCTTTCCGGAGCGCGGCGAGGCCTAGCGAGCTCACGTCGAGGCCATCGATGACGATCGAGCCGCCGCACGGCTCCACGAGTCGGAAGAGGGCGAGGATGAGAGAGGACTTGCCTGATGAGACAATCAAGGAGACAATCAAGGACACAATCAAGGATGAGAGAGGTCTTGTCTGAGGAGGAGCGCGCGCTCATCAGTGGCAACCAGAGGCAATCAGTGGCAATAATTATTGGTCATCAGTGGCCATCAGTGGCCAACAGTGGTCATCAGTGAATTTACCCGATCCCGTGCGGCCGACAAGCCCCGCCTTCTGGCCGCCCCCGATGGACGCACTCACCCCCGCGAGCGCGAGGGGCAGCTCTGGACGGTAGCGCATTTGCAGGCTGCGGAATTCGATCGAGCCGTTGGAAGGCCACGTGGCAGGCGGCGGGTCGTACTCGGCCCTCGTGCGTGCTGCCTCCTGCGGAATGTGAACGATGGACTCAAAGAACCTCGTCGGTGGCGAGTGGCACTCAGAGGGTCATCAGAGGGTCATCAGAGGGCCATCAGAGGGCCATCAGAGGGCCATCAGAGGGCCATCAGAGGGCCACCAGAGGCCCACCAGAGGGCCATCAGAGGGCCATCAGAGGGCCATCAGTGGCCGTTACCTGCGGCAGTGCGAGGTACTCGAGGAGCCGTTCGAGTGATGTCAGCGCAGAGCGCGCCTGCGTGAGAAGTGATGCTTGACGGTGGACATGGAGTACGGCAGCAAAGAACGCATCAGAGGTCATCAGAGGCAATCAGTGGCCGTTACCTGCGTGAAGTGATGCGAGACGGTGGACATGAAGTACGGCAACAGGAAGGCGTATGTCAGGACGAGGCCCGCATCGTCCGCAGCTTGCTGGCGCCGGGTGCTCATCAAGTAGAAGCTGCATGCGGCGCCGACGCACACGCTGATGTACATGATGAGGTGAGATCCCCACATCTGCACGGCCTTGAATAAGTAGAAGAGACGCGACCTGAGCACGCGCGCAATCATGGTCATCAGCGGCAACCAGCGCTCATCCGTGGTGGTCAATCCCTGGCAATCCCTCGCAATCCCTGGCATGCAGTGGCCATCAGTGACAACCAGTGGCGTACCAGTCGTCGATGGCAGTGACAATCAATGACGATCAGTGGCGTGCCAGTCGTCGATGGCCATCAGTGACAATCAGTGACAATCAGTGACAATCAGTGACAATCAGTGACAATCAGTGGCGTACCAGTCGTCGATGGCGGCCGTGAGTCGACCGACGAAGAAGCGCGAGACACGCATCGCTCGCACTAGAGCTGCGCCGCTCCGCATCTCTCCCGCGCTACTGATGATCGGCGACGCGGCGTTATTGAACATGCGGCGCAGCTCGCGGTTCGCTACGTCGACTACATACGTGGCCAGTGCGAAGGCCACGAGCGAGGCGACGCAGACGGGCGCGAGAAAGGGCTGCTCCGCAAACACGAGCGTCGTCAGAGGTCATCAGAGGCCATCAGTGGCAATCCGTAGCAATCAGCAGCCGTTACCTGCTGTGCACACACGAGCCCGAGCAGTATGAGCGTCATCGTCGCAATCTGGGCGAGGTTGTCGGCTTCGATAGCCAGCGTCAGGTCGATGACACCAATATCCGAGGTGTACCGCGAGAGGATGCGTCCGGAGGGTGTCGCGTCGTACCTGATGAGGGGACCCATCAGAGGTCATCAGGGGCAATCAGAGGCAATCAGTGACGAGGGGACCCATCAGAGGTCATCAGAGGTCATCAGGGGCAAGGATTGGCAGTCGTCAGCGGTCATCAGTGGCACTCAGCAGCGTACCACCAGAGCGGCGCAAGCGCGAGCCGGCCCACCGTATCCGCATGCAGCGTGCGCGACGCTCGCACCCCCCCGAGCGCCCAGATCGCGGAGGAGCCGAGCAGAAGTACCACGTGGCCCGCGGAGCAGCTCACCTGATGAGGGAGGCAATCAGCATGTACTCAGTGATGGAGTCGACGTGCGACGTGGCCCGCTGGAGCAGCTTCTTTGATGATCAAGGAGCGCAATCAGCATGTAATCAGCATGTAATCAGCATGTAATCGGTATGTAATCAGTATGTAATCCGCATGTAATCCTAATGTAATCAGCATGTAATCAGCATGTACGGAGCAGCTCACGTAGATGATCAAGGAGCGCAGGCTCTCGGCGCGCCGTGCCGAGCGCATCTCGGCATCGAGCTCGAGCGCGCTGCTGTTCGTCTGTCGGAGGGACGTCATCCACGCGGTGAGAGTCAAATCGCCCGCCAGGTACGCAGCGTACGAGCAGAGGAGGAGCAGGGTGTACGTCGTCACGAGCACGGGGCCCATTGCACGCAGGTAGCTGCTCACGAGACCGCTTGCGAGGTCGCCGTCGCTCTTGGCCTCGCGACCTCCCAATTTGGGATTGGAAGTGCTCGTGGATTCCAAATTTGGAGTGGAGGTGCTCGTGGTGGCGATGGGTGCGGAAGTGGCGGCTGGAGAGGAAACGGCGGGTGAGGAAGCGGCGGTGGCATCGGCGGGGGCGGCAACAGGAGCGGGCTCTGCGGATGAGTCGGATGTGTCAACGGGAGCAGCGGCAGCCAGAGCGGCGGTGGCGGTGGGTGCCTCGTCAGTGAGCTCGTCCACGGAGGCGCCAGCAGCATCCTCGGCGCTCTGCCTGGGCGGATCCCGAGCCACCGCCACTCCATCCTCAATGTGCACCACTCGATCAAACAAGGCAAGGTGATGGCGCTGGTTCAGGGAACAGAGGATCGACCGTCGACGAGTCTCACCGCCCTCCGTGCCCGTGCCCCCTCCCTTGGCAAACTCGCGAAACGTGGCCAAGAGAGTCGCCTGCGTTCGAGCGTCGACAGCCGAGAAAGGGTCGTCTGCGATCAGTAAGCGTGGAGCGCCGTAGAGCGCGCGCGCGACCCCGATGCGCTGCTGCTGCCCTCCGGAGAGAGTGACGCCTCGCTCGCCGACGGCCGTGTGGACGCCCTGTGTCCAGTTGGAGAGGTCTTCGAGGAGGGCACACCTGCATGCAAGGATGGAGGCCGTCGGAGCAAGTTAGTGGTCCTCCGAGGCCAGCATTCATCAGCCAGCACGCGCGCGCGCGCGCGCACTGCGTCAGAGTCGTATCGAGGCGTGCTTGGACGAGCGGCCGGCCGAGCAGGATATTGTCCAGGATGGTGCCGCGCACGATGAAAGGCTTGGCGAGCACCTGATGATGGAGGCAATCACAGGGCATCAGCGTCCATAATCAGCACTCAGTGGCGCGCGCGATGGATGGGGTTTGTGAGCACCATAGCGAGGTCGTCATGCACGCGTAGGCTGCCTTCGAGCAAGAGACTCTCGCCCCAGCAGGCCGAGAGCAGCGTACTCTTCCCACAGCCTACACCTCCCGTCACAGCCACCAGCTCACCAGCGCGCACGGTGAGTGTCGTGTCGCGCAGCGGGATTGTCATCTCCCGTCGAGGGATCGCCATGTCCTGCTGCGAGCTCGCGGCAGCCTGTGCGTCGGCCGGCTTGGCCGGTACCGGTACGCGGAGTCCAACCCTCTGCAAGAGTCGCGCGCCCATCACGGCGCCCCGAGTTTGGCGCTGGGAGGAGGTGGCGGAGGAGGAGGCGGGCTGCGGCGGCGCGCTCGTGGTCGTCGAAGCGCCGGCGATGGCGGTAGGCCAGCCAATGACAGCTCCGCACATCTCGACGAGGGCTTCTGGTGGGTAGCTCTCATCCGCCTCTGATTGCCACTGATTGCCTCCAATTGCCTCTAGGTGGCTCTCATCCGCCTCTGATTGCCTCTGATTGCCTCCAATTGCCTCAAGGTGGCTCTCATCCGCCACAGCCTCGGCGCCGCCCTGCTGGCGAGCAGTCAGGTGCGCCACAGTCGGCTGCTCTGGCAGGCTCAGATGGGCCGCCACGCGCCGTGCTGAGACCTGCACTTGGGCAATTAGAGGCAATCAGAGGCAATCAGAGGCAATCAGAGGCAATCCGAGGCAATCCGAGGCAATCCGAGGCAATCAGAGGCAATCAGAGGCAATCAGAGGCAATCAGAGGCAATTAGAGGTAATCAGAGGCAATCAGATGCAATCAGATGCAATCAGAGGCAATTAGAGGCAATTAGAGGCAATCAGAGGCAATTCGAGGCAATTAGACCTGCACTTGGGCCAGCATGGGGAGGCCCATCGGGATCACGATGAAAGGTACGCGTAACGACTGGAACACTTGCATCGCTGGGAAGACCACTGACGCCTCGAGCTCTCCCGTGAGCACCCACCTGATGAGGGAGGCCATCAGAGGCAATCAAAGGCGATTAGAGGCGATCAGAGGTGATTGAGGCTATCAGAGGCAATTACAGGTGATCAGAGGCGATCAAGGCAATTAGAGGCGATCGGGGGCGATCAGAGGCAATGAGAGGCAATTGAGCGTACACTAGGCAGAAGGTGATGCAGTTGGCCAAGATGGGCGAGGCACGACCCATCCCGATGATCAGAACCTGAACCAGTCGGAACTTGCGAATGTGCACCAGCTCCGCCGCGCGGCATCGCTTCACGAGCTCGCAATACGCATCCTCCCATACCTGGAGTAATCAGTGGTCATCAGCGGTGATCATCGGCTCTCCGTAGTCATCAGTCGTCATTCGCGTCCATCAGCGGCAATCAGACGGAATCAGAGCTCGCACCTGGAGCTTGACGACCTTGGCAATCAGACGGAATCAGAGCTCGCACCTGGAGCTTGACGACCTTGGCAATCAGACGGAATCAGAGCTCGCACCTG
>Ga0180442_101210_pt1 | contig 16462 bp, 10 predicted proteins | sample ChrtobMetP5_16mM_FD_119746 | JGI IMG/M metagenome (GOLD analysis project Ga0180442, IMG submission 119746) | Chrysochromulina tobin associated microbial communities from unialgal haptophyte culture, Seattle, Washington, USA - P5_16mM MetaG | ecosystem: Host-associated > Algae > Haptophytes >... | reverse complement strand
CCCAAATCCCCCCAAATTCCAGATTCCGAGTTTCCGAGTTTCCGAGGACCCCTCTTGGCACTTGGGTCGCAGCAAGAGGGACTCGCAAATTCCCAGATTCCGAGTTTCCGAGTGTAATACCTACGGGGCTTACGTACGTAGAGAGCAAATTCCAGAATACACAGCGCAGTTTCTATTTCCGCTCCTGTACTCATGTGTAGCCAAAGCCGTAAACTGTCTCGAGGTCTATCGAGGTATTGGTATGGTTGACCCGCGTGCGGGGCTGTTTTGTACTCGCTGGTCCGTACGTAGGAACTGTATTTCGTGTCGGTCTCAGGAACCCACGATCAGTCCTGTTGCTTCGGTGGGCGCCCGCCTCTTTTCTGCTCTGCTGCTGTCGCAAATCGGTGGCCAAGCGCATAAAAAGATGAAGCAAAAGCGCTCATTGTCGTCGTTCCTCGGATCGCGGCCCCTGCGACCCCACAGCCACGCTTGCCAGCCAATGATGTATGCCACCAATACGACAAGCAAAGCGCCTATCATGTAGTGCTCCCACTCCCAGCATCCGGTCCACATGCTGTAGACGGTGCATCGCTCCACGTCACCGTTGATGTGTGGTTGCAATTCTTCCAAAAGGGAATGATCCTGCACGATGCTTACCGTCCCCACTTCAATCCACAACTTGAGGGACGTGTTGCTCGGGCGGCTGAAGAGAGCGTCACCTTGCGAGCGTAAGCTTAGGGCCCCGTCGATCTGCATGTCGAACGGCGGTCCCAAATGATTCCACATCTTCTGACAACCGCGCGCAGTGTACAATACCCCTTGAGTGCCGAAAAAGCCCCTGCTCCCAAGCGGTTCAAAGCCAGGCTGACTGCTCTGGACGGAAATGGGCTTCCAGGGCTTCATGCCTTCGAAGACTTCGAGAGGGCCGAAGATGATGATGTCGGCCGTGTGATTTTTCGTCAGCTCAAGCGCGAGCGGAAACTGCGATTGGAGCGCAGGATTTATGGGGCATGCGTCCTCCTCCAAGACGAGAGTGGTCGCGTGTTTGTCGCAAACCCGAAGGTGGGAAAGGAAGAGGCCGACAGCACTCGCCTTTGCAAGCTCGTAGGGGCGCCGCGGGTACTCGTCGTTCTCAAGGGCCTCAATGCTCTGTCGAGCGAGGGGCGTGATGAATCCTGCCTCTTCCAGATCTGCTGGCGAAGAACCTCTAAAGTCAGCGGTCAGATCGTTCCTGTCCATCACGTTTCTGAATCCGAATTCCTCGAAGTGGGGGAGAGCGACAGAATTGTTTAGTGTGATGATGCGAACAGGCACGTCGAGCCACTCGGAAGATTCAGCGAAGCTCGGAAGATTCAGGGTCGAGATACTGCTGGGATTTACAGCGTCAGCGTCCAGCTCGTACATATTCACCTGGCCCGTGTTGGCCGCGGCCATGTGCAAGATGCGAAGGAGCGCGGAGCACGGCCCGATTTGGAACGGCTTCCACTGATTTTTTGCCGGAACCCATCCAAATAAAGCGCGCGAGGCAGCTGTACACGCGACAGGCGACACCCCCCAAACGGTGCGACTTTTCAGAGCAGCGCCGACGGATCCAGAGAAAGACGACACGCCCGGGGGACAGAGACGCAGACACTCGACTAACAGGACTTATCGTTTATCCCTATTTATCGACTTATGATCTTATGAGTTATGTCATGCTGCTTGCTGGACCGATCGCATCACCGGATTGTGTCTCTTATCTTATTAGTGTGTGCTGCTTTGCGGTTTCAAACACTGGCCACATCGCACCTTGGTTATGGAATATGGATTCATGCAACCGCCAACACCACATAGTCAAAGAAATCGACATGTTGATGATTTGTTGATGTTCCTGCATGGTGCGGTGGCTCCCTTCAAACGTCCCTATGGCTACGAAGCGGGCTATTCGGTGAGCTCATTTTCAGGGCCAGATAGCTGCTCAACCTTGACGATTCTCACGCAGTCGCCTTGCCATGACATGTGCACCCACGGCCACAGCGCACGCGGAAGTGCCACCTGTGCCTCGATCATCTCGCCGCCGTCGATGCTGAAACGCAAGGAGCTCTTCCGTGCGATAGGCGAAGCGACGATTTGGTGAACAGGGTGCGCCTGCATCGCGTCAAGGAACCGTGGGTAGGTCCGTTGCATGGCCAGAGGATGCAAGCTCGCCCTGAAGTCGCGGCGCACAATGTGATCGGCCATCGGCGGGTGCTGTGGCACGTCGATCTCGAAGACTATGGTCATGCCCACAACTTTGGTCGCCGGTTCAATCGTCGGAAAACCTTCTGGAAGCACATTCGCACCACCGAACTGGCCCACTTTAGCATCAGGAGACTCGACCCACTTGCCCAAGGCGGGGCAGATGCCCCACGCAACGACAGGCCGTGAGACTGGCGGAGGCTTGTTGCCCTGGTCCACTGGTGGCCAGACCTCGGTCCACGCGGGCGCTGCTGCATCCGTTACACCAAGGACGATGCCATAGCCCTTGGTACTTCCAGCACGCTCAATCATATAAGTGATGCGGTGTTTGCCCGCGGTCAGAGGCTGGATGCCACGAGCCACATCACTCACTCCGGCACGCAAGTGCATAATCGACATCCCTTCGACTTTGACATAGTCTTTGCTCCGGCAGTGTGCAATCCACTCTGGTGGTGGGCCTTCCGGCACCGGTGGCGCCTTGGCTTTCTTCTCCTTGGGCGCCATGTCAGTGCCTGGTCGTGTGCTCGCCGGCGGAGCAGTTGCGCGGTCGCCGCGCGCCGAAAGCGAAACGAACTACCGGTACCAAAAAGACACTAACTGTGATCCGTGTGTCCGACTGTCCGTGTGCCCGTGTCGCCGTGTGTACAGTCAGTCACTCAGTTTCGTCGCGCCCCCCCCCCCGCGCTCACCACACCGTCAACAAGGGACCGTCAAACGTTACCGGGTGCTTATAGGGTGCTCTATCTGTGTCGTTGTTACAGAAATAGGCTAAAGATAATTTTGTGTCGTACGCCAACCGGCACCGCGGTCTGACTCGCGATCGCGTCGGACCATCTCAGAGCCTCAGAACACTTGGAGGCGGACGTTCCCAGGCATCAATGGGACGTTGCCAAGGCGCGCAAAGGCCGCGCAGCACGCAGATCGATTGAGAGCGTGCGCGTTCATCTCGCGGAGCGCGACGCGAAACGCGCGGCCGCACGCCGTGGCGGGCAGTGCGGCAGTGTCGTCAAGGCCGGACGCGCGCAGGAAAGCGTGCCGTTGTAGAGTCTCCCATCCCAATGCGCGAGCTCGCTTCTCGCTCGAGCTCGCCGTCGACTCCGGGCTCGTCCCAATACGCGCACACGCTCCCTCGCTTCGCTCTGGCGGTACGTAATTCAGTATGCGCAGCCAAGGCTTCGCCGTACCGGATACGTAATGAATGACGCGATGGGAACTCTGAGCGCTGCGGGACACGTACGCGCCAGCGCGGTGGCGGTGTTGGAGCATGTAGAGTAGGAACCCTTGATCTAGGTCACCGGAGTCAATGCCCGTCCAGTCGTGGTACCTGATGAGCGGAGCAATCCAAAGCATTCAAGTAGGCAATTGTAGGGAGGCCAGCGACAGCCGCCATCAGCCGCGTACCTCGCCGCTGGGTGATGGCGGTTGAGCACGGCGCCGTCCGCGGCGACCATCGGGGTGTGTGCAAAGAGGTGGGAAGGAGTCCCTGCCAGCTCCCAACCGTGCGTGGCGTTCCAAGGCGCACCGAGCACTTGAAGGCCTTCTCGGTACAGGGCGCCGCCGTCGTTCGGTGGCAGCACGAGAAACATGCCTCCATTGTAAGGCGTCGTCACGTCCGCGTAGCCCAACATACGGAGCGGCTCACGGGCAGCCGCCGCACTGTCGTGGGAGGCGCCACCCCAGACGTCAGAGGAGGCGCCGTCCAAGGCGCGCGCTCCCCCGGAGGTGCTGTTTGCAGCGGAGACGAGTTTGGTGAGCTCGACGGCCCACTCGGCGGCGAGGGCGTGCGGCGAGGGGCTAAACCTCGGCAATACGTCCGTGTCCAGGTCCGTGTGTAGCACGGCGTCGTACCTGAGGATGGAGGCCGTCGGAGACACTGCGTTACCAACTGGCGGCAATGGAAGGTATTCAGAGACCATCAGAGGGGCACGTACCGGCGCCCTAAGCGGAAGAGTTCCCATTTCCACAGGAAGACGTATCCACGCTCGATGTACTCTTGGTTGTATGACATAACGCCGCCGCCGATGACGCGTTTTGCGTGAGCGAGCGATACCTTCCGCATCGCGGGCGTCGGCGTCAGCAGCCGCACTCCCGGGCAGTCACGCACATCGAGCTGCTCGGTCGCATCAGAGAGCCGGCACACAGTGCCCGGCTGGCCTGCGGGCTGCGGGGGCGCGGGTTTCGTGGCATTGGCGCGGCGATTGTTGTGGACGACGAGAATGTCCACGCGCATAAATTGTGGATGCGCAAGGAGCCCGCTCTGCAGCGTCCGTGCCGCCATGCACCATGGCAAGAATGCACAGCCGATGCCGTAAACACACGGGTTTTGTTCGTTCGGTGAGAAGAGTGTGGCGATACCGACTCGCAGCCCTGCATGACGGGTGGAGCTGGTGGGTAAGCTGTCAGCGCGAACCCGCTGCGCACGGTGTCCGCGCACTTTCGCGTCCGCGCGTCGTCGATCATCTCCAGCGAGGCGACACCGCGCTTCGTCGATCATCTCTGACGCGCGCCGGTGGGTTTAGGCACCACCAAAGGACAAGGCGGAAGGTGCATCGTAGACATATCGAAAGGCTTCCAAAAACGGCAACTTTCTTCGTACAGGAATTTCTGTGTCGTTTCTCCGGGAAATCCCCTCCCCTCCGACCCTGACCTTGGTCACCGAGGGCGAGGCACTCAATGGAGAGACAGCTCACTAAAAGGCGCTGGGAAATGGCGTACAGGTTCGTCGGAGTTTCGTCGAGCTTGACCACGCAGGGTTTCGTCATCTCCTTAAAAGGTTTGGGATTTCCTCTCTCCAGTACACTTAACACTACGGTCGAATCTCCGTGCTCGCCCTGCGGCTCGGTGCTGCGCCGATAACAACTTAGGGGGTAAGAGACGTTACACCGTTTGTGAAATAATCTCTCTCTGTACATGCTATGGTCCAGGTATGGTCTTTCTACATAGTGCTAGGACCAGCTCTAGTATCCCAAAGCTGGGTTATGCTGTTTGCCCACGGCGCAAGCCTTCTCCTGGCAAAAGACGAAAGCGAGGTCGCGAGGCTTGGGGTGGCGCTCATACACCCGCCGGAGAGGCCATTTGGAGATATTTTTTTCAGCTCCATTCATCCACCAGTTGCCCGTGACGAACATTCGGGGGACGACGAGGTGGCCGGACCACGCGGAGAGTATGTCCCGGAGGGGTATGTGGCCGCGTCCCCATTTTTTGGTGGTGCCCAGGTGGAGGTCCTCTAGAAAGTAGACACCGCCAGGCTGCAGGTGGGGCCACAGGTCGTCGAACGTGTCCTTGATGTCCTTGCTCTCGTGGCTTCCGTCATCGATCATGAAATCAAAGCGGCCTCCTGACTCTTGCATCCACCGCTTGCGGACCGCCGCGTCCCCCTGGTCTCCCACGAGTGGTAGTACGCGCAGCGCGCGCAGCTCCTCGGCGTGCTTCCTTACGCACCTTGCATCGATCTCCGCCATGTACAGCACTGTCGTGGGTGGCAGGTAACGCCTCCAAAAGTGGGCACTTGCCCCAGGCCCATACCCCATGTCACATCCCAGACCAATCTCAAGCATGCGCAGCGGAACGCCGCGCGGTCGCTGGGTGAAGCGCGGCGCCATCATGTGAGCGTACATGGTCTGGTACTTGTGCTGGCCCCAGAACTTTGAGACGGCCGGCATGCGCTGCAGCGCGACTGTAGTGAGGCGCGTCTCATCCGTGTCCGATGCGTTGGGTGCTGGCTGGATCCAGTTCGGAGCGCCGTCGAGCGCCGCGGCGGTCTCGAGGATTGGTCCGGAGACGAAGCCAGAAGGGTCGCGGTACAAGTTGTCGAGGTTGCAGGTGGCAAACCAGGCGCAGTCCAGATGCTCGACGCTCACCGATACATACCTGCACCTCGCGCACTTCGCACAGCGCTGGAGGCAGCTGGACACAGCACGGCGCGCCTTGCCATCGAGCAGCTCCTCCTGATCCGCTTCAAATGGTATCCATCCGAGGTCTCCCTTGTCTCCGTGATCGCAGTCGCCCTTTTTGCCAGTAATGGTGGCATCGCATGATCCCGTGCCAGAGACTCGGAGCCACTGAGCATAACCGCTCGGATCCAGCATAAGCACCGACAACCGAGCAAAAATCTTAGACTCTGATGAGATCTTCCGTGAAGTACTGTACTGGTCTGCGGTGCGACGAGCGGGCTGGTGTGCGAGCGACGCACACGTCGGACCCGTTCGATCTACGGAAACGCTACGCGACGCCCCGCCCCCCCACACTAGCCAACACACGGTAGCACCGGTTGTCGCGTCTGTCGTGTTAACGTTCACACGGGGGCACGAACGCGACAAGGCACCTTTGCCGGACGTACTGTAGCATTTTACTGAAGCTCTCAGTCCTTCTCTCCCTCTGTCTCCCTCTCTCTCTCTCAGCAGCCACTCCGGTTGTCAGGGCGGGCGGGTGGGCAACCAATGGGCGGCTGCTGCGCACCTCCTGTCGTATTTGGAAGTAGGTATAAGGCCGTGCGGGGCACGTGACGCACGAATCAACAGGCGCAACGACGCGCCCCCCCTTAGCCCCCCAGCCCGCGGCAGCCCCGAGCGCCGATCCGCCCCCCCTCAGTGGGCGCGCCGCGCGTGGCCGTGCTCGCCGCTCGCGGCTGCCCCTAGCTTAGTAGCTTTGAAGCTTGCTGGGTCCTGGAGTGCTCAGACGTCTCCCCGCGCGGCGGGCATGGCGGCGGGACCGCCGCCCCGCCGGCAGGCGGCACGGAAACGAAAAAACGCCGCGATTATTCAGTATTGACTGTTGTGTATCGTATTGAGTTTAGTATAAATTTACGTAATGCTTCGTTGCTTCCTCCGGCTCCGCCGACCGGTGTCGCGTCGCCTCGTCCGGACCCGACCGCTCGTGGCACCCGGACCCGCCATGCGGACGCGCGCGCCGGCGCTCTGAACAGTCTGTGTTAATCCTGGGAATAAAATGAATCTCGCCTTGTCATACTCATAGCGCTCGCTCTCAGTCTGCAGTGTACATGCAGCCAGCAGCCTTCCCACCCTGAGCCCTTTCCTGGCGCCGTTGCTCTCGCGAGCTGCTCCTTGCACCGCGCGGCCATTCGTCCGCTGCTTTATTGGATGCTCCAAACATCGCCCGCGACGAGGGCCATTGGCGCGCTCACTTAATCTCCGCCTTGACCATTCTCCGCCAGATCACTCAATCTCACTTAATCTGGCGGAGGCCTCCGCCGCCACGGCCGCGACCGCGACCGCCCATGCCGCGGCCGCCGCCGCGGCCGTAGTTTTTCGCGTCGGGCTTCTCGGACGACGGGTTGCGGATCGTCTCGTCGACGGAGAGGACGAGGCACGCGGCCTCAATGGCGGACTCGATCGCGTTCTTCTTCATGACGGTCGCCTCCCACACAAAGGACTCGAACGTGTCGCAGATGCCGCCCTCGACGACATCGACGCCGTACCAACGGCCACCCTGCGCGTGCTTCATGCGCAGCTTGTTGAGGACATCGGTCGGGTCCATGCCCGCATTGCTCGAGACGGTGCGCGGGATGACCTCGAGGGCCTTGGCGACCGCCGAGATGAGCAGCTGCTGCTTGCCGAAGATGGTGCGCGAGTACTCGCGCAGGTAAGCCGAGAGCTCCATCTCGATGGCCCCACCGCCCGCGATGACCGACGGGTTCTTCAGCAGACGGCGCGTGTTCATGATCGCGTCGTGGAGCGAGCGCTCGGCCTCCGCGATGAACTGCTCGGCGCCGCCGCGGAGCACGAGCGTGCAGCACGAGGCAACCTTGCACCCGGAGAAGAAGTTGAAGCGCTCCGCGCCTACTTGCTTCTCCTCGAAGTGAAGGCAAGAGCCCAGCACCTTCTCGTTCAGGTCATTGCACGAGGTCTGGATCATCGCACCCGTGGCCTTCTGCATGCGCATGATGTCGCCGTGCTCGACGCGCCCCGCGCAGAACATGCCGCGGTCCGCGAAGTACTGCGTCGCCAGGTCGCCAATCGGCAACTTGGAGAGCACGATGTTGGCACCGCTCTTGTGAATCTTGGCGAGCTTGTCGTAGATGATGTCCCACTCGGCGTCCACGATCTTCTGGTACGCGGCCACATCCGCAATGCGGATCTCGGCATTGTCGCGCTCGGCCTTGAGCTCGAGCTCGACGTTGAGCAGGCAGATCTTCGGGTTCTCGAACACCTTGGTCATCTGCTCGAAGCCTGCATACGAAAAGGTCTTCTTGAACGCGACGCCCTCGACGAGGACGGATTCCTGCAGGGCGCCGCCCTGCACCTTCTTCATGCCGATCATCTCGAGGTTGGGGGCCTCCGGGTCGAGCGAGAGCACCGCGTCCACCACCATCTTGGCGAAGAAGTCCTTGTGCCCCGACACGAGCTTCGAGTTGAGAGAGGTCGCCGCCGACTTCTCGAGCATGTCACGACGCTTCTCTGGCGACTCTTGGTCGAGTTTGACTGAGAGCTCGACGATGCGCTCCGTGGCGAGCTTGCAGGCCTGCCGGTAGGCCTTGATGATCACCTGCGGGTGCACGCCCTCCTCGATGTACGGCTTCGCCTCGCGCAGGAACTCGCCCGCGAGCAGCACCACGCTCGTCGTGCCGTCGCCCACCTCTGCATCCTGCGACATGGAGATCTGCGCACGCGGGCGAAGAGGAAGGGGGGGGGTCGGCGGGGCGGGGAGAGAACATGGTGAGCAGCGCGGCCCGCGCAGCAGCACAGCACGAGAGCCCACCCTCAGGGGTGCGAGGGGCTTGCTGTCAAAGTGACCGTATCAAGATTGCGAGGGGCCGGTGGAGGTTGTGGGGCACCCACCTGGACGAGCGTGACCGCGGCCGGGTGCACGATCTGCAGCAGCTTCATGATGGTCGCACCATCGTTGGAGATGGTAACCTTGCCCTGGTCGTCATGAATCAGCTTGTCCATCCCGCGCGGGCCCAGCGTGGTCCGCACCACGTCGACCACCGCCTGGCACGCGTTGATGTTGCTGATGAGCTGCGCCTTGCCCTGTGAGGTGTCGGTGCCCTGCTTGAGCAAGACAATCTGCGGCTGCATGAACTGGGACGGATGCATGGCTGCGCGGATTGGTGCGTAGGCAGGGGCGAAGAGCGGCGCGTTGGCCGATCTGCGTCACTTTGGCAGAGCGGCGCCCGTGACGCTGCCGTTGGTTGTGGGAAAAGTTGCTGCTGTGTGAAAACACAAACGAGCACACTCTCAAGCAAGAAAGTGTTTCGACTAATTAGCTTGCTTAGCACACTCTCCGGACCCCCAAGCACGAGGGCCTCTATCGCAATGGACGGAGGTGTGGCCGACACAGGCCGTTAATCGGCGGGGAGCGGGGGAAGGGGGGACCCTTCACCCTAGGATTCCTAACGTAACCCGATAGTTCTTAGATTTTTTTGCGATGCTGCTGCTGCTGCTCCCGGCGGCGTCGGCGGCGTGGGCGAAGCTCACAACGCACATCGCGTCGCCCATGCAAGTATATATCGAGCCATGGCGCATGCCAGTGGCCGAGCTGCGATCGCAATGGACTCATCGTGGCGGCCCAAGACAGTCGACCCGCTCTCACAAGTGTGGGGTGTGCCGGCAGCGAAGGAGCGCAGCTACGAGTACTGGCTCGACCTGCGCACATCCGAGGTGACGTTCGCACAGCAGGCACTCGTTAAGCTCTTTTATGCGGTGCGACGCGTTGTCGACGAGGCTGGCAAATCATTGCCCAAGGGCGCCAAGGTTCAGGGCCTGTTGTTTGATGCTGCCAGGTATGATCGCGCGGACACCATCGGTGCCGAGGTGCCCATTTACTTGGATAGTGGGGGAGGCGCGATCATGAATGCTACCAAATTAGAAATGGTCCCGCTTCCTACCGAGCTGCGTGCGCCAAGCAGTTCTGAACTCCTCAGAATTGCGCAGGAGGAGCTCACCGGCCTGGGCGAGGAGGCGAAGACGACTGCCATCGCCTTGGAAGCCGACGCGCAGCTGTGGGCGCAAGCCCTTACAGGGCTGACCCCAGACAAACTGGTCTGCATAGACGAGGGTGCATGAGTTCGAAGCAGGCCAGGAGCTTTCATCATTGGCTCGTCGTGCCACGTGCTATTCTACTTCTTGGTTTTGGGCGCCACCACGAGGCCACGTGGACCCAGCTGAGAATCAGCGCACCAGCAAGCCATCAGACGCATGATGGATCGATATGGTGCATGCCCATACTGTATTCTGTAAGGCACCGTACGAATGTACTCAGGTTCACATTCACGGATCACGCATTCCGAGGTCCCATTCGGCGGCGGTTGTCCCGGGGTCCGGCATGTTGATGTCCGGCGGTACGGTAGTCGGTACGCGTATTTTGATGTATTGGCCCACATGCCCCGACGCCCCAACGAAGGGAACAACGATTCGATTACAGTATTTTGGGATTTATCGTGAATTCGGAATCGCGGCATCACTGCCCAATCGCCATCCGCAGAGCGTCTCCGAGGCTCCCATCGAAAGCCGCTTGGGGGAGCGACATCTTGAGTGCGTCGCCCAAGTCCGCAGCAGCGAGCGGCGCCCCATCGTCCACGTCACGAGGCGCCTCGCCTCTCCTCGTCGTGTCGGCGCCGAGCTGCGCCGCGTCGCTCTCCTCCTCGTGCATCTGCACGTCGTGGGTACGAAGCGCCCTCTCCGAAGCCGCCGCCTCCGCCGCCTCCGCTGTCGCCTTCGCCTTCGCCGCTTCCTCCACCGCGGCTTCCTCGGCTCGCTTGGCCCGCTTGGCGGTTTCGATGCTCTCAAGCGCCGCTTGCGCCTCGGCCGCCTTGGCTGCCATCTCTCGAGCTCGCGCCGCCGCCGCTGCGGCGCGCTCGCTCGCCTTGTTCCAAGCGGCCGCCGCGGCCTCGGCCTCCATTGAAGCGGCCGTGGTTGCCGATGAGGCCGCCCGTTGCGAACGGGGCTTGGGCACAGCAGCAGCAGCGGCCGCGGCAGGCAACGCAGTTGTGGAGGGAATTGCGGATGTGGTTACGGATGTGGTTACGGATGTGGTAGCAGGGGTGGCCACCGGCGTTGAGGTGGCCACGACGGCCGACAGCTTCTGAGGACGCACCGTCGGCACCGTCGGCACCGTCAACGAAGGCGCCGCCACGGCAGCGGCCGCCGTGGCGGTGCCATCCCAGTAATGCAACTCTGCCGTCCCAGGCAGCGTGCCAGTGTCCGCGCCACCCTCGAATGACGCCTCCTCATCGCCCTCATCGCTCTCATCAGCCGCGTCCTCCTCGTCGCTGTCGTCGGACTGCGCACCCTTTCGCTTACGCCGTGGCTTCTTCACCGCGGGCGCTTTGCTCTTGGGTCCCGCCAGCTTGCGCGCGCCGCCTCGAGCGCCCCTGCCTCGGCCGGCTCCCTTACTCCTGCGCCCCGCCCCGCGCCCACCTGCGGCACCGCTCTTCACAGCAGCGCCACCGCTCTTCACAGCGAGCCCTGCGGCGTACGACAAGGGCACCGCGAGTTCTCTCGAGCCGGTTTGGATCCCAATGGCGGTCGCAAGCCGCGTCGAGTCCACGCGGGCGAAGCGCCTCTCGAAGGAGAAGTGCTGGTCGATGCGGCTCTGGGTGAGCCCCTTCTCGTACTCGGCCATCATCGGCAGCAGAAGCTCGTCGGCTTTGGCCTGCGTCCACCCAAACTTGTCGAGGCAGAACTCGCGCAGCGCCCTGAGATCCGGGCGCGACCACTGGCACGGCGCCTCGCTGTTGTCTACGTGCGGCCGTAGGTACGCGTCGGCCACCGCCGAAGATGGGAAGGTGTCTGGGAGCACCCAGTTGCGACGCACGGTGCGGTGGCGCTTCTCGAAGGCTAAACGGCGCGCGCGCCGCTGCGCGAGGACGCTGGCGGCACTGCCGCTCGCCTCCCCGGCGTCGCCCGCCTCATTCGGCTCCACCTCATCCTCCTCGTCGTCTGGCGGCGGCTCTGCCGCGCCCTCCTCGCCCTCCTCGCCGTCGCCTCGCCAAGCACGCACCCACTTGCCAAAGGTGACGAGGCCGCTCTCGGAGGCACCGTACGCGGCGATCGTCTCCATCGCGTTCACCACGCCCACACCGTGCACGCCGTCCGTGTAGTCGGAGCCGAGCAGCTGCGCAAGCGCTACGAGCTCGCGACGTGACACGTGGAGCTCGGCCTCGATGTCGTCCATCGAGTACACCTCCACGTGGTGCTTCTGATCGAAGAGATGCTTGTACACGCACCGGCCGCCGAAGAGGAAGGCGTCGTTGTCCTCAGTCGCGATCGCGTCGACTAAGTCGGCCTGCTCGAGCTGTGCACACTGCGCCTCCGCCTCCATGGGCGCTTCAATGTAGGGCACTCCAAAAAGGCTGAGCAGCCTCTTCGCCTCCGCGTACGTCTCGTCGCTCACCTGCTCAGCGTCACGCGCGAGCTTCTTCTGATTCTGCTGCAGCCGGTCAGCCTCGCGCTCATTGGCCTCGAGCTCGGCCTCAAGGGCGATGCGCCGCGCCGCGTCCGCCTCGGCGCGTGTGTCAGCGCTCGCCTGGTCCTCAACCTCGCTCACCTCGCCCACCTCGTCCTCATAGTCGGCAGGCAACTCCCTGGCTCGCGGCGGGCATGTCGACCGCGCTGGAGCTGGGGGCAGTGGCGGCATGAGCGGCGGCAACTGCCCCGCACGTTCCGCGGCGAGGCGGCGCGAGATGGGCGAGTCCTGCTGCCTCGCGTCCTCGTCCTCATCGTCGTTTTCTTCCTCGTCCTCCACCACCTCGTCGCCCTCTTGCTCTCCATCCTCCCCTCCCCTCATCCCCTGCTCATTCTCCTCCGCCTCCTCCGCCTCCTCCGCCTCCTCTGCCTCCTCCGCCTCCTCCGCCTCCTCCGCCTCCCTAGTCTCCTGTACCTCCCCTCCGTCGTCTCGTTCCAAAGCACCTTCATCCATCGCAACGTACTCGCCCTCGCTCTCGACTTGGTGCTTCCTTTGCTGCCTGCCCTTACCCTCGCCCTCGCCCTCGCCCTCGCCCTCGCCTTGTCCCTCATTCGCTGCCTCCGCCTCCTCCCGCAGAACGCCACTTGGCACGTTCTCACGCTCTCCACTTCCATCCTCCGCCACCGCCTCCTCCCAAATGCGCGAACGCCCCTTGAGCTGCAGCGCGCTCGCAATCGCCATCTCCGCCGCCTCCTCGTCGGCAAACCGCTCGCCCTCCTGCTGCGCCTCGCCTTCATCGCCCGGCTCGCCCAACGGCTGTGCCAACGTCTCATGCCCAGGCTGCTTCATAGTACTCCACATGCGCTTCTTGAAATGCATCCGCCACGCCGCACCGCTTGGCACGACGCCACTGGCCGTGGCCATGCTGGCGCTACCAGCGCTCAAGGCTGCGCTCAAGGCTGGGCCCGCGCCGGTGGTGATGGCCTCGGGCTCTTCGGTGCACAGGTCGATGGGCAGCTGCTCCTGCTCCCGCTCCCGCTCCCGCTCCCGCTCCCGCTCCCGCTCCAGCTCCAGCTCCTGCTCCTGCTCCTGCTTCCTCTGCAGTCGGCGCTCGTCAGCCTTCGCGAGCAACTCGGCCGAGAAGAGATCATCGAAGCCGTCGTCGGCGCCATCCTCGCCCTCATCCACCATCTCGTAGCACACTTCAACACCGTCGTCTTCGGCCTCGTCTTCGGCTGGCAGTAGCGGCGCGCCCAACACAGCGGCGCTTCCGAAAGGGCCCCGCGGCGCGCGAATGACCGTCACTTCGGCTTCGTCCTCGCTGAGCACGACCACTTCCGGATCTGCACGTCCTCTGGCCGTGCAGCTGACAGAGCTGCTCGCGCCGTGCGCGCCGTGCTCCTGCTCCATGAGCGACAAGCTCAGGGCTCGCTGCAGCTGCGCCTCTTCGCCGCCGCCCTCGTCACTGTCCGAGTCCAGCGCAAACTTGCGTCCGTTGAGGGCCACACTCGCTGTGGCGGCGCCAAGTGCGGGCGCACCCAAAGGCCGTGTGGCGGTGCCGCCGCTGGCCGTGCCCGAGGACGAAGACAAGGCTCCGATGCGTTGCTTGCCTTGGCGGCGGGCCGCCGTTGCTTGGCTTTCGTACGACAGAGCGATCGCACGCGCGAGTTCGGCCTCCTCGGTCTCAGCAGCATCCGGCGCGCTGACGCCAACCGCCCCGCCCGCGCATGCGCCGCCGATGTCTGAACAGAAGCCGCCACCGCCCTCGTCACCTGCGTCTGCCTCTGGAAAGAAGCCGCCGCCGCCATTGTCGTCGTCACTGAAGTTGCCGGTGTCTCCTTCACCTTCGCCTTCCTTCGCCTTCGCCTCCGCCGCCGCTGCCGGCCCCGCCGCCATTGCCGCCACCGCCGCCGCCCGCTTCGCCGCCTGCTGGGCATGCTTAGCCTTGATCTCCTCGAGCGCACGACGGCGCCGCTCGACTGGATCCACCTCCTCCTCCTCCTCCGCCGCCTCGGGCTGCTGCTCCTGCTGCTGCTCTTGCTGCTCATCGTCGAGGGGGGCGCCCTCGTCGTGGAGCCTGTACCTACGCGTAGCGTCGGATGCGATCGGACGGAACCCGTCTCTGTCCTTCGAGAGCTCGGCACGCAGCTCGTTCACTTGGACGGCTACCTTGGACACCTCGATGTAGTTGAGCAGCTGTTGGTGTGAGAACGATTCGATCGTGTGTAGCCCGTCGGTGGCGGCATGCACGAGCGAGTCACGACGACGCGCGCGCTCGGTCAGCTTGATCTCCTCGAGCACCTCAAACTGCATCGCCGGCGGCAGCCGCTTCATCACCTCCCTATCAAGCTCGGCCGCACGCGGCACGAGCAACTGGCCCTGGCCGAGCCGCTGCAGGCTGAGCGAGTCGTGCAGGTTATGGCCCAGCTTCTGAGCCGCACGCTCGATGCACTCCTGCAGCGTCGGCCCGTCGACCAGCTGGAGAGAAGAGTCCCAATCGACTGCGCGCGCGCACGAGCTGCTTCGGCCCGCCACCGCCGAGGAGCCGGCGCCACCCCCAGCGCCACCCCCAGCGGCGCTCCTAGCGCCACCCGTCGGCTGCCCCGAGCCCGCCGAGGGGGGAATGCCCTTGTCAGGCTGATGCTGGAGCTCGGCAAGCAAGTCTTCAGCCACGCGGCTGATGTGGTCGAATCGGATCGGACCCAAGTTCCGGCCGCCGTACACGCGCGACACCATGATGGCGACGTCGGTCCCTCGGAGCCTCGCGAGACAGCTCATGAGTCGATAGCCCCCGCCGGCCTCGCCATCGTCCTCGTAGGCTTGCTGGACCCTGCCCTCCTCCCGGACGCGAAACGCCGTCATGTTGTGGTCGGCACCGGCGGCAGGAGCTTCTCCTCGCATCAGGACCATCGCTGCGCGGGCCGCCTCAGCTGAGTGCACCGGCCACACGACCTGAGCGGTGAAGACGGAGCCGCGGTCGACGATCGGCACCGACGAGCGCGCCAGCCGCACGCTGCCGTGGCGTCCGAGCTGACGCGACTCGCCCTGCCCGAGGAGCTGACGAGACTCGCCCTGCCCCAGGAGCCCATCCGACGCCTCCTCCTCCTCACTGTCGTCGAGCTGTGCGATCTTTCGCTTACGACGTGGCTTCGCCGCCGCGCCCACAAGCTCCTCATCCGGAGGAGGCTGCTCCTCGACGAATGCCTCGTCCTCGAGGTCGCCGCCGCCCGCAGCGCCGCCCAGCGCAGCTCCACCCCCAAGGCCCTCCGCATGGAACTTGCGGCGCGCCTGGGGCTCCTCCGCCTCGGCGAGCGCGTCCGTCGCTCGAGCAGCCGCGCTCGTCGCGGCCGCAGAGTCCACCCAGAAGGCGCCTGCGCTGACCCAAGCATCCTCCTCGACGAATTGAGAGGCGGCCACAGCGTCGTCCAACGCACTAGTGGAGGCGGAAACGGGCACCGGCACCGACGCATGCGCGGCGGCAGAGCTAGCACCCGCGGCAGGAAAGCCACCAGCGTCGGCGACGCCCACGATGCCGTGGAGCAACTGTCGGCCCTTCATCTGGTTGAGCAGGATCATTTCGGCGGTGCGGCGCAAGCTGCCTTCCTGGCGCTGCCGGAACGCCTGCCGGCGGGCAACGGTGCGCCGCTTCAGCACGGGCGTCGCGCCGTCGAAGACGAGCACCGGCCGCACGTGCAGGTAGAGCAGCTTGCAGATGCGACGAAAGAGGCCGAGCAGTGGCGCGTTCCGCATCATCTCGCCGTTGCCATCGCGCATGGCCTTCACAAACTGGATGAGCCAGATGGAGGCGTCGACGGCGAGGCGCTTCCGCGCGAGCGCGTCCACCGACGTGCGACGGCCGCACGGCGCTAGTAGCGTCCAGAGGTTGCGTACACCCATT
>Ga0180442_101202_pt1 | contig 16512 bp, 14 predicted proteins | sample ChrtobMetP5_16mM_FD_119746 | JGI IMG/M metagenome (GOLD analysis project Ga0180442, IMG submission 119746) | Chrysochromulina tobin associated microbial communities from unialgal haptophyte culture, Seattle, Washington, USA - P5_16mM MetaG | ecosystem: Host-associated > Algae > Haptophytes >... | reverse complement strand
GGCCTTCCGCGTCTTCGACAAGGACGGCAACGGCTTCATCTCGGCGGCCGAGCTCCGCCACATCATGACCAACCTCGGCGAGAAGCTCACCGACGAGGAGGTCGATGAGATGATCCGCGAGGCTGACATTGACGGTGACGGCCAGATCAACTACGAGGAGTTCGTCAAGGTCATGATGGGTGCGTGCTCGTTGCCGCGAATCCCATCCATCGTCTCCAGACCCCTTGGAAACCTGCTGACATGCCGCCTGCTCTCGCCCCTCGCCTCGCAGCCAAGTAAGCGCGACCACTCGAGAGCTCACTCCTTGTGTCAACAGCGTGAAGAAGGGTTCGGTTGGGTGCGATCACGCGCACTCGCCGATGGGACAGCAGGCGGCGCCACTCCTCAGAGCGCTAAACTATCTTAAAGGCGCTGCAGAGGGAGAGACATCAACGAGAGAGCCGCACGAGTGCGCAATTGCAGCACCGCGATGCTATTTTATTCTTATGTTCTCTATTGGTGCGTCCCTGTGAATTCACATGTTTACGTGTTGTGTGTATTAAAACTGAATTCACATGAATCCGGCGATGCGCGCCCTTCCGATTCGGCGGCTGTTCGCCGCGCTCGGCCCGGCGGCGATCGCTGCGACTGTCGCTTCAGCTTCCTATCCCATCGGCACACCCAGCCAGGCGTGGCGTGCTGCCGAGAAGGCTGCGTGGCGAGCTTCGCGAGTAGTGCAACGCTCGTACAAGGACGAAGTGCTCCAAAAGCTTAATCGGCTGCCCGAGAAGCCCTTTGTCCTTCAGCAGTACGGCCAGCTCTCGGACGACCCGACGCGCTACCCGCTCTTCTCGGTGCGCACGCGTGACTGGTCTCCGGACAAGCCAAGCGTTCTGATCACAGGTGGAGTCCATGGATATGAGAAGAGCGGTGTGCAAGGGGCAATCCTCTTCCTCATGGAGCACGCGGAGCGCTACTCGAAATACTTCAATATTCTTGTCGTGCCGTGCGTCAGCCCGTGGGGCTACGAGACCATCGAGCGATGGAATGCCCAGGCCATAGATCCGAACCGCTCGTTCAATCCGAACGGCGAGGTGGTCCCCGGACGCTCGTTCAACCCAGAGCCGGGCACGGAGGAGTCGCTGGCCCTGATCAGCCACCTTGGCTCTCTCGGCGTCGAGCAGTGGATGTGCCACGTGGACCTGCACGAGACCACCAATACCGACGAGACCGAATTTCGGCCGGCCAAGGCCGCGCGCGACGGGAGTGAATACGTGCCTGGCGTCATCCCCGACGGATTCTATCTGGTGGCCAACCTCGAGAATGCGCAGCCGGCGTGGCATGCCGCGATCATTAAGGCCGTGCGGGAAGTGACGCACATCGCTCCGGCCGATGCCGGGGGCAAGATCATTGACGAACCCGTGATTCAAGAGGGCGTGATCGGTATCCCTCCACCCGCCTTAATTGGCCTCTGCGCGGGCGTCACGAACGCTCCGTATGCCACCACGACCGAGGTCTATCCCGACTCGCCTAGGGCCACCGACGAGCAGTGCAACCGAGCGCAGGTGGTAGCCATCTCCGCTGCGCTCGACTACATCATGCAAGTGGGTGGGAAGGAGGAGTTGTGATCAGAGGTCACATGGCGCGTTGAAACGGGCGTTCCCAAACGACGGTGCAGACCGAAGCTCCACAGATTCCGGATCGGCCGATGATCAAGCATTCCATGTGAACTGTCTGTCCTCACGCTGAGGCTGCGTCCGCGCTGCCTGTCGCACGCTTTCAAGTGGCCGCAAGAGTGGCCGACGAGCCCTTGAGCGTGCGAGGAGGGGATGGAGATTTCCAGATTTGGGGTGGAGGTTCACGCGTTCACCGCACACCGGGCGCCTGTGGGGGTTTGGCTGCTGAATCTGATCGGTGTTTTTTTTCCTGGCTTATATACCCCGTTGAATTCCTAGCTGCAACCTAAATCTTTTACTTTAACTAAATCTGTGCTAATTTACTGTCGGCTAATATAATCTGCTCCCCCTGGACCGCCGGGACCGCGGTGTGGGTGTCCCGGTGCGTCGTGACTCGTGACCTTAATCGTGACCACGCCGTCGGCGGCTCGACGCTCCCGCGGGGTCAATTCACCCCCTCGGGCACAGGGAACATGTTTCTTGATCTTGTTTGCGATTTCGTTCGTTCGGGGACGTGTGTGTTCCAGTGTTGTGAATGAAGTCAAGACTCAAGTCAAGTCTATTCAAAAACAACAGACAAGCACACGGACTGTACGGAAGCCTTGTACATGTACAATAGTACAATGTATCGAAAGTGCTACTTGATTTGACTTGACTTATTTGCCAGGCGCAATTACATCACTCAGCAAGGGGCAGGCGCGCCTGTTCCCCGCTACAATAGTACATGTATGTGGGGAAACGTACATAGGCTTGCTTTTACAACTTTTGTGAGCTTTATTTGATTGCGCATGCTGCCGACCAGAGCGAGCCGCTGCAGACTCGCGGATAGACTGTTGTCCACCTCAGCGAGGCGCACGCCGCTGCCATGCTTTACGGTGAGTGACTCAATGTCGCGCCAGAAATCAGTCACGTGAACCCTTCCTCACGCCTCTCTCTGCGTCCACGGTCTCTCACCCTTTTGCTCTCCCTGTGCAGCCGACAAGGAGGATCTGAAGACTCAACTGGCCAAGGACTTGTGTGGCGTGCGTGAGAAGGAGATGGCGCTCTACGCACGCAATCTGACAATGGTCGGCACGCACTCTGCGCTGCTCGCCGGGTTCGCCTTCACCATTCTCTCGCAGTATAAGTTCAAGGAGCCGATGGAAGGCTACTTGGCCTATGAGACGGAGGAGGCCCTCGGCATGTGGAAAAACAACCGGGCACTGTTCATGTTCCCGCAGCACAGTGAGAGCCAGGTGCGCTCGTTCAAGATGGGCTTCTCAGCATGGACGTGGAACACGTGGTTTCAGCAGATCTTCCAGATCCTGCACCTGCTCTTCACGGCCCTCGGTATGACGCTGAATCTCTGGACGCTGTACACGAGCGTGATCACCAACATCCTGGGCGTACACCTGGCGCTGCGCGGGCCCGAGGGATCGATCGACAAGGCTGTGCGTCACGACTGTGATTGCCACTGATTGCCACATCGCACTGCTTCGACTGTGATTGCCACTGATGGCCTCCCTCATTGCATGCAGGTGCGCCACATGGCACTTCAGAATCAGTTCGCGCTGAGCAAATTCATTTTGGGCCTCGCCCTTTTCATCCTGTCTGTCATCTTCTTTGCACTCGCCGAGTACCACATCTTCATATCGATCATCATCGTTGTCGCGGTGGCGATCATGTCGCGCCAGACGTACTTCCAACTGAACGAGCTTGTCGGCTTCTTCCAGCTCCATCCTGATGTCACCGTCACAGGCCAGTGGGATCTCACCGGCCGCACCGATCGCGGCGGCAGGGATGTCAGCGGCAGCACTCAGCGGGCCGGAGTGGGCGGCCGACCAGCCGTGCCACTGCATGCCGCCCCGGCGATCCCGAAGCGACGTTCGTGCGTGGGTCTCTTCGGAATGGGCGAGATGCTCGCGCACCAGTCCTCGGGTAGCAGAGAGAGCGCGAAGAGAAGGCGCAAAGCGGGTGACCAAAAGCATCCCTCCGCCGCATGGCAGGTTCGCTGGGCCGCGTTCAGAGAGCGATTACATCACCACGGCTCGCGCAAGGGCTCTGCCTGGGCGGCTGTGCACGACTGGGCGCAGCCCCACTCGGTCATCCAGGACATGGTCATGTCTGAGAAGCAGCATCAAGAGGAGCAGCAGCCCTCCTTGGTCGCCGAACAGCTCATCTTCCGACATGAAAAGATGGCCGCAGCCTGCACCGGTACCGACAGCTTCAGCCCGACCTCGGTACGTCGGAGCACCCTCGTAGGAGCACCCTCGGTACGTAGGAGCACCGATCGGGAGAGCAATGGCGGGCACGGGAGGCACGGCGGCGGCGACTGGGGCGGCGGCGTCGGCGTCGTGTACACAGCTGAGGATTCCTCAGCTGAGGACAGCGAGCCTCCCCGCATGATGCTCGGCCTTCCTCCCTTTTTGGACAAGCTCATCTCCAATTTCGGGAACAGCGTCTGTGCGAGGGAGCAGAGCGCGCACAGCGAGGAGGGCGGCCTCGGCAGTCGCGACCTGGGCGGCGCCTGCGGCAACGGCCGCGGACGCGTGCCCACGCAGCACGAGCGTGCCCGCGACAGAACCATGGGTGCCCGCGACGGCGCCATGAGAGTGCCTTCGCAGCACGAGCGCTCGGAGCCATTTTACGGTGACGGGGTCTGCAATCCCTCAGTGCCTCCCATGAACTTCTCGACACCACGCAGAGATGCAATCTCGACACCACGTAGCCTGGAGCGGCGGCAGCCTCCCTCGACGAGCTCTGTCGATGACTGGCGGGGCGCGAGCGCCGTCGAGGGCAACTTCCTCGACCAGGCCAGCGAGGTGCTCGGTAACATCAAGGAACAAGCCGAGGGGGCCATTGAGACACTGATCGACCGGATCGGACTGAATGGTGTCCCGTGGGAACCTCGGGGGTCCTCGCCCCGCGACCTATCTAGGCTCGTCACGTCGGATACCAATGGCACTCACACTCACGGCGCTGCTTTACCCTCGCCCTCACCCTCAGCGCGATACGGCCCGCCCGTCTCGGCGCGCACAGCGCCCTCGCCAGATGCCATGCGTGCGGCCGAGCAATGGACGGCTTACAACCCGGATACGATCGGCGGTCCTCAACGGTCTCTCTCCAGTAGTTCACTTTAGCGATGTTCGTGCCTGACCGATTAGGCCGGATTGCAGGTACGCGACGTGTAACCGACCATGGTAACCGACCCGCTCAAGAAGCGTAATATCGTGACACCGGTTGACTCTTTGACTGAACTCTGAAGATCTCGCATGTCAGGTGTCTGGAGACAACGCCAACGGCCAAGACGAAACAATTTATGTTATTATGAATCTTTTGACTTTTCTCTGAGATTTCTGTCACGTGGACACACGTGTCACGTCCCGCGGTGACCGCTGACCGGTGATCGCCGTGATCCCCCGCACAGTCACGCACCCCCGTATCGCTCAAGCATGCGCTCAAGATCAAGAGTCCGAAGTCGCTTCGCTTCGACTCCACCCGCCTTCAACATGAGACGCCAACCGCCTTCGTCACCGACGTGCGCCCAAGGCCTGTCCGCCGGAAGCTCACGCACCACCTTGTTCTTGGCTCGAGATGGGTCGAGGATTGGCCCACGTGTGAGAACTCTCCCATACTCTCCATTAGGCAAGGATCGGACGCCTCCCAAGGGCGTCACAACAGGTGGCCTGCTTGGGGGGCTCGCCACTGCCCAGCGCCCCACGTCTCCTTCGATGGGCAGAAAGGGCGTGGCACTAGCAGCGTCGCGCCCACCGCCAAAGATCTGCTGCAGATGTCGCTGGCCAACGAGCAGCTGCCTCGCGCGCCGCCTCGCATCATCTCGTTCCAGCACGTTCTCGACTACCTCACACTTCAGGCGTGCAGATGGGGGCCTGGATTGTGGAAGAGCAACACGTAAGGAGGGGCTCCTTGCAAATGGGCGAGCACTGGCGGGCCGGGTCCGCAACCCTACGCCACTCCTCGCACGCCACATGTCATCATCTTGGCGCGCCTCCTCGTGCATGTCGAAGCAGGCTGTCGATGACCAGAAGCCCTCTGGTTGAGCCTCCTCGTCGCCGCCGACCTCGTCCCTGCCGCCCTCACCGCGCCGCCCTCGTAGCCGCTGCCTTTGCCCCGCCGCCATCGCCCTCGCCACTCCCGCTGCCGCCATCGCCCTCGCGCTCGCCGTTGCCGCTGTCGCCGCCCCGTACGCGTACCCCTCCTCCTCCTCTGGTTGAGCCTCCACGCGACGCATCACTCGTTCCAGCGTCGGACGTTTCAGCTTGTTACACTGCTCTTGGAGTTGAAAAGCGAACAATCGATCACCTTCGGCAGCGGCATCGCTGATTCGCATCCTGAAGTGGCGCAGCGCTGCTTCGTAGTCGGCTAGTTGGCGAGCATATTTGTCTGCCACGTCCTGCTCACGCCTACGCTCCATGGTCGGTGAGGGCGGCGGCGCCACTTCACCGCCACCGGCGAGGAGGCTCTCGAGCATGGTCGATATCCCTCGTGTGGCAGAGGACGCGCCAAGTACCGGTAAAAAGTACTGTGACGCTGTGTGGGGTGTTATTGGTCTCTCTCGAAGTCTGAGAGGTGTGTGTCGTCGCGTGTGATTCAGTGCGACTGGTCCCGCGGGGCTATTATTGCATAGACCGCTAAGTAGCCAGTCGATCGACCATGATCGACGCCATTCACCTCGTCGCTCGTGCATGTGGCGCGCGTGCCGGCTGCGTCGCGAGTAGGATGTGGATGACGAGGATCGGGAACTTGGACGTTGGACGGTTGGAGCTTGGGCCGCTGACGTGCTGGTGGTGGTGCCGTCGGGTCACGGGGTCATACTACGTCAGTTCTTAGTCAGTCGTCCAGGAGTGAGATATGTTATTACCACAGTACAAAAATGGGGCTAGTCGTCATCGTCGTCGCCCCTGTCCTCGCTTCGAAAGCCGCTTCGAAAGCGAGGGCTGGCCTCCTGCTTGCTGCGCTTCGAACCTGAATCTGGCCCTCGCTCGTGGCCTCCCGGCGGCCCCGCATTTTTGTGCTCCAGCGGCGCGAGAGGCGGCAACGCCGACGAGGACTTGCGTCTCCCCAGCGCTTGGACGGGCTCGATATGATTCGCCCCGTTCTCACGTGGGTAGTAATCCCATCGCACCTGACCGCCCGAGCGCCCACGGCCGTACTGCCGGCCCTCCTCGAAGCCACCGTCCCAGTCCACGCGAATGATGTGTTCATCGACCTTCATTCCGTTAAAGAAGCGTATCGCGTCCTCCGTGTCTGCGCGCCGTACGTACTCAACGAAGCAGAAGCCGCATGGCGTCTCCTTATCGTTGCGATCTTTCCCCATGATGATGCGCTTCACCTCACCCACGCGGCCAAAGAGGGCGTGGAGCTGATAATCAGTTGTTTCTGTGTCAAGGTTGCCAATGTACAGCGTGGTCGAGCGCTCGATTTTGTCCTGCCACTGCTTCAGCGTATAGCCAGCTTTTAGGTCAGCGTATAGCGACTGGACCGAAAGGTCGCGGTACAGGTGCGCCATTCGACTGGCCCTTTTTGTGCCGAGCGCATTTCGTGAACACCCAACACTGAGCACCCACGTGGCAACACCCCCGCGAGGAGATCAGAGTGTGAAGTCAAGTCAAGTCAAACATAGGAGTCTTGACCGCTTGGGATGTCCCGCATCCGGGAAAGGGAAGTATCAACAGGCAGTTTTCACACCCCTCGGGGCTCCCGAGCAAGCAAGTCGATACAACAGGCGCGTGCTACCGGTACAAGCGTGCGTCCCTGCGTGCGTCCCGGGGTTCGCGCGTGAGTCGGTGGGTGGGGTTGGTTTTGAGGTTGGTTTGTGAGGTTCTTGTGTCTGTCTCGTGTGTTAGAGTCACACAGACACACATTCACATTCACATTCACATTCACACATTCACACATTCACACATTCACAGCCAATGTTTATAACTTCCAAGAGATTTGGTTGCAGTTCCCCTCTGTGTCTCGTTTCACTGTTAACAAGAAAGCCCTTTATAACTCTGCATTATAACTCGACACCAAGTTATCACACCATGAGCCCGACGAGCGTGCGGCGAGCGGCCGCCGACCTGCACCTGGCAACCTCCAGGGTCCACAATCTCGTCCAAAAGGAGTGCTACGAGCAGACCGCTGAGCTGAATGTGGGCACTCGCGGCCTTTGCTGCTGTGGCTGCTGCTCTGGCTGCGTACTGCGTGAACAACCTTCCTCCTCGGCGTGTGCTGCCTGGCCTGGCAGCTCTTCCCGAGAGTGACGAACGCCGCCTGACAGGCTCGACCAAGACAGCAAGGCTCATCAATCCCCAGGGCGTCGAGACGTTTGTGCGAGTCTGGGGGAAGGACGGTGAAGGCAAGTCTACAGTTGTCATGCTCCACGGCTTTAGTTGGCACTCGCAATACTTTGCCCCGCTCGCCCAGCGACTTGCCGATGAAGGAGGGTTCAAGGTGATCGCTTACGACCTGCAGGGCCACGGCCGGTCTGGATTAGTAGATGGCGCAAAGGGCTATGCCACCCGCTTCGATGACTGGGTTCGGGAACTGAACCAGGTCGTCGGCGAGCATGCCGCCAGCGATAAAGGCAAGCTTTTCATCTTTGCAGAGTCGATGGGGGCGACGATTGCACTTCGTGCGCTCACCGGTGCAACCAAACTCTTTCCCCGTAACGTGTCTGGCATTGTCTTTAGCGGACCAGTGATTCGCGTTGCTCAAGAGGTTCTGCCTCCAAAGCCCGTCGTGTTCGTCATCAAGGCACTTGCGACAGTGTTCCCTCTGCTCAGCGTTCCCTCGAGCGAAGTGGCCGACGGCTTTGAGGGAGCATTCGGCGATCAAAGCTTCGCCAAGCAGGCCAAGAAGGACCCGCTAGTCATCTTTGACAATCCACGCCTGCGCAGCGCCGCCGAGATTCTCGCCACGGTCGACGCCAATTGCAAAGCCTTTTCACAAGTAACCCAGCCTCTCCTCGTGCTTCACGGCGATCAGGACAAGCGAACCCACGCGGCAAACTCTGTCGAGTTTGTCGGTTCCGTCTCTTCTAGCGACAAGCGCCTTGAGATCATCAAGGGCGGAAACCACCAGCTACTGCAGGACCAGCCTGCGCTGACGGCGGCCGTCACGAAGCACATCGTTGCGTTTTTAAGTCGCATTGAGCTGAGCTGAGGTGGGGCTGGGGCTGGGGCTGGGCTGGGCTGGGCTGGGCTGGGCTGGGCTGGGCTGTCGCAGCCGGTACTGGTAGTGTATTGTAGTGTAGTTAGTGGTGGGATTCCCTGCCGCTTGACCCCAGCGGTTACGAGCAGCCGTGAACCAACGTGTGAACAAGAGACACGGACAGTCGGCGGAGCCCGGCCAGGGGGGAAGGGGCATGCGGGGAGATGTCTCCCTGCCGTTTGGGATACGTTGGGCATACTTTGGATGCATGTACATAATCATCGGGAGCCCGTTCACAGCCAATGTTTAGAATTCGTTCACACCGGGGTCTGGCGGCGTCCATGCACGGACTCACAAGAGACCGACGAGCGAGCGGCGAGCGGCCGCCGACCTCGGACCTACACCTGTCAGGTTTGCACGGGACATGCCTCGCGAGATCATCACCGTGCAGGTGGGCCAGTGCGGCAACCAGATCGGCTGGCGCTTTTGGGATTTAGCATTGCGCGAGCACGCGGCGCACAACCCTGCCGGCGTATTTGACGACGCGCTCTCGTCCTTCTTCCGCAATGTGGACACGCGGTACACCGACCCAGTGGAGATTCCGTTGGGCGATGGAACACGTCCCATTTCGGCGCTGCGCGCCCGCGCCGTCATGGTCGACACGGAGGAAGGCGTGGTCAACCAGCTGCTCAAGAGCCCGCTCGCCGAGGTCTTTGACCGTGCACAGCTCGTCACGGACGTGTCTGGCGCGGGCAACAATTGGGCGCACGGTCACGCCGTATACGGGCCGGCCCATCGAGAGAACTTCCTCGAGGCTGTGCGCCGCGCCGCATCCACGTGCGACTCCCTGCAGTGCTTCTCGCTCATTCACTCGCTCGGCGGTGGCACGGGCTCGGGCCTAGGCACGTACCTGCTCTCCGCTCTGGCGGACGAGTACCCGAAGCAGCTGCGATTCGCGACGTCCGTCTTCCCATCGGCCGACGACGACGTGATCACCTCGCCCTACAATGCGACCCTCGCCACCGCCGAGCTGATCGAGCACGCCGACGTCGTCTTCCCCGTCGACAATGCGGCGCTCGCGGAGCTGACGACCCGCGCCCAGGGAGGCGGCGCCGTGGCGAGCGAAGGCCAGCGCGGCGCGGCGCTGAGCGACAACGCGACGAGTCGGGCCGTCGGCGGCGTCGGCGGAGCGGTGACAAAGGCCAAGGCCTTCGACGCCATGAACAACCTCGTTGCCCACATGCTTGCGAATCTAACGGCGTCGGTTCGGTTCGACGGTGCACTCAATGTGGACCTGACGGACCTGACTTCGTCACTCGTGCCCTTCCCGAAGCTGCACTTCGTGCTGCCCGCTCTCGCGCCGCTCTACGCACTCAAGGACGTGCGCTACCGCTCGATGCGCCTCGAAGGCCTCTTCTCGGACGTGTTGCAGCCCCACGCTCAGCTCGTGCAGGCGGATCCGAAGCACACGACAATGCTCGCGTGTGGGCTGCTGCTGCGCGGCGACGTGACCGTCTCGGACGTGCAGCGCAACGTGGCGCGGCTGCGCCCGCAGCTGCGCCTTCCTTTTTGGAATCCGGACGGCATCAAGGTCGGCCTCTGCGCGGCCGCGCCCGTTGGCCAGCCGCAGGCGCTGCTTGCATTATCCAACTCCTGCGCCATGGCCGGGGTGCTCGGCAACGTGACTGGACGCTTCGACCTGCTCTACAAGCGGCGCGCGCACCTACACCATTTCACGCAGTACATGGAAGCCGACGGCATGGCGAGCGCGCGCGAAATCGTGCGCACCGTCGCGGCCGATTACTCAAGTCATCATCGTGCGGCGTCCGCCGTGCCTGAAGAGGCCGAGGCCTTGCTTGCGCGGTTGAGGAGGCCGCCACCGGTGTAGTGCGTTCAAGATAGTGGCTATCACGCGCTCACCATGGCGCGTCTTCGCTATATTTTTGTGTCTGTGCAAGAAATGCGCGCCTGCATCGCCTGTGTTGCCCTAGTCGTCAGCTTGGGGGTAGCAAACGCGCAGCAGTGTGCCTCGCTTGGATGTACGGCACAAAAGGTCCACTCGAATCCGTGCCAATGCAATCCTCATTGCGTGGCACACAACGACTGCTGCGATGACTATGCTTCAGCCTGCGCGGATGCCATGGCGGAGATTGATAAGGGCCCCAGGGAGACTACCGAGGCCAAGGAGCCCAAGGCGACCAAGGATCCAAAGGAGGCCAGGCCCGCGGACAAGGAGGAGACCAAGCACCAACACGCAGCCAACGTGGAGAGCGAAGCCAAGGAGGAGCACGCAGCAAAGCCGTCGCACCATAATGCGACCAAAACGACTGCGGATCTCCCCGAGGCAAGCGAACCGGGGATAAGGGTGCCCAAGGAGCCCACGCCGCTCGTGGGCAAGGTCAGCGGCGAGGAGAGCAAGCACCAGCCAGCAGCCAAGCCGTCGCCTGTGAGCAGCGGCAAGAGTACCGGTACCGCACCCAGCAGTCCGCATGCGAGCACTGGTAAGAGCAGCGGCAGCGCCAGCAGCAGCAGCAGCAGCAGCAGCAGCAGCAGCAGCAGCAGCAAGGAGCACGAGCACAGCAAGGAGCACGAGCACAGCAAGGACGAGCTTGGCAAGAAACCCAAGGAGCCTACTACCTCGATGAACATCGTGATTGTATTGCTCGCGTGCGCAACGGGGATCACGGTACCTGTGACCATCTCCATCATTCTGGTGCTCCGCTCGCGCGGCATCTGCTGCGTCGCCTACAAGGCTGTAGCAACCGAGCAGTCAGACCAGGCGCAAGAGAGAGGTCCTGATGGCGGGGCATAGGCCACGCGCGTCTCACAGGTCGGCTGTAGGCTCAAGGTGCGAGTGTCATGGAGTGTGGTGAGCGTGAGGGGTCAGCGTGTGTCCCCGGTGATGTGTGTATGAGATCCGTGCGACGTGGAGCTGTGGACTAGGATGAAGTAGGATATGTCACTTGGCGGGAATCGTGCCGCGGGCGCGGGCCCGCTCCGGCGTCGATACACGGAACACCGGCTACTCATGCGGCTTAGAAACTCCTATCCAAGGTCCTATGCCGATCCGTGCGGCCGAACCTGAACCGAACACACCTCACGTCCCAGCTTCCCACACAGGTTTTGTATAGGGATGAGCCCTTGAAAAACATGAAAAAGAGAGTGTAGACCCGTCCCCTTTCGCCTATTTGGCCTTTGGGTCAACAGTGCAAACAGCTTCCGTACAGTCCGCCCCCAGGCCCGACAGTTCACACAGTACAGTAACCGCGGTGTCAAGGGGATGGTGGTGGGTTCGCTGAAAAGCCCCCGAACACACGAGGATGCTAGGCTGGCTGCTGCTCTGGGACTCGTAGGCTTCTCGGAGGTGCATGCTCATGCCTAGATCCTGTGCCCGATACGCGCTGAGGCGTTCCGCAAGTTGGTGTACACCTTTGAGATTGGAGAGCCGATGATGAGGGCACAGATCGCGTCGCGCGCCATCTTGATGTTGGCAAAGGAGCCGAGGATGTGGACCTTGCTCTCGGCGAGCACGATCCGTGTCTTCGTCGCGTTCTCGATGGCATACTTGCACTTGCCATCCTTGCCGGCGATGCGCCCGATGGCACGTGAGAGGTGGTCGCCCTTGAGGATCTTAACGTCGGTCACCATGAACGTGTCGACGAACAGATCCTCCACGCGAAGCAGGGCGACCGCGTCGCCCACCTCAAAGCCGAGCAAGAAAGCACGCACGAAGTCAGCCGCCTTTTGAAGATGGTCGACGTCCGTTGTGAACTTGGACGTCTTGAGCTCCACGCACCGGCTTCGCGGATTCATCCTCACGTCGAGCTTGAGGTGCTCGACGATGGGCGAGTAGATGCGCATCCACTCTTGGCGTAGCGGTGTGTAGCGGTGATTCGGCACGGGGATTTTGCGGAACGAGCTCTTTCCACCCGAAGCCTCTTCTGCTGACACGGCCGGAAATTCGAGCAGAGGTACCGCCTCGCCAGCCTCGTTGCGCCGGCGCTTGCCTCCGCCGCCTTCCTCGTCGTCATCGTCGTCCATTACATCCTCGGCCCGTTCAGCCACAGCGGCGGCCTCCTGCTCTATCGAGGCAGCGGCGATCGAGCGCGCGGACGTCGCCATTACTTGTCCTCGTCACCGTCCAAGATTGAAACTTGGAATCGACTTTCAAGTTTCATTCACAACACACCAACACGCACGAGTTTCACAGCCATCAAAAACGCGCAGAAGTTTCACCAAGCGCACCCCGCTGTATTGTGTAGCGACACACCGCACCTCTGAAAGTTGTAGTTGTAACGCGTTGAGCGCCACACTCACGCCGGTTCGCGCTCACCTCTCTCGAGCCCGCCTCGTCTCACGTCTGCCTCCCTGACGCGCACAACAGCAGGGCATCCCTGACTCACGATGGTGGATTGGCACGCTCCTCGGGCGTCCCCCTGTCCCTTGCCATGTCCCTTGCTTGTATTGGATGCCGCGGACCAGACGCGTGTTGGTTTCGTGTTGGTTTCGAGCCTCAGGCTGCCATCTAATCGAGGCCCCATGAGTCAGCACACGAAGCCTTCGGAGCCGGCCGCCCCTCTGGGGGACATTGCAGGGGAGACACTGTGCAAGATACTGCCTCTGGCCCATTGGGAACCACATGGACGGTTGGAGACATGGGATCGTGTTGAGCCATGGGGACGTGTACAGCCTTGGGGAAGGTTTGTACTAAAGCTGGAGCCATGGGAACGTGCACAGCCACGGGGACGTTTGGAGCCAGATTCGGAGCCATGGGGGGTAGAACCACGGGGACGTGAACGGGGGTATTATTTGGCATAACGTGCACTTCTGGAGTCGCCTGGTTGGACATCAGCGAGCTAGTCGCCGTCTCGGATAACTCGTTCGAGGAATCTTGAGCGGGAGCCCGGCGCGGTGGGAACATATAAAACTTGGCAAGTACGAGAAAAGCAAAGTAGCCGAGCAAGAAGGTAATCAACATCCAACGCGGAACCTCTTTGGCCCACACGGCGCGTGGCACTGGCTCAGAGCCGCAGAGACAGACTATGGCAATGTAGACCGAGGCCATCATGCCGCCAAGCAGAAAGCTATTGAAGACGAACAAGATCGGGGATACGCCGCGGTAGAATTGCGTGTACCACCAGCCAAGGCAATCCGAACAAGAATGAGAGAACCAGCTACTATTATAATCATTGCAGTCTGGAAAAGTAGTCAGGATGAGACCGTAGCAAACAGGCAAGATCACGGCAAATATGAGGGCGAGGACGCCGTGCTGTCCTCGACCGCCACAGCCACGTTCATAGAGTGGATTCGGGCAAAGGGCCATGGACAAAAAGGGGACGAGGAGAAGGACGATCACTGGGATGCTGAAGAGCAAATGCTGAGTTTGCGCGGTGGCGATTGTCGCCGGGCAATCCAGCGTCGGGGGTCGGGGCAGCGGCGGGGATAGAGCCAGTACGGGCCAGTACGGGCTACGGTCCAGCGGCGGGGATCGGGGCAACGGCGGGGGTCGGCGGAGCGGCGGGGGAGCGGATGGAGATTGGGGGGGGCGACCTTGGCCACAGTCAGAGCAATCGGTGCCGAGAGGGCAAAGGCTGAAGCTGCCGCCCGGGCCGCCATCGTCGCACACGCGATTGAAGGCGTACTTGCACGTGTTTGTGCAGACGTCTGCACTGGTGAAGCCCACCATCATGGCGAGGAAGCCCCCCCCCTAATCGACAAAATGACCATTCGAAGTTTCAAGTCCATGTTACGCCCCCACGCGTGACACAGGGAAGGCGTCACAGAAGGCGCTTCCACAGACACGGAAAACCCTTTTACCGGTACTGTCTGGGGGGATTGGTTCATAGAAACAGTGCTTCGTCGTACGGAATTGCAACGTTCACAGCAGGCAAGTTCAGAAATCCTGTATGTGCTGACATCAGACATGGAGGACATGGTGGCCGACCCGTCCGGCGGCAGCCCTCTCGCGGTCGCAAAGCCCACGCCGTCACCATCTGCCCATGTTCACGCACAGAAGACATGCGCACCCCGCGGGGGCGCGCTTGCATGAGCACCGCTGAGCTGTGTCGCGACTCACCGCACCTCTGAAAGTTGTAGTTGTACGCGGTGCGCGCCACACTCACGCCGGTTCGCGCTCACCTCTCTCGAGCCCGCCTCGTCTCACGTCTGCCTCCCTGACACGCACAACAGCAGGGCATCCCTGACTCACGAGGGTGGATTGGCACGCTCCTCGGGCGTCCCCCTGTCCCTTGCCACATGTCCCTTGCTTGTGTTGGATGCCGCGGACCAGACGCGTTGGTTTCGAGCCTCAGGCTGCCATCTAATCGAGGCCCCATGAGTCAGCACACGAAGCCTTCGGAGCCGGCCGCCCCTCCGGGGGACATTGCAAGGGAGACACTGTGCAAGATACTGCCTCTGGCCCATTGGGAGCCACGGGGACGGTTGGAGCCATGTGATCGTGTTGAGCCATGGTGACGTGTACAGCCATGGAGAAGGTTTGAACTGAAGCTGGAGCCATGGGAACGTGCACAGCCACGGGGACGTTTGGAGCCAAATTTGGAGCCATGGGGGGTAGAACCACGGGGACGTGAACGGGGGTATTGGGCACCGGCTGTGCCGCCATAGGAACCGGGATACCTATGGGCACTTGTGGCTCCGTCTGGACCGGTAGGCCCATGGGCACTGGCTCGATCGGCGCACCCGACGGCTGCTTGTCGATCGACGCCTCAGCCTCGAAGGTGAAGGACTCGTTTGGCACAAAGTGCACTTCAGGAGTCGCCTGGTTGGACATCAGCGAGCTAGTCGCCGTCTCGGAAAGGGTACCTCCAATCGATAACTCGTTCGAGGAATCTTGAGCAGGAGCCCGGCGCGGTAGGAAATGACGGGCAAGAACCACCAACGCGGTGCCGAAAGCATAGTAGCCGATCAAGAAGAAGATCGTCATGAACAACGGAACCCATATGGCCCATACGGCGCGTGGCACTGGCTTAGAGCCGCCACAGTGGCAGAGACAAAGGCAGGCAATGTGGATGGAGGCCACCATGCCGCCAAGCGTCATACCATTGAAGACGAGCAAGATCGGGGAAACGATCCCCCCGTAAGCCCCATAAGTACCGCTGGTTCCGATCGGCGCGTACCACCATCCAAGGCATGCGGTACAAAAAGGATCTGGAGAGTATCCATGACCGTCGCAGTTTGGAAAAGTAGTCAGGATGAGACCGTAGCAAACAGGCAAAATCACTGCAAATATGAGGGCGAGGACGCCGTGCTGTCCTCGACCGCCACAGCCACGTTCGTAGAGAGGATTCGGGCATAGGGCCATGGACAAAAAGGGGACAAGGAGAAGGACGATCAATGGGATGCTGAAGAGCAAATGCTGAGTTTGCGCGGTGGCGATCATCGCCGGGCAAACCAGCGTCGGGGGCAGCGGCGGGGACGGAGGCAGCGTCGGGGACGGAGGCAGCGTCGGCGGGGCAGCGATGGGGCCGGTGAACACAACCTGGTACTGCGGGTAGTTGACCTCTGACGGCACAGGCATCCCGACTGTTGGGGCCGCATTGAAGATGTACGACACCTTGCGCCCTGACGTGCCCCCTATGTAGTTGCACTGCAGCTGGTTTGCGCCGAAGCCCTGGCACACCTGCGTGTCGAAGCTGCCGAGATAGCCGCAGCTGTCGGTGATGGGAGGCTGTGGGTTAGGGTCGCTGCCGTAGTACTGCAT
>Ga0180442_101195_pt1 | contig 16543 bp, 12 predicted proteins | sample ChrtobMetP5_16mM_FD_119746 | JGI IMG/M metagenome (GOLD analysis project Ga0180442, IMG submission 119746) | Chrysochromulina tobin associated microbial communities from unialgal haptophyte culture, Seattle, Washington, USA - P5_16mM MetaG | ecosystem: Host-associated > Algae > Haptophytes >... | reverse complement strand
GATAAAGGGGCTGCGAACCGAGGCCGACAACCCCAATGTTCTCGACTTCCATGACACGGTTTCGGCCCTCGTGCGTCACAGTTTTGCGAACAGCAACATCGAATCGCCAGTCGCGCGCATGCCTGAAGCGAAGCAGAATGAAGATTGTGAGACGTACAGAGAACTGTCTCAGTTCGAAGGAGAGGTGTCGCCTCGCCTCCAAGCCTTCCGTGACAGGCTCAGAAGTACGTTTGGTGTATCAGCCGCGCCGGTCGAGGCACCGGCCACCCATGCGGCCACCGCATCGTTGGAGGCACCGGCCACCCATTCGGCCACCGCATCGTTGGAAGCACCGGTCATCCCGTATAGCTCTCGTAACTCGGCTGCACTGGCGGTGCCCTCAGCCGCCTCCCTACGGGCTGCCGCCTGCACCGCCGCATCCGTTGGCCTCCGCTCCCCAACGGTGCCGCGTCTCTGTGCCTCAGCGCGTACCCTCTTATTGAGCCCCACGCGATTCGTATCGTCCGGTGGCGCAACCTCCCTCCCGCGCTCTGCCCCAAGCTCGCGCTCCACTATGCTCGCCGCGGCGGCGGTCGAGGCACCAGTCACACCGGCGTCCTTCGAGCTGCCGGCGACGACAGCGTTCTCGTCTATTAAGGTAAGGGTGCGCTTCGAAATCGGCCATGTGATTGCTGCAAAAGAGGGGGGTGCTCTGCCTCCGTCTTCGTCAAGGTCTTCGAACTCGTCGAGTTCTGTTCCCCTCTCCCCGCGAAGCAATCAGTTGCATGCTGAGCAGAGCCATCTGGTGCCGACGCTCAAACTCGCAAAACTGCCTCGTTTGTCAGCAGCGCCCGTTTTTGCAGCGAGTGATCGCAGTCCGATAGATCCCCGTCTGCTGGAATCATGAGACACCTCGCATGAACACCTCGCATACGCGACCCGATAGTTACGAGGTAATCCGCGTTCTTGAAAAAGTGAAGAGAGCGACGCGAAGACGCACAGTCCACACCGCAGAGCCGCCCCGTGAGCGGAGACGTGAGAGCGCGTAAAATTCGCGGAAACATGAAAGAAAGCGCGTACCGCGCCGGAGCGGCCGGACGGCCCGTCACTCTGGTCTCTGCCTCGACCGGCGCGCGCGGGTCTGCGGCGCGGGCTTCTCGGGCCCGAGCGTCCCGCCGTCCGAGTTTTAACACGGATGGTCGGACGGGCGCACGGGCCACGCGTCGGATCGAGGTTCGAGCTCAGCGAATCAAAACCGATGTGCAATTTCCAGTGTTCAAGATTATGTTCAAGATGTCCCGTAGCACACACACGCACACGTGCTTGTTGTCCCACGCAGCTCTATACCGTAAGAATGCTCGATGAAAGCTTGAAGTACCGCTGTGCCCGCCACCGCCGCTCGATGTGTGTGCGTGCACCCAGCCCACACGCCACACGGCGGTACCTTGTATCTGTTCATGCTGTGAGGCTGCATCTGTACAGCATCTGCACCTCAAGAATGCTCCTCCACCTTCTCAATACTCCTAAGAGTGACCGTATCGCCGTCGCGGGTGAACGACGCCCACGGGTAGACCGCGGGAGGCAGACTCTGCACGCCTGAGTCGACGAGCTCGCCACCGTTGATCCTGAATCCAAGGGATGGTCGGAGAGCAGCGAGGCTGTCTTCGCTTGCGCGAACACGGCGCATGTCGAGAGGGTTGAGTCCTGTCGCGAAGGTGCGCCGTGCCATCGCCGCGTCGACGGGATCGAGGGCTGGTAGGTATAATTCGATCGCAACCTCCATCCCAGCGGCGCATCGAACGGTACGCATGGGCACCGGATGGATCCGACTGCCACCCAGAAGACCAGAGCCCTCGAAGAGCCCTTTGCGCACATCGTCTGTGCTCATTAGCTGACCCGAAGATGGGCAATATCCCCAGGCGCTTGACAGAGAGGTTGTGACAAACGGCGTCTTTGATGGCACATCGTATGGCAACGGCGCAGGAGCGGCCACCTTTTTCTTCTTATCCTTTCCGCCTTCTTCGACCGGCTCAGCTGGCGGAGGGTCGTGAACATGGGCGCACACCCCAACGCAGATTCCAAACCCAGCTGTGTCAGCGGGACTAATCTCGTAGATTAGCCGAAATCGTCCGCCAGACAGTGCTTGCTTACCACGCACGGCGTCGCACCCGTTGCGATTGTGCCGGACGACAGCGCCAAGGCACGCAACGAATTCCTTTCGCTGTGGGTTCAGCGGCATCCACGCTGATGGTGGCGGATCTGGCTCCTTGGGCTTCTTTTCGGCCTTGGGAGCCATATGTGTGATGTGTGTGAGAACGACTGCGCGCGCACAAAAGAAACGTCGCGTAACGGTGCGGCAAAAGGTGAGCAGCATGCATGATCGTCGTTTTTCAGTTGCAACGTTTTCGCGAGACAGACTCGCCTCCACCTCCCCCTCCACCATCCCCTCCGCTACCCCTCCGCCGTCGCCACCGCCTCCTTCTCCGCCGCCGTCACCTTTGTCTCCGTGTCTGAGCACCGCCATCGCCACCTCCCCCGTCGCCTGACCGTCGCCAGGGACAGGGGGCGCTAAGGGGCTAGGCCTAGGGGGCGCATGCCCAGGATAAACGATAATGCACGAATCGATTCCCGATTTCCCGTTATCGCACTTCTTGAAGCGCCGGGTTGCAATCGTGTAAAATTCTGTAATTTCTGACTCTAGATTGGTAAAGCACACTCACCGCGAGATCTTTTAGTCTAAGCCTATATGCTATAAGAACTTAGCGGTTCGCCAGCCGGCAAGGTAGACGCTTCCTCTCTTTTGGCTGCCGCTTAGGCTTGCTCTTCCTCTCCGCCACCCCGGCCGAGGATGTCGACCCGCTCGCCTCCGACTCGCCGTCACTCTCATCATCTCCTGCTCGCGACGCTGCTAACGAACCTTTGCATATGCGCCAACTGAACGCTTCGTTTCCCTTGGGCCCACCACCCGCAACGACATGTCGCTCGTCGGCGGCGAAGCACAATCCAATGGATCCGCAGTCAGGCACCTCCATACAGCACATAGGATGCAAGCAAATTGGAGGTGGCAGCACCGACATCGGCGGAAGGCAAAGCACCGGCGGAGACGGCAACCTCCCACCTGGCTGGGCACCAAGCCGCCGGACGTCATAGACAAGGATGCTGCCGCCCGAGGGCGGCGACACGAGGAGGTGGCCAGCGGCCGTCGAGATCCCCTCGCTCGCCTCATCGAGCTGCACGCAGCGGGGAGCGCCGGCAAAAGGAAGCCGGAGCCGTGCTACCGGCCCACGGCGACCCTCGACTCGCTCGTCCCACAACACGACGCAGCTGGCGGCCGAGACCCCGGCAAGCAGCCTCCAGCCAGCCGAATAGCTCGCATGCACGGGATGGCCCACTTCGGAATGGGGGAGGATTGGCGCACGCCGGCTCGCATCTCTCAACGGCTGCTCGCCCAGACCGAAGGAGCTGAGCTGCTCCTCGAGGTTCGTCAGCTCCTCGAGGTTCGCCATCGCCGTGGCTGTCGCGGGCACGGCACCAGCGCTCATGCAGTCGAGATCCGGGCTCGCGGGAGCACTCCACACCACACGCTCGGCCTCAACATCGATCCTTGCTGCGCCGCCTCGACTGACGGTGTAAAGTGCGCTCGGGTCGCAGGCGCTCGTGGCCAAACTGGGATGCACGTGAGCCGCCTCGCCACCCTCCTCAGCCCCGTCCTCGCCCTCCAGAGTCAAGGCGAAGCGCAACTCGGGAAAGCGCAAAGGCGAAGCCGCCTCAGGGCTTGGAAGCTCATGAACCGTGACCATCCCCTGTCCCCTGCGAACCGCCAGTATTGCACTGCCACCCACCGCTTCACGACCCGCCAGCACCGCCACGCTCAGAGCCCCACCGCCAAACTGTGCCGTTTCGAGTGGAGCACCCAGCTGTGTGGCGAACCCATCGTCTGCGTGGAAGGTGTGCACAGCGCCGGTCACGTCTGCGACGGCGGCGTAGCCATTGGCAGCATGGCAGCAAACGGGCACGTGCTTGAGCTTACGACAGGCAAGCCGCCGGCCTGTGGCGACGTGCGTGAGCCGCAGCAGCTGTCCTTGATGCGCGCTCACGAGCATCTCGCCGTCTAGGCATAGGGCCAGCATCCCCGGCAGCGGCAACGGGCAAGCACGTGCAGTTCGTAACCGCTCGAGTGCTCGCGAGGAGACGAGGAGACGGTGGCGTAAAGCAGCAGCTGGATCCGTCACGCCGGCGCCGTGAACCTCGTTGGCCTTCGATAGTATCGCAGTGATCGTACTCTCCATGCCCGCTGCCTCGAGGCCGCTTACCGAGGGCACTCTAGATGCTCCGTACACACGATCGTGTAGCCTTCCCCAGAGCCCGTCGGTTTCAATCGCACTCTCGAGCTTGTGGCAAGTGCAAGCGCAGGCGCTGAGCTCGAGCGCACCCAATGAAGAGAGTATATGCAGGCAGAGATCCATCGGAATCGCCTCAACTAGCGAGGGGCGAGCCAAGCCGATTGCGTCCGGCATGGACGCCGGAGGCGAGGCATCGTCTGACATCGTAAGGCTGCTTCGAGCCGATCTTTCTCTTGCTGATTTAGGTGTGGCCACGTCTGAGCCATCGTCTGACTCCGCGCGGCTGCTCCGAGCCGATCCTCTTGCCAACCCCGCTGTCTCCTGCAGCTTGAGTCGCTCTTCTCGTTTCTGTTGACGCTGCCCTTCCCGGTTCATCCGGCGCTGATCCACCGCTTTGCGCAGCTCTTTTGCGCGTTCCTTGGCAGCCTTACCACGGGTGAATGTTTGTGACTCGTTGCCGTTCTCCGCTGCGGCGTCCGCCATCTTGTACCGGTAAAAAGTCGCCGGGGACAACACGTCCGGTAATCTCCGGGGAGGAGATTGCACACGGGGCGTCACAAAAGTGTCTCTCTAGTCGCTACTCACACACCGCGGCTTTCCCCGTGATACACACACACAGAGCGCCCAGCGACCGCCGTCGATAATCACTAGTCGGCCGACACAGCACACACCCACACGCACGCAGCCATGTCGCACACACAAGTGAGTGGTTTCACAACACATGCTCGCTGCGACGACCCACCCTGCACGGCACAGCTCTGTGCACATGCATGTTCCGCAGCGAGAGACGCCGGACAACACAAAGGCCGAACTGTTGCGTTCACTGTCCGCCAATGCGTTCGAGCGGGCCGGAACGACAACATCCCCCCCCCGGCCAGGCAGCGCGATCCCTGGGCGGGAAGCATGGCACACACGTGGATGCACACGACACACACACACACACACACACACGCACACACACACACACACTGCACGCACATAATCTACAGTCGCCCACACACACACGACGCACAATCCAAGCAATTGGCACGTAAAGTACACCTCCGAGAGGCATCAGCGGAGCTATGGGGATCTCAGCGAGCCGCAGGGACTGCAGAGGTGGGAGCGGACGAGATAGAGGGCAGCGCAGGTCGGTCCCCAGACATCACAAAACCTGCCAGCCACTTTTCAGGGGCCGGCGACTCGGCGGAGCGCGCGCGTACATGCGGCCGGATGACACCTGTTGCGCCGAAGCTTCCGATTGCAACAAGGTCGGGGTCGAGGTCGCTATCGGCCGGTAGGCGCTGATGGGAGCCGAGCGGTTGAGGGAGGGGGCGCGTGGTTGGCACCGGGCGCGTGGTGCCGTAGTAATCGGTGCTCGTAATAATCGGCGCTCCTCGAGGTGGGGCGGGGACGATGTATGTACGGGGAAGCACGAAGCTCGGCGCGACGATCTCGATCCCAGGAGGCGGCTCACGCTTCCTCCGTTCAGCCTCTTGCAGGCGAAGCCGCTGCGCTCGCAAGCGCACCGCCTTTTCGACGGCAAGCTCGCGAGCTGCTGCGACCGACAATGGCTTGTGTGGCAGGTTTTCCCTTCCACGGCCGCGAGCCGTCAATACACACAGCGGCACAAAGTCACAGGTTTTGCGGGCATCCTCGATGGCAGAGAGCGCACGGCGCTGCTGCACGGGTAGCACAGGAATGTCGAGAGGAGGCACCTGAAGAGGGCGCATCGTTTCTGTCCCCCGCTCTGGACGATCTTCTCCTTAGTGGGCAGGGTCAGTCTGCCCACGCTAATCTGGCCGTTACGTCCTTGTGAGTCCAGTTTCGTTGATTTTTAGCATCGTGTGGGGGCGACTTCGCTTCGGCACTGACGTCTTGTGCGTTACAATTTCAAACCGAGTTACAGTAACTGTTTAACTGAACATCTTGCCGTACTGGGCCGTGCGCTGCTGCAACCTGTCGAGCAGCCGGTGCGCCTCCGCATGGCTTGCGTCGCTGCGCGCGAGTTTGGACGCCGCTACGATGGCCTCGGACAGGTTGTTGCCGCCCTCGTGCGCCTTGGCGAGCCGCCATAGCGCCGTCGGGTGCAATGGCTCCACCGAAAGCACGCTCTCGCACGCTGCACGCGCCAGGCGCCACTCAGCCATTTTGAGGGCCGTCACGGCAAGGTTGAGGAGGAGCGAGATGTGCAGCGCTAAGGTGTTAGGCTCAACCGGCGGCTTGGGCAGCGACGGAAGAGCGGACTCGAACGCCGGCGCGGTTGTAGTCGCGGTTGTAGTCGCGGTTGTCGTCGCGATTGTCGTCGCGGTTGTCGTCGCGATTGTCGTCGCGGTTGTCGTCGCGGTTGTCGTCGCCGTTGTCGGCGCGGTGTCGGCGCGGTCCGGCGCGGTGTCCTGCGCAGTCTCTCGCGTGGCTGCCGTCGGCTCCATCAGCACGGAAGCGTGCAGCGCTGCTTCCTGACGTGGCGACCGCTCTGGTGGCGGCGGCTGCAACGGGGGGCCGAGGGCTGCGGCCGCCTCCACCAACTCTGACAAGTGGTTGGCGAGCAGCTTGGGGCACGGCGGGTCCCCTTCCCGCAGCATCCAGATGCCAGCCAGGTAGCCGACGAGCGCCACACGCCATGCCTCCTTGGCAAAGTGCTTGTTCGCAAGTTCCTTGTACACCCCCGCGCGGCTGCTTCGGTCGCGCGCGTCCAGCGTGCGCCGGAAGGCGCGCAAGCGCTCCTGCAGGCGTGGCGCCTCGGTCGGGTCCATATGCAGCCTCTTCGTCTTCATGTCACTCTCCTCCGAGGTGGAGCTCGGGCCCCACAGCTCCAGCAGGCGCACGAGGCAGCCGTCGTCGGGCAAGGTGGCGGCGGGCTCCCCCTTGCACTGCCCCATATCGGCTGCGTCCCAGAGCTCGGCCGGCTGCCGGTGGTCCTTTCGGCTCCAACCACTTGCTGAGCCGCTGAAGGCCCCAGCCTTCAACTTGACAAAGGGGGCCTCGTCACACTTGTCTGCCTCTTCGGAGCGCACTGTCTCTGGGGGCAACAGTGAGTCGGCGTCGTGAGCCTTGGCGAGCTGCCGAAGCTCTTGTATCCGAGCGGCGCCGCACCAGCAGGCCAGCAAGAGCACAGACCACGCGAGGAGAGCAACGTAGAACTCCACGAGCGACACTCCCGTCGCGAATGCCTCCTCCCCGTGCTGACTCGAGAGCGCTTCGGCAGCGCTGCCTGGCATCGGCACGCAGCAGTAATCGTTGATGCAGCCGCCTGCGCAAGTGTCGTCGCCTTCCATGCAGCAGCTACCGTGCGTGCCGCAAAATGTGGGGCACGCGCCCGCTTTTTGGTCGCACCCGTACCAGCAGCGCTTATTCTCGTTGAGCAGGGCCGGGGGCGACGGCGGCAATGATGGCGGCGATGGCGGCAGCGGCGGCGGGGGCGAAGGCGGAAAAGGTGGCGGCGGCGAAGGCTGCGGCGGCGGCGGCGGTGGAGGCGGCGGCGGTGAAGGCGGCGGCGGCGACGGCGGCGGTGGAGGCGGAGGCGAAGGCGGCGGCGGCGAAGGCGGCGGGGGTGGCGGCGGCGAAGGCGGCGGGGGCGAAGGCGGCGGTGGTGGCGGCGGCGGTGGCGAGGGTGGTGACGGCGAAGGCGGCGGCGGCGGTGGGGGGGGCGGGGGGGGCGGAGGCGGGAATGATTTGGGGTCGATCGCCTCGATTGCGCTGTCCCCCCATAATCCTCGTCCCCCTTGAGGCTTGACATCCTTCAATTTGGGGATCCCCTTGTCACCGATGGGGGAGACGGCATCGCCATCGCCAACGAAGAAATCGAAGAAGCCCTCCATATTGAGACGGAGACCTTGCTGCGCCACAAAGGGCGGATCGGGCGCCGTCGCTGCTGCAGGCACGCTGCGGGCGTGCACAAAGATTCCGGGCGCCGCTTTGTGCATGGTAATTCGCGACTTGGCTTCGGTTTCGCTTGATCGCCGAGACGTGATCAAGTAACTTTGCAATCCTAGTGCCGGCAGATTTTCCAACGGGAGTCCGGCGCAGCGTTTTCCGAAGTGACGTTTCAAACGATCTGGGCATTCTCACGTGAGTGCTCCTCTCACTGATTATATGTCGCTCGTTCACGTGTTGTCGGTGTTCTGCGCGCTCATGAGCCCGCACGTGGCCGTGCGCCATGCAACGGCGCCGCGTCCATCGTCCGCGGCATCGATGCTCGCAGCCGCCTTCGACGCGCCTGCGCCCGCGCTCGTTGACGGCGTAGGCACAGGCGCCACCTTTGGGCCACTGGCAGTTCCAGAGGCGCTTGCGGAGCGACTGCGCGGCTGTGGATTTACACACCCGATGCCAATCCAATCGCAGGCGATGCCGCGCATCGCCGCTGGAGAGAATGTCGTCATCCACTCGGCTACAGGCAGTGGCAAAACGCTCGCTTACCTGGTGCCGCTGCTGGCGGCGCTCTCACCGGGTGATGGTGTGCGAGTGCTCATCGCGACACCCTCGCAGGAGCTCGCCGTGCAAATCGCCGCGGAGGCTGAGCGGCTTCACCCCGGCCTTGGCGCCGTTAGCGAGGACGGCTCCAGCAGCTCCAGCGCCGGTCGCTCAAGCGGCGGCGTGCTGCTCGCCATCTCGTCGAGCCGCGAGACAGAGCTGGAGCAGCAAGATGCGCTCTTCTCGTCCGCTCGGCCGCCGCAGCTCATCGTTGGCACGCCGCAGCGCCTTGCCGACCTCGCCCGGCACCCTCGCGCCCGGCCGGTGCTCCGCTCAGTCCGCACGGTGGTCTTGGACGAAGTGGACCTCATGCTCCCGCCGCTGGCGCCGGGCACCGTGGCCGGCGGTGGGCGCGGCGGGCGCGGTGGGCGCGGCGGGCTGATTGCGCGTGGCCGCTCGTTTGGCGGGCCTCGTGGCCGCGGCCGTGCTCGCCCGAATGCCGCCGGCGAGGGGTACCAGGGGAGGGGCACCAGACGCGATACCGGCGCGGTGTACCAGAACGCAGCCATAGGCGCACGGCTCGCGCGTCCGCGGCCGGCGGAGATCTTCTTTGAGCGACTGCGACGGTCGCGGCCGCGCTCGGCGCCGCCGCTCCAGCTCGTGAGCTGTTCGGCGACCGTCACGGCCGACCTGCGCCGCCGGCTGGGCGCGCTGCAAGGCGGCACCGAGGCGGACGCCACAAAGCAAGCCGCCGGAGTGGTGGTGACGGCGGCGCCTGCACATCCGATTCCGAAGAGCGTCAAGCGCATGGGCGTGGGCGGCGTGGCCATGCCCTCGACGATCCGGCACTCGGCCTATCTGGGCAAGCCGGCCGGCCTCGACCAAATGCTCCTCACCGCCTTCGCCGAGCTGCAGCCTAACACTGCGCTCCTCGTCATTCCCAACGGCCACTCGGTGCCAAAGCGCGTCGAGGCGTTGCGCAAGCTTGGGTTCGAGAAGGCCGAGGCGCTGCAGGACGCGCTCGGGGTGCCCGCCGCGACCGCGCCCGAGGAGCGCAGCACGCCCGTGGCAAACGGCGCGACGAGCGCCGACGACGAGCCGCCCACGACGGCGCCCTCGAGCGCGGTTGCGAGCGCAGGGAGGCCAGCCGCGGCGCCAGTCGCACCGCGCCGGCGGGCCACGGCGGGCGAGACGTTGCAAGGGGAGATGATCCAGAAGCGTCAGCAGCTCGCCTCGGCCTTTGCGCGGCGCGAAGCGGCGGTGCCGCTGCTCGTAACCACCGAGCACTCGGCACGCGGCATCGACTTCAAGGACCTTGACGTCGTCTTCCTCGTGGGACTCCCCGCCCGCGTCGACTCGTACGTGCACGTGGCCGGGCGCACCGCGCGCGAGGGGCGCAAGGGGCGCGCCGTCTGCCTCCTCACCGAGGAGGACGATTTCAACAGGCTCGCTGACTTTGGGCGCGAGCTTGGGATCCAGGTCGAGAAGATCGACCTGCGCTTCCTGACCGGGAGGAGTTGATGTAAAGGAGTTGATGCGCCATGAGACGCTGTGCACTGGTCGTCTCTGCGTGGGGGAACCCGAAATCCACCTTCACACCTTTTAGGTTATTCACAGATGAGGCCGGCGGGAAGTCCTTCTCCGGACCATCCGCTTTCCGTCCACTTTTTCTGACATCTGCCCTTCCCCGCTCCGTCTATGGCCCGTGGTGGCCGCCAGAAGGCGGCAGTGGCCGCGCCGGTGGTCAAGGACCCTGCGCGATACAAGGTCAGAGCGCGCCTGATCGCACTCGCGGCCCGGCAGACCCACCCCTTCTGCGGGTCTTCTTGCGTGCGACTCAACCCCCACGAACTGCAATTCGAATCCCTGCCGCTGACAGACCGAGCTATGCGCTACCTGGATGCGGGCGGATGCCTGCCCCTATGGGATCAAGTGCCAGTTTGCCCACGGCGTCGAGGAGCTGCGCGTCCGCCAGGTGCGCTCGTCGGCCACCCTGCGTGGGCATCGCTTCTGCCGCAGTGTTGCTGACGTGCTGGCGTGTGCGTGGCGTGCGCGCGTGGTGTGTACTTGGCGTCTGCTCGCAGGACCAGCCTTCGAGCTATAAGACCAAGGCGTGCCGGTCGTTCGCGCGCACTGGGCGCTGTCCGTACGGGCAAAGGTGCCGCTTCATGCATGGCGATGTGGCAGATGCGCACCTCGCAGAAGATGACGACAGCGACCACCAAAGTGACGAGTACTGTAAACCAGTAGCTGGGCAGCCGCCGCTGCCGGCACACGCCCCATCCTCGGGGTCGGGAAGCAGCAGCCTCCACCAGAGCCCCTACGCGGGTCCGGTGCAGACGTCGCAGCTGCACGTGCAATTGCTCCAGCTGCAGCAGTCCAACGAATCATGTTGGGCAAATCATGTACAGAAGCAGCTGCCGGCGCGACCACATGACTCGCAAGTTGCCCTGGGTGCCTCGACTATGCGCCGGCGTAGCAGCAGCAACGAGAGCGGCAGCACCGCGAGTGAGGAGGCAACGCGGCAGTTCGACTACAGCTCGAGCCAACAGCACACGCGGCATATGTCTCCACACACGCCGCCGCATGCGCCGACGCGCGCCACCTCCACAGCCACGGCCGCCGACTCCTTCCGAGCACAACTTCCGCCCAATGCGTCTCCCGCGGCAGTGCTGCTGCCATACGCGCAGCTGCCGCGGGGCGATGGCCAAGAGGGTGCGCCGCCGGGCGCATTGAGCTCCTCGTTGCCACAAAAGGTTGCCAATTTTGCATGGTCCAACGCGGCATGCTTGGGCGCCTTTTCCCCGGCGGGCGCGTGTGGGTGCGGTGGGCTGCAGCCGATGACAGCCTTGCCGACCGTCGTGACGCCGAGTCCTTTCACGTCACCATGCTCATCAATGGCCTCACGACTACCCTCGACGCACCCGTCCAATGCGTCGTCGGCAGTCCACTCCGAGCTGCCCTCGCCCTCGGTGTTGCCCTTGCCGCATGGAGCCTCATCCATCCCGCCCGGCCCGATGCCGCCCGCCTTCTTGCCCCCGCCGGCCATGTTTTCGGCGACCTCGGCGTTATCTGTTCTCGAGCTGCCCGTGCACCCCTTCGGTGTGCCGTTACACGAGCCAACCGGAGCCGGATCCATTTTCTCGACCGTTGGCAACCTATGGAGCAGTGGCGCACCTGGGCCTGCGAGGCCGCCAGTGCCGGCACCGGCACCGGCACCGGCACCGGTACCAGCGCCAGGCACGGCCAGCCAAACAGCCGCAAGCCGGCTGCAAGCCGATCCGCACGTGTCCTTGTGCGGCAGTGGATCGAGCAGCGATGAGAGCAACAGCACCGACCTCGGTGGTGGCGGTGATGGCGCCTTCGAGGGGTGCCTCGCCATGGGCGTGGGCGGGGTGCACGCGGCGGTGCATGCCAACCGACCATACCACTCGATGACTCGCAGCTCGATTGCGAAGGAGCTGTCCGTTCTCTTTGATGAAGCGCCGGCCGACGCGTCTGATGGCGCTGCGGGCAAGGACGGCGTCGAGCTCTCGAGATCAGTCGAGCTCATCATCGAGCCGGATGCTGTCGCGGACCGCACCGAGCTGGCGCTCTCGGACTACTCGACCGCGCGCTTGGCAGGCCAGCTTGCGGCGCTCTGCTGCTCACCATCTCGTCGCGAGCATGGCGCCGAGGGCGCGTCAACTCCCACCTCACGCTGGTGAGGCTGCGCGCGCGCGGGCGCGCATGATGGCGAGGAGCGACTCCATCTGCTCATGGCCGCATGCAAGGTGCGCCGCAGTTATCTTTCACCCGCGTGTCGATGAGCGAGCAACATGATGACAGCAACAGCGGCGCATGAAGACAGGACCCACGGCAACCGACTGTCCGACTCGACTAACATGCACAACTCAAAAGTTGAGAAGCGAAGGCACATCATACATGATGAGAGTCACCTATTTGTGGTTGTTTGTTACAGCATTGTGCAACGCCCGTGTCAGTGTTGATGTTTCCTATCTGCCGATCGTCCCGCCACGCGGTTTCTTTTCTGCTGTAGTTGCGGCTCTTTCATATTGTAGTTGCTGTACATGTAGTTGTGCATGCAAATTCGAACTTGCGATCGGAGGACGGTGAGTTTTCATGCAGCGAATTTTGAGCTGCACGCCGCCTTCGTCTGCAAATGTCACCGCGACATTTTGCGTGCAAGCATCGCCCAATCCCGAATTCGCCAACTCGCCGAGCAACTTTGCCCACTGGTTCTTCGCGCACGTATACCCGATGGTTGCGGCACTCACAGCAACGGGCGTGCCGGCGGTGCAAATCTTTCGGGCGCGCATACTGATTGGCCACGGAAATAATCGCGTGTTTCCACGGTGGTCCACGCACTATCGTGAACTACTTGGAGGAGGCATTTGCCACGGTGGGCGCGCAGCATTGCCACGGTGGCCAGCTGCATGTACTGCGGAGGTTCGCATCGCTACGCCGATCTTTTCCTTCCGGAATCGCTCATTCTACCCGACAGGTCCTTGGCGGTCTTTTGCGCATGCATTACGTCTCAGCCCCATGCTGATGGGCCACTTGCACGCCGAACCACGCTTACGAATCGTCATGCTGCTGCGCGAACCTGGAAGCGATGCTCGGCAGATCCACGGCCTAGAGCGTGCATGTGAGCTGAGCAGCGTGACTTGCCTTTGGCCGACGCGAAGGATGCCGCTCGGTGACGCCGGGGCAGCGCTCTCAGATGCTGGGGCCCTACTTGCCGGCCACGGCGCTGCACTAGCATACCTCCCTTTCTTGAGCAGCGGTGCCAAGTTTTTTGAGCTTGACAGCATCCTAAATGCCGCACGCTCGAGAAATATGTACCAGTACCTGGCATTTGCTCTCGGCATCGATGCTCTGAAGGTATGGCTCGACAGCAACAGCACACGCTACTGCCCCGGGCGTACGATTGCTTGCACATCTGCTGCTGGAGGAACCACGGTGCATGGGTGTGCGGTGGGCTATCGCGCCAACATCTCGTGCAGCTGGGCCATGTTGTCAAGTTTACTCAGGGATGCAGCGGCGTCGCCTAACTCGTCTCAGCTTGCTCTGGCTCGAGATTGCAGCGGGATCCGCGGGGACGACTACCGAGGCAAGGGGTGGTGGAAGCTTCGCGACGAGATGAGTCGAGTGTACCCGTCGCTGTGAACTGTGATACAACTGGTCGCAGACTGGTGTGACCGACCGCTAAACCGACCGCGCCGAGCCCGACACCGACGGGCCCCCGGGCCCCCGGCCGCGAGCGGTGCGACCTGCATTGACCATTGTGTGCTTTCAGTTCAACGTTAAGTAAACGGCGTCTCGGTAATGGCTTCAAAGTCCGTGCGTGCGTGCGTGCGAGGAAAAAGGGGAAAAGGCCTCCTTTTTGGATGCTTGACGAATCCTCCTTTAGAGATCCGCACTCTCGCCAACTCTCTCGAACTCTCTCGCCCCGAGACATGACGTGCCTCTCCTTCTTCACTGCGCTGATCGTATCAGTCGGCGCGTTCAATGTACACCCTCCAATAGTCGTGCGCACGGCTCATCGGCGGACCACCACACTTGTGGCGCAGCAGCGGCAGTGTTCGCGGCGCGACCTTATCGCTGGCGTGGCCACAATCCTGGTAGTGGCTTCGCCACTAGGCGCAAACGCTGTTGACACTAACGACCTTACACGCCTCAAGAAGGGGCTAGACGGAGTGCAGTACCTGCTGGACAATTGGGACAAGGAAACCGTCGATCCGAACTCGGGCAACGATAGTCCCGACCGTGTGCGCTACTATCTCGGGCTGCGCACGACTGACCACCCGCTCTTCCAGGTGGACAAGCTGCTTGCGAAGGCTCAGTCTGCGCTTCCGGACGATGCTGATATTGAGCAGTGGATCGAGGCTGTCGAAGGTCTCAACTCGCACATCGCCAAGGTCAACGAGCTCGCGTACACGTCCTCGTTCGGTGAGTACAATCCCGGTGGAGGTAAGGGGCAGATCCGCAAGTACCTTTTGCTGTGCAAGGATGAGGTGGTGCTGACGCGCGACTCGCTGAAAACCATGATCGATATTCTGAAACTTTGAGTGGCCATGGCGGCTGTGGATGGAGTACTGTGCTATGCATCCACACGAGAAGGCCGCCAGACGAGAAATGCTTAGCGTCGTGGTGTGTCTTCCTTTTCTACAATCGCGGTGTGATAGCTTCCGACTGCACCCAACGCGTTTTGCACAATGGATCATGCTTGGTGGAACCGATCGTGCCGTGTGCGGAGAGGTGCGGCGTGGTTCTCCTCCGCTCTCGGGCCCGCTATAAAATGAGGGCTCGTAGAAGTGCTTTCGATTAGCACGATCGTGATCGATAACGTAAATGGTAAATAAATCTTAAATGCAGCCACGTAAACGTATCGCATATTCGTTTTACGACCGGCGCGGCCAACCGAACCGAACGGAATGCACGCCAGTGCGAGAGCGTAATTTCTTAAAAACACCATGACGTACGTATCTGTATGCGGGGTACCCCGGCGAGCAGCGAGCGGGGACGCGTCCGGGCATCGGTTTAAGTAAAAGTAAGTAAAAAAAGCTAAAACATCGTAAACATGCCAACAGGCAGCGTACACGTGGCGAGGGGATCGTCCCCAGGCATATACTAAGCGTGTACGGACCGTTCAGCAAAGCGAGTGTTGAGGCTGATGAAAGCCATCAGTCAGCACACCCATTTGCGGCTCAAGAGCTGCGGGGTAAGTCGTGCACTCCCTCTCTCGCCCGATCTCGTAGCCGTGCCCTCCATTGTTGTGAGTCCCTTTCTCTCTCCTGTCTCTGCCTAACGGCTTCCCGCCGTGAGGCTCACCTACTTTGAGCTGGCGCTGCTGCTGTTGACCTTGAACCAAAAAACTCAGATTCAAGCTGTCTCGCTTCTTCACGCAGATCCTTCGAGAGGTGTGTGACGCTGACCCAGGATTCTTCCCAGAGGTCCCCGTCAGAGTCTTCCCCCTCCCACTCGACGAGCACGTCCAGCGGGCACCCCCGCCGACCTTCCAAGCGTCGCCCCCGCCGACCTGCGAGGTACATGTCTCAGTTGCGCTACACGGCTTTATGGCGAGCGCCTGCGGCTTTCACGAGTCGGCCTTGACGGGGCGCACGACTTTGGAAGAAGCGTCTACAACTGCACGAGGCCGTATAGGGAGAGAGGATGATCATGCTTCCAGTAGACTCGGATCTGGCAGACTAGAATCATTCGCTGCTGAAGCGGGCTCTGCCGACAAAGAGCGCAATGGGAGCTGCGGTACCAGAGGGCTCTGATCTACATGTAACCGATTGCATCGTGGCGGGAGTTGGCTTCCGCCCGACGAGCTGGGGGAACGCCGTCCAACTAGTTGGGAAGGGAAGACATTGACTCCTGACTCTTCTCTCAACTCTGCTCTCACACTGCCAAGCTCGATGGACACCGATGTGCCCGGTACCTTGACCGCCGCCGAGTCGAGCATAGGGGAGCGGGAGCGCGAGCTTGGGTCGGAGCGGAAGGAGGTTACAACGGAGCGGAAAGAGGGTACTTCCAGCGATGCGGTGGCCGCATGGGTGGCCGGTGCCTCGACCGGCGCGGCTGATACACCAAACGAACGTCTGAGCCTGTCACGGAAGGCTTGGAGGCGAGGCGACACCTCTCCTTCGAACTGAGACAGTTCTCTGTACGTCTCACAATCTTCATTCTGCTTCGCTTCGGGCATGCGCGCGACTGGCGATTCGATGTTGCTGTTCGCAAAACTGTGACGCACGAGGGCCGAAACCGTGTCATGGAAGTCGAGAACATTGGGGTTGTCGGCCTCGGTTCGCAGCCCCTTTATC
>Ga0180442_101190_pt1 | contig 16581 bp, 7 predicted proteins | sample ChrtobMetP5_16mM_FD_119746 | JGI IMG/M metagenome (GOLD analysis project Ga0180442, IMG submission 119746) | Chrysochromulina tobin associated microbial communities from unialgal haptophyte culture, Seattle, Washington, USA - P5_16mM MetaG | ecosystem: Host-associated > Algae > Haptophytes >... | reverse complement strand
TTTTGAGCTAGAACTCAATGGGAGTGCGTGGGACACCTCTGGCTTGAGTTTCGTTCAAATCCCTTCAGTACTTTTGGAGATCAGTTTTTGCCCCATGTACACCATGAGCGGACTACCTTAAAGCTGAACAAGCGAGAATGGCGGCCCCTCCATTCCGAACCGACTCGTCGCGAGCGGCCTCGGTGCAGGTAACGAGCAGGTAATGCTCTCCCTCGTTGCAGCCACGTTCTTGGTCTTCTCCGCGCCGGCCGTACCCTCCATCCTCGTCGCTGACGGGCTCGCGCCCTCGGCGATGAAGCTGCTCCAGCAGTCCGGCGCGAAAATCGTAGATCGGCACCTCTCCAACGCCGAGCTCTCCGGCGGCGGCTTGCAGGATTTCGACGCCGTCATCGTGCGCTCGGCGACGATGCTCAGCGCTGCCGCGATCAAGGACGGCGCCGCTGGTCGGCTGCGCGTCATCGGCCGCGCGGGCGTGGGCGTCGACAACATCGACGTCGCAGCTGCCTTGGAGTACGGCTGCTGGGTGGTGAACACGCCGGGTGCGTCGACGGCGAGCGTTGTGGAGCTGACGCTCGCGCACATGCTCGCGGCGGCCCGAGGGCTGCAGGTCGCGGACCAGGGCCTCAAGACTGGTCGGTGGCTCAAGGGCAAGATTAAGCTCGGCGTCGATGACGGCCCACGAGTCGGTCACGAGCTGCGTGGTAAGCGACTCGGGCTGCTCGGCTTTGGGCGGATCGCGCAGGGCGTGGCACGCGCCGCGTCCGCGCTCGGCATGGTGGTGCATGCGTACTCGCGCCACGCGCAGCCCGAGGTCGCCGCGTCCCTCGGAGTCATTCTCGAGCCGTCAGAGGCGGACCTGTTCGCCAAGTGCGCGCGCTCGAGACGGCGCGTGTGCCACTGAGGGCCTCTTGATGGCCTCTGATGGCCTCTGCATTGCCTCCCTCATCAGGTGCACACACGTGGCCGTGCTTTGCTCTCTGACCGAGGAGACGCGCGGTCTCGTGGATCGGCGGCGCATGGCGCTTATGCCCAAAAAGGGACTCGATGGTACGCTCTGCGGTGCTCATCTCTTCAACCTCGCGCGCGGCGGCATCGTGGTCGAGGCCGACGTCGTCAGTGCGCTTGCGACTGGCGACCTCTCGACGTATGCGGCAGACGTATTCGAGCAGGAGCCGCCGCCCACCAACAGCCCGCTGCTGCGGTGCGCGGGCTTCAACGGCACGCCGCACGTGGGCGCTGCCACGCTCGAGGCGCAGGCGCGCGTGGGCACGCAGATCGCGACCAATGTGCTAGCAGCGCTCTCGTACAACGGCGGTAGGTCGGCAGAGCTGCCCGACGGCATCGTTTGCGACCCGAGGAGCAGGAGGGTTCCGACTCTGGGGAAGTGACATCGCGCGGGCCTCAGGGGAAGTGACCTTTTGGGTGAGACTTACAGTCGGTGAGCCGGTAACCTTTTCCGGCTTCGTGTCTGTCCCAGAGTCTCATGTGTCCCAGATGTCTCTGCCTGTCCGCAATCGGTCTCCACGATCTCCTCTTCTCTCGTCTCACCTATCCGTCCTATCCCGCGCTGCAGCGCTGCCAGCGTAGCTCGGTAGCCCAATCTCAGTTCTGTCCCCCTGGTTCGTCCCTCACTTATTTTGCCCAAGGATCGACGAGCGCTTCCGGTAACGGCTGCGCCTGAGGCTCAAAAGCAGGCTCGACATCCGGAGTCGAGACCTCTGGCGGCGACCCGAGCGCTGGCACCTCCTGCGGCTCCGGCAGCTGGAAGGAGCTTATTTGGAGGCCGGAGAGAGGCGTCTCGCTGGGCGCGTCGAGGGACAGATCATTGTCGAGCGCGTCGGCCGCGAGCATCGTCGGCGCACTGTGATCTAACTGGGCGAGAAGTGTCGCCGAGGCCAGCGCCTGCTGCTGCTCCATCGGCACCTGCTGCTGCTGCTGCTGCTGCTGCTCGTGCTGCTCGCGCTGCTTGCGGCTCGGCTGCTGGATGAACCAGAAGACTGAGCAGAGCAATCCGCTCGAGATGGAGCCGCCGAGCATCGCGCGCGGGCTGGCCGCGAACACTCTGCGAATGCTCTGGCCATCGTGTACGTCCACGCGCTGCACCGAGCCGAAGGCGCCGAGCACGCCGCCCACCATGAACGGGTTGACAATGTCACTCTTGCCGCGCGCCTTCTCCATGGAGCACACGCCGCCGCTGTACGAGCCGAGCGCGAAGCCAAGCGAGGCGCCAGAACGGCCGCCCGAGCGCAAGATGTGCATCACCACGCCGCGAATCGACTCGGTGCCGGCCGCGAGGCCAGAGAGCCCCTGCACCGAGGCGATGATGGAGCCGATGGCCGCGCCAAAGAAGCCGCCGTCGACGAACGAGATGATTGCGGTGCTGAGGCACGAACGCTTGCGCTTTGGCGGCGCATCGGAGGCCATCGTGATGACGTGGCGCGGCGAACGCAACAATTATCTTGGGAAAATGTCACGTCACAGGCGATCCCTCTTGACAGCGACCCGAACGTGCTCTTCACACCCGCGCGGGCGACCCGCGGTCTCGCGAGCGGCGACTGCCGCTCTCGCACCGACAGCACCGACCTTGGTCACCAGCGCGGTCGCCATTCCGCTCGTGCTCGCCCTCCACGCGGCCGACGCGCCGCTCGCCGCGTCCGCTGCGCTGTGCCGCGTGCCCATCCAGAGGTTACCTGCCGACGGGGCCGACGATTTCTTCGATGGCCACCTGGCACAGCTGCTCACGCCTCCCGATGGCGGCGGCACAACCACGGCCACTCCAGAAGCTGCGAGTGGGGGCCAAAGCGGCGGCTCACCCAATCCTGGCGGTGCGCTCTTTTGCTGCATTCACGACGTGTCATTCGAAGGCAACCTGCCGGATGTCCTGCAGTATCGCCTCTTCGACGACGACGACGAGCCATCACTCGGCCATAGCCAGCTGCTGGCCTTTGGCCGCGTCGAGTCGGCGCCCTGCGCCGGCGCTGGCGCCCATCGCCAATTCGCCGAGCGCGGGCTCCGTCGCGCGCGCCTGTCCTTTGAGCATGCCGACACGGGCTGGGTGCTCGTGTGTGTCGCCCTGGCCGCCGAGCGGCCGTCGCTGCGGTGGGCGCTCACAGCGCTCGAGCAGGCGGTCGCCAGGGAGGCGGAGGAGCCTCTCGAGGGGCTCCACACGCTCGCGGGCCTCGTTGCCACGCTCGAGGATGCGCAGCAGCAGCAGCAGCGCCTCGTCGCCGACGGTGTGCAGGAGGACGATGACGAGGACGATGCGGCTGGCGGCGCCGGCGGCGGCACTGGTGGTGCCGATGGCGCCTCGTCGGGAGCTCATCACGGCGCCTCATCGGGAGCTCCTTACCGGCCGCCCAGCACGGTCGCGTGTCGCCAGGCGCTCCTCGAGGCGCTGCGCCCTCTCGCGCACGCGCAGGCCGCCGTGTGCCCCTTTATGCTCTCCCCGAGCGAACGAGACTGGCTTGAACTGTCGCTGGCGGAGCTGCGGGAGATGGGCGCCGACGCGGGCGCCGACGCGGGCGCCGACGCGGGTGTCGGCGAGGCGGCGAGTGGACTGCAGTCGTTACTGTGCCGTGTCGAGGAGCGCTGCCTCGCGCGCCGGCGTGCACGCCTGCCCATGACCGAGACAGACAGAGAGGACTCAGGGCTGGCGGCAGGGCCGGAGGCAGAGCTGCTGCGGGAGGCGGCGCGATGGGTGCAGCAGCTGTGGCCGTTGGCCGAGGCCCATGCGGCTACTCAGCAGGCGGTGGCTGCGGAGAGAGCGGCGGCAGCGGAGCGGGCGGTGGCAGCGGAGAGAGCGGCGGCAGCGGAGCAGGCGATGGCAGCGGAGAGAGCGGCGGCAGCGGAGCGGGCGATGGCAGCGGAGAGAGCGGCAGCAGCGGAGCAGGCGATGGCAGCGGAGAGAGCGGCGGCAGCGGAGCAGGCGATGGCAGCGGAGAGGGCGGCGGAGGAGGAGAGGGTGGGCGAGAGGGCGGTGGAAGCGGAGAAGGCAGCGGCGGCGCATAGGGCGGCGGCGGCGACAGAGAAAGCGGCCGCCGAGGCGGCAGCGGCGGCCGAGAGGGCCGATGCACAGCGGCGGCGCTCCATCGCAACGGAAGGGCGTCCCTCTGCAGGCACTCACTCTCGCCTTTCCGCCGCTACCCTCGTCACGCCACCGGCCCTGCCCGCGTGGTCGCCGCTTCCCGCGGCGGAGCCGGTTGCGTTGCCGTCGCCAGCGTCGCCAGCGTTGCCGCCGCCGCCGCCGCCGCCGCCGCCGCCGCCGCCAGCGGGGCTGGCGCGAGTGACGCCAGCAGCACGAGGCGCAGTCTCTTTAGTCGCATGCCACATCTCAGACGACGATGATGATGAGGAGGAGGCAGCAGCGGCGGCAACGGCGATGGAGGCAGCGGAGGCGGCGGAGGCGGCGGAGGTGGCGGAGGCGGCGGAGGCGGCGGAGGCGGCGGAGGTGGCAGTGCGGGCAGAAGCTGCCAGCCTGTTCTGTGGGGCCGCTGCCGTCATGCCGTCGAGTCAGCCGCCCTGGCCCGAAGATTCGTCAGCTGCAGGTGAGATGAATGGCAGCGCACCGCCACGCAGCCAACCGTCTGTCCTTGGCGACCTCTATACTCCACCAGCCGCGAACACCGCCGCCGCCGCGAGGGTCTACGCGCCCAGCGCACTGCCAGTCATCAGCTCTGGCGCCGCGGCCTTTGCGGCGTCTGTTTGTGGCAGCGCCACTGCCGCCGCCGCTGGCGCCGCCACTGGCGCTGCCGCCACTGGCGCTGCCGCCACTGGCGCTGCCGCCACCGCCGCGCCTTCGCCAAATTGTGCGACCGGCGCGGGACGTGCGGCGGCGCTCGGTATGGCACTCGGCACTTCCCTTTTGGATGGCGACCTCTCGTCCGACACAGAAGAGGACGAGCCGCCAGCGCCGCCACCACCAGCGCCGCCGCCACCAGGGCAGCCAGCGCCGCCGCCGCCAGCGCCGCCAGCGCCGCCAGCGCCAGCGCCGCCGCCGCGAGCCCCAGCACAGCCGCCACCTCCAGCACCGCTGCGGCTTGCATGGCCGCCAGCACAGCCGCCGTCAGCGCCGCAGCCGCGAGTGCCGCGTGTGCCGTCAGCGCCGCCGCGGTCAGCGCCACCGCCTTGGCTCCCCGCCAGTGCTGCCGCGGCGGCCAAAGCGGCTGCGGCAGCCGCTTCCGCTCTGTCGCCCGCAGCTGCCGCCGACGACGACCCATTCGCGCGCTTCGAGCGTTCGCCTTGTCGGCCGGTAGCCGTCGAGCGCTCGCCTTTTCGGCCGGTAGCCGTCGAGCGCTCGCCTATTCGGCGGGTAGCCGAGGCCCCTCAGCCGCCCCACGCGAGGCTCGCGAGGCTGGGGCGTACCGCCAGCCACGCCGCCGGAGCCGCCATTGGCAAGGCCATTGGCGGCGGGAAGGGCGTCTCGTCCGGTGAGGTGACAGCCGCTGCCTCGGCGATGGGTGCAGGCCGAGCGATGGGTGCAGGCCAGGCGAAGGGTGCCGGCCAGGCGGCCGCGTCGGTGGACCCAGGGGGCGAAAGCGCCGTATCGGGCGTCTCAAAGCGGCGGGTGCGCCCTCGAGCTGAGCGCAGCGTTGACGAAGTTGAGATCGAGAGCTCGCAGGAGGCGAGGGCACTCTATGCGGCACGCATGGCGCCGGTCAGCTCGGATGAGGATGACTTCGAAACGATGCCCATGATGAAACAGGCGCCGCCCACGACGAAACAGGCGCCGTCTATGATGAAACAGGCGGCGGATGACTTCGCGACGATGCCGGCGGTGGGGGGGGGAGCGAAGGCGATACAAGTGGGGACGACGGTCGCAGCCATGCCGGCTGCCGCTCTTGCCTGTGCCCGTGCTCTCGTCGAGGACGACGACGATGACGATGATGGCGATGATGAAGATCGGCCGCTCCTTGAGAGATCGAATCTCGAGAGATCGAATCTCGAGAGATCGAATCTCAAACGGTTGCGCGTAACAGGTGCGGCTGCAGAGGCTGCCAGCCTCGCTGCCGCCCTCGCTGCCGCCCCTTCTACCGCCTCCGCTGCCGCCCCAGCTGCCGCCCCCGCTGCCGCCCCCGCTGCCGCCGCGAGCTCCACCAGCTCCAGCACTGGTTCCCGCAGCGCCGTGCCTGTGATCCCGCAGCCCATGACGAAACAGGCGCCGCCCATGACGAAACAGGCGGCGCCTGTGACGAAACAGGCGGCGCCCATGACGAAACAGGCGGCGCCTGTGACGAAACAGGCGGCGCCTGTGACGAAACAGGCGGCGCCCTTGACGAAACAGGCGGCGCCCTTGACGAAACAGGCGGCGCCTGTGATCCTGCAGCCGTACGGTGGCGTCTCGTTGGATATCTTTGGGGGCGACGAGGTGCGTGGTGGGGCGCCCGCCGCGCGCAGCGGCGGCGCATGCAGCAGCAGCTCCGCCAAGCGGCCTCGGGCGGAGGAGGGCGCGAGCGGCAGCCGCAGCGGCGGAGGCGCCAGCAGCAGCCGCAGCGGCAGTCGAAAGCGAGCGCGCGTCGTGGTGAGCAGCGACGAGGACGAGGACGAGCGCTCGGAGAGCGAGCGTCGTGGAGAGCACTCGGCCGTGGCGAAGGGTGCGCGAGGCGATCGGAGGATGGCCGACGTCACCGCCGCGGCGGCGAAAGATGAGGCAGAGGCGGAGGAGGCGGATCCGTCCAAATTCAGTGCAGACTGTGCCCACTGCGGCATCCCGTACGCGCTCGACCGGCTCGACGCCCACGAGAGCGCGTGCCCCCGCCGCCACTCAAAATCCGTCCTCAGTCGCGGAGGTGCCTGTGGTGCAGTGGCTGCGAGGACGCCTGCGCTGGCCAACGCCGCAGCCGAAGCCGCCGCAGCCGCCCGTGCAGTAGCAGTAGCAGTCGGTAGGGCCGCAGCGTCGACGCCTGAGGCGGAGCGGTCGGTACGCGCGGCGAGGCGAGCGGCGGTCAGTGGTGAGGCCGGGTTTCGTCAGACTGATGAGGCTGGGTTTCGTCAGACGGATGAGGTCGGGTTTCGTCAGACTGGTGAGGCTGGGTTTCGTCAGACTCCGCCGGCCAGGGTACCGGTAGTTGCGGATGTGATCTCGATCGACGGCGAAGGCGATGCAGGCGAGGAGTGGGAAGGCGAGGAGGAGGAGGAGGAGGAGGAGGGCGAGGAGGAGGGCGACGACGACGAGGAGGAGGGCTATGGATGTGAGGAGGTGCACGATGCGCTCGACAGTCACATTGGGCTCCCTGATGACGACGACGACGACGACGCTGCCTTCGACGACGACGACGACGACGAGGACTACGAGGAGGAGGACGACGACGAGGAGGAGGAGGCGGACGCGGCGGACGCGGCGGGCGAGGCCGAAGAAGAGGGGGCAGAGGTGGCGGAGGCAGAGGCGGCCCTCTTCGGCAGACGCGCTGCCACCCGAGGCAGCAGCAGCGGCGGCGGCCACAGCGGCGGCGCGAGCCCACGCGCCCATTACGGCGCGCGTGGTTCTCACGAGCCGCTGCCGCGTGCGCCGCGTCGTGATGAGCGCCCCCGAGCGTCGGGCGCTCATCACGACGCGTTGAACGTCGAGGAGATCGAGGAGATTGAGAATTCGAGTGCCGATGAGGGCGACTGGGCCCAGCGGCTCGAGCAGGACGCGGCCCAAGCGAAGCGGGCCAGCCTCGGTGGCGGCAGCAGCGGCTGCGGGCGCTATGGCGACGGCGGCTCTCGCGACGGCGGCGCCGCCGGAGCCCACTCTGGTTCCGGCCGAGGCGTCGGGGGCGCTGGGATGGGCGCCGGCGCCGGTGCTGGCTCGATGGCCTTTGAGCCGGCGCCGGCGCCGAGCGCGCTTGAGCGGCTCTTCCCACACTTCGTTTCGCTCGCAGCATTGCGAGCGCGCCACGTGAGCACAGCCGTCGACTATCTCGGCCAATTCTCGGACAGCCCCGCGGGTGGTGCGGCGGCGGCGGCAGGCGTCTATGTGCAGCCGCCGCCCGCGGCGCGCCAGCGCGGTGGCAAGGGCGGCGGTGGAGGCCGCAAGGGTGGCGGCCGCAAGGGTGGCCGCGCCCGCAAGCAGCAGGGCCCCTGCAACCAATGGCGGACGAGAGCTGGGCAGAGGGTTTTCTTCGATGCCCAAGGGCGGCAGCTCACGGGAGCGAAGGCCTATAAGGCTGCAACGGCTGCCGCCACCCTATGAACAGTATTAGAAACTTAGTGAGTCTACCAGCACTGGCTGCGGGTCTTTCGTGGGCACCTACACAAGATTCAAGGACCCTGGTTTATATCTGCATAGCACTATGTAATGAAAGGGCCTATCACCTGTACATGAAGAGGACACGGACTGCGCCTGGCAGCGCGAGATAGAATCCGAGCGAGATCAGTGCCCCGCCAACGCTGCCGTCCCAAAGCTCGCCATTCTCTTCGTCCGCGGGCGGCGGGCGGCAAATTTTGATCGCGCCCGTGCCGATGATGCTGCCACAGAGCATCGAGTACGCTGCACCTTGCGGCCCGATCATCAGCCACGGCGAGTAGAGAATTCTCACATAGGGCGGGACTGCAAGCGTGAGCCCAGCGAGGAGCGTGCCGTAGCCGATGGACCTCCGCCAATTCTTCTCGCCCCTCCAGATTCCGAATCCAGCGCCAAGGACACAGCCAGCGCAGAAGGCTGTCGGCAGCGTGAGTGCATCGAGGCCTGTGAAGAAGACTCCGCCGGTGGCCGAGAAGCCAAACGCTTTGCGAATGCTCTCATCAAGCTCGGCATCCCACGATCGTTTGGCTGGCGCGGTCGAAGTCTTCGTCGAAAGGTTGCCGCCCATGGACGATGTCACATTTGCACGAATTCCGCAAATTCCACAGGCATTATTGATTTATTGGGTTAGCATTGGGTATATAGAGCTCACGCGACCGCCTCGAGTCCTGGGCCGGCGTTCCGCGTTCCTTATCCAAAGGCTAGGCGCTCCTCAAAAATGGGTCCAGCCTGGGAACGACTCGATCCGCGCGCGGATCTACCTGTTCGGACCTTTGTGTGCTTGCGGCGATCGGCGCGTCTGCCTCGGCGAGGAGTGCGGTTGGTCGCCTGGCGGAGAGGGTACTGGCGGAGAGGGCCCTTTGACTGAGCACCTCCTTCGCCGCTGCCCTCGCTTGCGTGAGCACCGTCAATGCTTCCCTCAAGGCTGCCTTGGACACGTAGGATCGCTTAGCAGCCTCGACAGCGCTGTCCAACTCGGTCACCGTCGCTGCGAGCGCCGTCACGTCCACGTATCGGCGGATCACCGAGCCGTTGGCGGTGCGGCAGGCGGCGCTCGGAGGGAGATGGTGGACGGCGGCTTCTCGGGCGCTCACCAGTGTCTGCATCGCATCTTGTCGTCGCTGGAGAGCGCGCGTCGCGTCGGTGAGCAACCGTTCCGCGACGGATGCTTCTGTTTGGGCAGGGCTTGCGAATCGCACCGTACGACGCTCGTTCTCCGCGGCGCTGACGACCGCACCATCTGCCCCCGTCGCCGCCAGCGCTGCCACGGCGGAGGCGAGGGGCGGCAGCGCGTTCTCGAGCGCCTCCGCCTCGCCGTGCTGACGCAGCCGGTCCCACGCAGCCTGCGCCTGTGCGGAGGCCTCACGGAGGGTGGCCAGGGCGAGGGCGCGCTCGAGGCGTGACTGGGCATCGTTGGTGACGACCACGGCCACTTCGGCGGCGAGCGCCGCGTCAATCGCTTGATTCAGCCGTGGCACGCCAGAGCGAAGCAGCTGCTGCGACGACGCCGCGGCGAGTTGCTTCAGCCCTTGGTCGAGCTTTGCGAGGGCGGCGGTTCGGCGTCCGTACGCTGCCTCTGCCCGCAGCAGCACCTGCCTTGCAGCCTCACAGCTGGCCTCGTCCACGCACGCCCTCGCCGCGTTCTCGATGCTTGCATTCAGCGCCGCCGCTGCGACCACCAGCTGCTCATCACTCACGTAAGCGAGACTCCCGAGCAGCTCTTCGGCTTGCTGCCTGCCCTGAGAGAGCTGGTGGAACGCGGCGTCTCGCCGCCCGATGGCGAGCTTGCACTCGGCGAGCAACACCTGATGAGGGAGGCAATCAGCATACAATCAGCATGCAATCAGCATGCAATCAGCAATCAGCATGGTCGCTCAGCGTGCAGCACCTGCGCTGGATAGGTGGCTGCACCGCCCAGGCGAGCGCGCGAGGCGCTCACGAGGGCGCTCTCGAGCTCCTCAATGCTCGTGAGGAGCCGCTCGGCACGACGCGTGCGCACTAGCAGGCCCAGCGCAGCATGCGCTTGAGCGTGCGCGGAGGCTAGGTGTTGCTCTGCCGCCGCTCGCCTGCGGCGCTCCGCTGCACGCGAGCGCAGCCGGCTTACAAACGTGCCCACGCCCAACGTGAGCCCTCGCTGTGCGGCCATGGCTTGCTCCAAGAGCTCCCGCATCTCCATGAGCAATGACTCCTCCACCATCGCCTCCGTGGCCTCGGCGAGAGCTGCGTTGAGCTCCTCCAAGTCAATCCGAAGCTGCTCGCCGAGGACGGGAGGCCGCGCGGCGCGCACGGCATCGGCAAGGTCGCCAATGGATCCTGCGCTGATCATATTAGGCAAGTCGCCTAATGGATTCTGCTGTGCGTACACGAGATCGCCGAGATTGCCACCGAGATCTCCGAGATTGCCACCGAGATCGCCGAGATTGCCATCCAGATCGCCAGCGACTCCGGCGCCAACATCGTCACCGGCGGCTGCGGCCTCGGTTTCAGCTTCGGTCTCAGCCTGAACCTCGGCGCTGATGCCGCCAGCCCCTCCGCCACCACCGCCGCCAGCACCAAGAGCGCTCGAGACGGCGCCGCCATCCTCGTCCTCATCATCACCACCCGGTGGACGCGGCGGCGGTGGATCCGTCTCCGAGCTTGCAGCCGCTCTCAACCTCTTCTCTGCGCGCGCGCGCTTCTCTTGTGCCCGAATGGCGCTGACGAGCATCGCCGCTGCCGCCTCCAACAGGTCCGATCGTACCCCAGCCACCGTGGCTTCGTGTAATAACGCCTCGAGAGCCGCCACGTCCACCGCCAGTGCCAGTACCAGTGGTGGTGCTGACAGGCCCGCCATGGCCCTCGCGAGGGCCGCCTCGGCTAAGTCACGCCGTCGGCGGGCCGCTTGCTGCGCGTCACTCGCTTCTTGCATCACTTGGCGCGCGTGCGCAATGAGCGCCACCGCCACCGCCGCGCTCTCGGCCTCCTCGATGGCCATTGAGGTTTCGTCCACGTCCACATCGAGCAGCCGAGGGGAGACGGCCGCACGCAGCCTCGCCTCGGCTTCGCGACGCCGGCGTGCTCGGTCACGCCGGGCTCGTTCGAGGGCGGCGCCGTCCGCATACTCGCTCGGTCGTACGTGCTTACGAACCAGATCGCTAGTAGCCACGGCGGTCGCCACGCAGGAGACTGCAGCCGCGGCGGCTCCGAGCGGCGGTGGCTCCGGAGGGTGAGGCGAGTCGCCAGCCCCACCGCCCCTGCCTTTGCCCTCCTCCTTGCCCTTGGACCGCTTGCCCTCCTCCTCCTCCTCCGCGACGGACTCCAATGTGGAGGGATCGCTCGCCAGCAAGCCTTCGAGCAGCACCCCATCCACACCAATGCCTCCCAAGAGAATCCACTCGGAATCCAACTCGTCGCCTCCTGCGCCTTCGATGCTGGCGCCCTTCGCATCAGGGCCAGCAGCACTTGCAGCCACCGCGCCGTCGACGCTCAACGTCACACGTAGCTGCTGCGTGATGGTCTGGTCCGGAAGCGCAATCTTGAGACGGCCGCACCCATCTAATGACTCCGGTACGAGCGCTGAGGCCCATGAGTGAATCTCTCCTCTCCCTCCCTGCAGCTCGACCATGCCAATATTCACCCAAACTGGCACCAAGATGCTGCTGCTGCTGCTGTGACTACTGCTAGGGTCGCTGCTCAGGGCGTCGACAGCTGCCGACAGCGCCCTCACGCCCGCACGCTGGTAGTGCACCACAACGTCGGTTGCGTGCACAGGCAGTGGAAAGAGCAACTCGATCCCGTGAGCAGCTTCGTACGTGCTCATGGGGATCCAAGCGTCAGTAGGGCCCACCATGCAATTCGAAGCCTCGCCCTTGATGCCGCCACGAGCTACGTCACCGCTGAGATCATCTCCATTCTCTTCAGTGAACCGGCCTCCGCGGACGGGCCCTAAGGCCCCCTGTGCTTCGTACGCGAAGTCGCTGCTGCTTGTAAGGTTGATGGCCCATTGATGCACCACCTCGAGCGGGCGTACACCTGCCGCGATGCTCTCGAATGTGGCCAGCGTCGGCAGCGTCGGCAGCGTCGGCAGCGTCGGCAGCGAAAAGGACACGCCATCGAGCGCCACAACGAGGTTCAGGATTGCGACGAGTACCTTTAGCGGTGACTGCCGTGCTCGGTAGCCCACCTCATTGATCAAGGGCAAGAGGCGCGACCGGCACGCGGCGAGCAAAGAGGCGCTCGAGGACGACACGCACGCACAGAGTGCCTCGACTGGGCTCATGGTGTCGCCTTCGCTGTGCACGAGCGGCGAGGACGAGAAGGACGTGGTCAACTGAGATGACGAGAGAAGGATGGACGCCTGTACGTTCGCCCGGATGGATCGAAGTTGAGAGCGCACGCCCGTGGCGCCCACAAGCGAGGTCGAGTACCGTCGCATCATCTCCTCCGCCGCTACATGGAGCCTATGCTCGAGGCCCACGCGACGCGCATTCAGGTCCTCGTTGAGTGTCTCGACGCAAGGCACGCGCTTCGCTTCCACAATGACCCATCCAAAGGCGTCGGGCAGCTGCAAGCTCGTGCAGACAAGGCTCAGCAGAGCAGCTACGACGGTCGCCGGCGTATCCACGAAGAGAACCCAAATTTGGAAGAGGGCCGCCGCTCCCATGAACAGTTGGAGGCTCTTGGCAAGGTACTCCTCCGCCGTTCCACGTACACTCTCCACTTGATCTACGAGGAGCTCAGCTCGTTGGGTGAGAGCGTTCGCAGTGGTGATCGCTCCTTTGAGCCGCTTATCGGTCACGGCCAGAGTCAGCTCCTCGGCGACCACATCCTCATAGGCCTTTGCGTACCTGGTCGCAACCTCACCCTCCGCTGGCTCCGCTTCTCCATCATCGCTCATGATGGGAGTGAACAAAAGGGCAAGGATCGCACCGAGGGGCAACAAGTATGCTGCGCTGATGGGCAGTGGACTATATGCAGCCTCGAACGCCACGGCAGCACAGATGAGCGGCACGCCAAAAATGATGCCAATCACAAGCGTCGAGGAGGGCAGCTGCGGAGGAGCTGCAAAAAGCAGCGGCATCTCTTCGAATGCTGGCGCTGGTGCGAACACTGGCGCTGGCGCTAACGCAGGAGCCACGTGGGGAGCACTGCGTTTGATCGGCTTGAGACCGATGCTCCGTCTCCACTCATCGTGCAGCGCTTGCTTGGCTGCCCATTCTGCCTTGCGATCATCTGCAGTCTGACCCGCACTTGTCAGAGCTCGCGGCGCTGGCAATCGGACCGGAGCAGGCTGCCGTCGCTGCTGCGGGCGTCGTGAGGTACGTCGAGGTGGCATCGGCTCTCCGGAAGGCTGTCCCAAATTCCCGCGGTGGAGACTTGAAAATGCGAAAAGGTCAGCTACTGTGCTGACCTTTTTGTACACACCGATCATAGACACCGAGTACGACGTCCGGTCAGTCGTCATCATGATCACGTGATTCCGTGATTCTGTTCGGATTGTTTGAGGGAGACCAACGCCATCACAGGTGGAGATGACCGGCGGCACTTTACTTGACCATCTTTCATGACATCTTTACTCGACTCTGTAGACTCTAGTGTCATTGTTGTTGTATTCATTTCCTGATCAGGTCATATTGATTTCCTCATCAGGCTCCCAACGCGCGGGAGGAGCATCCCCATGCTGGGGTTGAGCGTCGGTGTCCTCTTTGGGGCTGAGACGCTCAGCCTCGGCCGCCGCCTCGGAGCACGTGCCCAAGGCAAGTGCGGCCTGCTGGGCTGACTCATCCGAGCCGTGCTCGAGTGTGCCGTGCTCCTCTGCAAGGCGCTCAAACCGCGGCCTGGGGCGGCGCGGGATATGGAGGGTCTGCGTGTACCTGCCCAACGGCCTGATCCCAGCGAGGCGCCCGTGCTTTCTCAAGTGCCACGCGAGCAGTGCAGTTGCCACAAAGAGGAGCCCCACGGTGAGTGCCCAGCTGAGCGTCAGAGGATTCGTCAGAGCTTCTGTTGCCTCGGGCACCGTACTAGTCGTCGGTTGCGCTCGTGCAGGCGCCGGTGGCCCCGGTGGCGGTGTCGAGGCGTTCTGCAAGTAGAGCGACGCGGGGCGCCCGAAGCCAGAGAGCGCAATGAGAGCAGCCGGGCACTCGACCGGACGCCACTGGTGCTCCGGGTTGTCCGCTGCCTCGAGCCAGTCCACGGACCACAAACAGCCCGCGAGCGCGGATGCGAGGCGAGGGACGGCGCCGTACAGCGCGTGACAGTGGCGCCGCACGCATGCCTTCCGATGGGAGGCATCGGTCACACTCAGCGGCTCGGTCTCCAAGCACTGTGAGAGAAGGCCACCGTATTGGCGGCCGAGCGGAGGTACCTGGCCCGCCTCCACCCTCCACTGCACGGAGCACGCGTCAAAGAGTCCGACACCTCCGCCAGGGATCATCAGATCGAACTGGCCGGGCGCGACGTCGTACCCAATGTTCGTCGCTTGCACAATCAGGCGCTTACCCGAGCGCGAAAAGTTGAGCTGCGCCGCACCGACGTCGTGGACGAGGCGCGAGCCCGCTCGCGCGAAGCCGGTGAAGCGGAGCTCGAAGCACGTGCCGCACGTCCGACGCGGATCGAAGCCCGGCGTGGCGGCAAACGCGTACGCCGTCCGATTGGATGCGTCATCACGGGTCGCCACGAAGGGGGCATGATCCAAGCACGCGTGCGCTGTGCCGCCCGGCTCGCAGGCACTGACAGCCTCTACGGAGCCTGGTTGAGGGGAGGGCAGCGTGCTGCCGACGGAGTCGCATGAGCGGGCGGCAGGTAGGAAGGAAGGCACGCTCCCAAGCCAGCTGCAGCTGGGCTTACAGCAGTCCCAGTAGCGCGTGGCATAGCCAGGAAGCCACGGCCATGTACCAGGGGGAGTCGAGGGCACGGGCGGGGCGGCGGGAGGGGCGGGCGGCGGGCTGGGCACTGCCGGCCCTTGGCAGTACACGCCGCCACACTCGCCCACGCACCGTCCCGCGTTCCGACCGCAGTAGCTCTGGTCTTCCCAAAAGGATTTGAGTGTGCCGCCCTCGGCGGCATTCGGACCGGAGGCACTGCGTTCGGTGCACCAGGACGGCGCGTGGCGTGCGGGCGTCCATGGGCAACCGCACTCGCGAGAGTAGCAGCCGCCAAACCAGCCATCGAGTGGCGGGTGCGCTGGTGGCATGGGTGACGCAGGGGGCATGGGCAGCGATGGCGGGTGGGGTGGCGGCATCGGCGGTACCGGTGAAAAGGGTGGATAGGGCGGCGCGGTGTAGCCCTCACACCAGACGCCAGCGCAACTGACACATGTCGCCTCGAGCCCATCTTGGCATAGAGGCTCGATAAAGTAAGCGGCGTTCACGTGAGGATCGTGGTCGTTGGTATTTGCACACCACGCTTCGCCGCTCAGATACGGAGGGCATCCACACTGCGGTAGGTAACAGCCGGCCCGCGTCGGCGAGAAAGGTGGACGTGGTGGCGATGGCGGCGATGGCGGCGCGCTCGGTCGCGGTGGCGCGACGGTTCCTTCGCACCAAAGCCCGTTGCAATCCGTGCACTGTGATCGACCGCCGGACTGGCAATAGCTGCTCGGCATGAAGTATCCGGCATCAAAAAGAGGGTCCTCGTCATTTCTATTCCCGCACCACTGCGGCCCATTTGTGTATGGTGGACAGCCGCACTCGCCCAAGTAGCAACCAGTGTAGAATGGCATGCACTCGGAATCGTGGAGGGTCCACGAGGCTGGTCCACAACGACTGACTAGTCCACGTGAGCGAGCGACGCCCGCGAGAAAAATTGAAGCACTCCCAAATATGGGGGTCGGACGGATGCAAGATACCTTGATCATAAACATGATACACGTTCACGTTCACGTTCACGTTCACGTTAAATAGCCATCTTGGCAAGACGCACAATACATGATACATGATTCATCAAGTCGATACGGAGGGACCCACATGATCATTCCGACAAGAGCGTGGGTCAATCCTTCATGAACTTGTCCAACATGTTCGATGAACAATACAAAGTCAGAATCACGTATCACGTATCATGTATCTTTACATCCGTTGGGATGTAGGGATCAAGGTACATGTATGTTAGATGGAAGTAAAGATACAAGATACGTGATACATGATACGTGATACATGACTATCGGTCTATCGCCCCCTAGTACATGTATCATGTGACTCCAAGTACTCTCCCCTGTTGCTCTGAGCCTGCGTCGTGGCAGCCCAAAGCCCAAAGGAATCTCGATCGGTGTGGATGTGGCACGTCACTCAAGACGTGAAGATGATGCTGATGCAGAGAGCGCCAGCATGGCCACAAGCCCCTTCGTTCGCAGCGTGCACCCTGCAAGTGTGAACTGACTACGC
>Ga0180442_101184_pt1 | contig 16646 bp, 15 predicted proteins | sample ChrtobMetP5_16mM_FD_119746 | JGI IMG/M metagenome (GOLD analysis project Ga0180442, IMG submission 119746) | Chrysochromulina tobin associated microbial communities from unialgal haptophyte culture, Seattle, Washington, USA - P5_16mM MetaG | ecosystem: Host-associated > Algae > Haptophytes >... | reverse complement strand
GCTTACGCACTGCTCGAACGCCTGTTCGAGCGTGCGCTCGCCCGCGCCTCCGCCTGCGCCTCGCTCCATATCGAAGTACTCCCTGCGGCCGGAGCCGCGTAGCCGCGTCACCGGTCCTACGTGGCCTGACGTGACCGGGCCCGCCCCGTCGCCGCGCCAGACCGGGGAGACGTTCCGTCCACTCTGAAAAGAAACGGCAAACGGTCACCGCACCCCTTTGCATTTCGTCCGGATTGCCGTAAAACCCAAAACACACACACTCCACAGTTATGCAATCTTAGTAGCTGCCTCTACCATGGTATCGTCGTTGCTTCGGTTTCGCAAGGACTCGATCTCGATGAGCACACTCCAGGCTTTCAAGACGTTGATGGCTGTGCCCCAGTGAGCTCCTTGGTCGAGAGTCATCTTACGCCATTGCGACTGAGCCAGAGACTCATTACGAGCTGCTCCCAACGTGAGAGACTCGTTACGAGCTGATCTCAACGTAGTCCCTCCAGTTGATGACGAGGCGTGACCCTCGTAGGCGTTCCAGCCAGTCCCGTCCGTTGCGATCAGCCCGACCGTCTCGTCCCAAGCAGAGGCCACATGCGTCACTCCGCAGGCGGCTTGCCATACAGCAGGAAGCTCCCGACGATACTTTGCAACGTTATCCGGGCACTCGCCTCGCGATCTACTCAAGGTCCAGCCCATGCGCGGATGCAGATCGAGCAGGATCATCCGCTGCCGGAGCTCCTTCTGGTAGGCTGTGTCCTTGCATCGGGGTTGGAGCATCCTGGAGATGACGCTCGCATCATTGACTCCAGGTCGTCGTATCCAATCGGCTGAGGCCGGATGACCTTGCCACAGCCACACGACAACATCCCATTTTTTGAGGTCTTGCATAGCTGGAATTGTCGGCGGAACACCCACTTCATGGAAGGTCAGGGACACATTGCCCTCGCACGCTTGAGCATTCCTAACATGAGTGAGCTCGTGCCGGCAATTCCTTTGGGCTAAATAGAGCTCGTCTGCCCATTCGCAATCCGCGGGGAAGCCGCCCGGCCGGATGGCAAGATAATCACGCGTCAGGAGCAAGAGCAGTCCCCAGAATGCAAGCCGTGTGGTCGACTCCCCGACAAAGAGGATGCGCTTCGTACCTGTCTTGCGAAGGATTTCGCACGGCGTGGCCGATGGATATGGATGCCGCACTCGGAAGCGTGTGGGGCTGCACTCCCATCTCGTCTCGAGGCCATCCGCACACCACTCCGGGTCATGAAACCAACGCACGTGTGACGAAGAGGTGTTTGCCCAGAATTTCTTTAGGTCGTCGATGGTCGCATTCTTCAAGAGAGGGCATAGCGTCTGGCAATGCTCCGGAAACTGCAGCAAAATGCTGTCTCGATGCGGTGAGCTCATCTCCGCAGGGAGCATTGTGCCCCGCGACGCGTGTTCAGTACAGAAGGGAAACTGAGAGTTCTTTGACAATGCGCGCCGTGCCGGCGCGGCGCGCGCTCGGTATGCGGATGCGCGGACCGCGGTCGCTCTCCAGCGTTCACTCAGACCACAGGCCACAGAGCTTCAGCTTGTGGACCGGACACGGAAGAGAGCTCTCTTTAACACCGACGACAGATCTCCGAAAAACAAAAGACACTTTCACGCAGCTCTTACGGTCTCGTTTCGAACAGCAAATACAGGCCTCTTCGTCGAAATACACAATACGGTGTCACAAGTTAGTCCCGTCTCCCGAGAGGCGGCGTACCCGGCGGTCGCGCAGCAGGTATACCGCCTTACCGCAGTATCACGGTGCCCTATTATACTGCTCCCAGCACTCTGCAGAACAATAACACCGAAAGTCGCCGAGCTCGTACGAGTCGCCTATGGCCAAACGTTGCACACGCTACGGGCCTCGCATGGCGCGCGCCCCTGACCAAAGTACTGCCGATCGTTTGTCTCAAACTTCCGACTTGTCTTGCGCCTTGCCACGGCTCACGGCGGCATCATATCGCTTCGCGACCTCCTCCCATGAAACAATGTTCCAGAAGTCCTCGACGTAATTTTTGCGCACGTTCTGATGCTTGAGGTAGTAGGCGTGCTCCCACACGTCGAGGCCCAAGAGCGCCACGAGCCCCGGCTGCATCGCCGGCGTGTCCTGGTTGGCCGTCGTCGTGATCTTGACTGCTGCGGTGGCTTGATCGTACACGAGCCAAGCCCAGCCCGAGCCAAACAGCTCGAGCGCCGCAAGCGCAAAGTAGCTCTTGAAAGACGCAAAGGAGCCGAACGCGGTCTGTATGGCTTCAACCAGAGCTGGCTGAGTCGGCTCGCCACCTCCATCAGGTGACATGCCGTCAAAGAAGAGGCCGTGGTTGACGTAGCCGCCGCCGTGGTTGCGAAGCGCATTTTGCAACGCTTTGGGCGCCTCGTCCAAGTGCCCGAGCAGTTTGTCGATGCCCATCTTTGCGAGATGCTTGTGAGCCGGGTCGCTGCGGAGTGTGGCCAGAGCGGCGTTGAGCTTGTCGGTGTAGGTCTGGTGATGCTTCAGGTGGTGGATCTCCATCGTCCGAGCGTCAATGTGCGGCTCGAGCGCGTTGTAGTCGTACCGCAGCGGCGGCAACGGGAGATTTTGGCTCAGCACGAGTGCGGTTAGGGTCAGCATGTCGGGCTTGACGAGCAGGGACGCCTTCAATCGCAGGCGAGAGAGGACGAGCAAGGGGACGCGTGAATTCGCCCAGGCGTGAGAGGGGAAAATGACGAAGCCCTTGATGACTTTTGATGACGAGAGTTTGTCGGCTGAGAGAGGGAGATGGTACTGTACCGAAGGAGTGTTGCATGCTGCCCGTGGAAACGGGCTCCCGTAAAAGGGGTTTTCGATTGTGTCGGACAAAGAGAGGATCCCCTCCAGCAGAGTCGTCACATTCACTACGACACCATGGCTCATGCCTTGGGGCGTTGCCTGCTATTCGTCGCCATCGCCGGCGGGGGGGTTCTGGGGGAGGGGATCGTTGGAAACGACGCCATCCTCGACGCCCCCTCCCGCCCGTGCGCGCCCGTGCCAGTGGCCGTGCTCAGTGATCGGCTCGAACAAATGCTCGCCGTGGTACTTAGTGCGCAGGCCTCGGCGGAGGACTCGACGTGCTTCGACTGGCATCTCTTCACGTCGGACGCTCCACGCCTCTCGCGACTCCTCGATGACCAGGCCATCGTCGCCGACCAACGTCATGCGACCATCGTCTATTCGCTACAAGATGCGGAGGTCGCCCTGGAAAAGCGCGGGATCACCCCCGTGTGGCAGCGCGCAAGCTTCCGCGCGGCGGCATCGGGCAAACCGCGGCGCACGCCCTGGTCGCTGCTCGAGCGCACCTCCGACTCAGACCCCAAGCACGCGCATCCCCTCAATCTGTTGCGTTTCTACCTTGCGGATCTGCCCGCCTTCGAGGGCGTCGAGCGGCTCCTGCTCCTTGACGACGATGTGTGCGTGCAGCAAGACCTCAAGGAGGCCTTCTTCGCGCCGTCGCCCGTGCGGCACACCTCGGACGGCCCCACGCCCGACACGGTGCCCGCTCTCATCGCCTCGTGCCAGATGCAGCGCTTCGACACGTCGACGCGCCGATTCGCCATCGGCCAGGGCACGCTGACCTACGCCGACACCCCCTTCTTAGGCGCGGTCGGCGGGCCGGCGGGGTACGCGCTGTGCCCGGAGGACGATGGGGACGACGAAGATGCCTCCGCCGCCGAAGTGGCAGCCCTCGAGCGCCGCCGCCGCGCAGGATGCGCACCCGCTGCTCTCGAACCCAAACTCAGCCAACTGTATCGGCAGATCAGTGCCCAGCACAGCGCCCGACCCAGCAATTTGATCACGGCAGGGGGGAGCGAGTCGGCGGACGACGTGTCCATCGATCCCGGTGGCGACGTGTCTCTCGCGACCATCGACCCCGACGTCGCCGCCAACCTTGCCATCCGGAACACGACTGCATGGAACTATGGCGTGGCCCTCATGCACCTCGATACCTGGAGATCGCGTAAGCTGCTCGAGCGCTTCGATGCCTGGTGCGTTGCCAACGAGCACTTTGCTTTCTTCGCGCCCACATCGGTGAGCTTTGGGCTCGGGCTCGCGTACCTCACCCTCGCGGGCCAGGTCGCGTGCTGGCCCGCCGGCACGGTTCTCGACGGCCTCGGCTTCCTTACGTGGGCCGACCTGCAAGCGAACGGCATTGGACTCGACGAGATCGAGGTGCGTGCGTGTGCATGCATTTGTATGCGTGCATGCCTGCATGCAGAGCCCGCGAGACACCTCTAAGCATCCTCGCCTCACGCCCCCGTCTGGTGCTGTCCCTCCCCTCGCACCATCCCGCATGAGTCCGTTTGTTCATCTCCCCACCCCTTTCCCCCCCTTGTTGCTCCCGCCTTTGCTCAGGCGGCGTCCGTCCTCCACTTTGCGGGAGGACGCAAGCTCGCCTCTGCCCTGCAAGCCACCTGCGACGCCTTCGAGATCTCAAGCGCGATTCAGGCGGCAAGTGTGGGCCCCCGCCGGCTTCAGGACGCCAGTGGCTACGGCGCTGACGACGAGCCACCACCGATCCCGCCGCTCCCCTCGCCCCCCTCGCTACCCCCCTCGCCCGACCCGCCTCCGCCGCCGCAGCAAGTCCTGCTGTCGGCAACCAGCGAAGCGTGCGTGGGCCCCACGTGCGCATCCACGCTGCTCGCGGCCGCGGGGATCGCCGCCACCAACCTCGGCACCGCCTCGGGCAGCACAAGTCAGACGGTGATGATGAGTGTCGTCACGTCTGTGAATCCGGCGCGCTTCGCCGAATTCCAGGAGCAGCAGGCGGCCGCGACCGCTGCAGCCGCCGCGGCATCCGCATTCCTCCCGCCGCCGCCGCTTGCTCGGCCGCCACCGCCCCAGTACCTGCCCCCGCCGCCGTCGCCATCGCTGCTGCTGTCGCCGCCACCCTTGCAATCGCCGATGCCACCACCATCGCCATCGCCGCTGTCACCATCGCCACCCTTGCCATCGCCGACGCCGATGCCGCCGCTTCCATCGCCGCCGCTGCCATCTCCGCCGCCTCCCACGACACCGCCCGCATCGCCAAAGCCACCAGCCTCACCTCCTGGCATTCCTTCGAACGCCCCCACCTCGCCGCCACCAGCGCCGCCGCCAGCACCGCCGATGCTGCCAACACTTTCTCCGGCGCTGCCGCCGCCTGCACCGCCGTTCGTGCCGGCCCCATCCCCCGCGCATCCGCCGCCAGCACCGCCGTTCCTGCCGGCCCCATCCCCCGCGCTTCCGCCGCCTGCACCGCCGTTCGTGCCGGCCCCATCCCCCGCGCATCCGCCGCCTGCACCGCCGTTCGTGCCGGCCCCATCCCCCGCGCTGCCGCCGCCAGCACCGCCGTTCGTGCCGGCCCCATCCCCCGCGCTTCCGCCGCCAGCACCGCCGTTCCTGCCGGCCCCATCCCCCGCGCTTCCGCCGCCAGCACCGCCGTTCGTGCCGGCCCCATCCCCCGCGCTTCCGCCGCCAGCACCGCCGTTCGCCCCCACCACTTCACCCAAGCTGCCGCCGCCCTACTTTCCATCGACTGCGCCCGTGCAGCCCCCGCTCGGCTACGACGTCCTCGCGCCGCCATTAGCTCCGCTCGCCTACGCTTCCCCTGCGCCGCCTGGGGTTCCACTCTCCCACATGATCCTTCCTGCACCGCCACTGGCGCCCATTAGCTCTACGACGGCGGCTCGTTCCCCACCGCCCATGGCACCCATGGGCGGTTCCATGGGCACGGGTGGTGGCTACGTCGCATTACGGCCGCCGCCCGCGGCGCCCATGGTGGGCCGTCGCCAGCTGGCAGCGCCGACCAGCCTGCGCAACCGCGGCGCGGCCTCCTCGCCCCGCTCGCCTCCTCGTGTGCGGATCATCATGATGGCCGAGCACGGCACCGACAGCCTCAACCCTACCGGAATGTTGGCGCATGCACCTCGCCGCTCGCTTCAGAGCGCGGGAGGCACGAGCGAGGGAAGCACGTGCACACAGCAGGTGACCATCGAAGTCGCGGCGCCTCAACCGACCGTCGGGGGCACAGAGGCAATGGCGGAAGCCGCTTCTCTGTTTGCTGATGCGATGGCGATCCTTCAGAACGTATCGTGCCCAGAGACCAACTTCACCCTGACCGTGTCTGTGACGACGCAAGTTGTCCTCACGCCCAATCTCACCATGCCCTCTGGGGTGACAATGACGCAATTCAGTCCACCTCCGCCACCGTCGCCGCAACCGCCCGAGCCCTCGCCGCTGCCCCCGCCGCCGACGTCGCTCGAGCCCTCGCCGCCCCCGCCGCCAAGCCCCAGCTTCCCATCGCCGCTCTCGCCGCCGCTTCCGCCGCCGTCAGTGCCCAACTTGGCGCCGACCTCGCCGCCGAGCCCAGAGCCCTCGCCACCGCCACCTCCGAGTCCCAGTTCCCCGTCGCCGCCACTGCCGCCGCCGCCCTCGCCCTTGACGCCCGAGCCGTCGCCGCCGCAGCCAGTGCAAAGCCCCGATCCATTGCCACCGCCACCGCCAAGCCCGTTGTCGCCAAATCCGTCGCCTCCACCGCCACCTTCTCCAGGCTTCCCAACCCCGTCGCCGCCGCCGCCGCCGTCGCCATCGGCGCCCGAGCAATCGCCGCCGCCCTCTTCAAGCCCAGCCCCTCCACCGGCCGCCCCTTTCCCGTCGCCGGAACCGCTGCCGCCGCCGCCGCCCTCGCCCTCGCCGCCCGAGCCATCCCCATGTCCGCCACCGCTGCCGTCGGTGCCAGAGCCGTCGCCGCCGTCGCCGTCATCGCCACCGCCACCACCGCGCACGCCATCATTGTCTCCAGAGCCCATGCCACCGCCACCGCCATCGCCCCTCTCACCAAACCCGTCGCCACCGCCGCCGCCCTCGCCTATGCAGCCGCCGCCCTCGCCGCCCTCGCCGCCACCGTCCAGTTCCCCACCACCGCCTTCCGTCCCTCCGGTTCTATCGCCGCAGCCGCTTCCGCCGCCGCCGCCCTCACCAGGCTTCCCAAACCCCTCGCCGCCGCCACCGCCGCCTCCGGCACCACCCGAGCCCTCGCCGCCGCCCACGTCCCCGCCGCCCCCGCCGCCCTCGCCCACGCCGAAGCCGCCTCCTCCCTCGCCGTTGCCCTCGCCGCCGCCCGCCCCGCCTCCTCCCTCGCCGCCGCCGCCGCCCTTGCCAGCATCGCCCGAACCTTCGCCGCCATCCACCTCACCACCGCCGCCGCCAGCCATGCCGCCGCCCTCTCCAGAGCCGCTGCCGCCGCCGCCACCGCATCCGTTGCCGCCACCACCGCCGCGCTCGCCGAGGCCGTCTCCGCCGTCGCCGTCGCCACCACCGCCGTCGCCGTCGCCACCACCGCCGACCATTCCGCCTTCGCTCGCGCCGCTACCGCCACCGCCGCCTGCGCCCTCGACACCGGAACCGTCGCCGCCCTCGTCATCGCCGCCGCCCTCCCCTCCTTCGCCGCCGCCACCGTCTCCGGAGCCGCTTCCGCCCCCGCCACCCTCACCCTCGCTGCCATTGCCCTCGCCGCCTCCGAGTCCTACCCCTCCATCGTCGCCGCCGCCGAGTCCAGCTCCGATCCCACCGCCCCCGCCCGTGCCAAGACCCCCGGAGCCATCGCCGCCGCCTTCGCATCCGCCGCCCTTGCGACCTTCGCCCTCGTTTTCACCGGAACCCAGTCCACCGCCCCCCCCTCTACCCTCATCTCCTTCGCCCTCGCCACCGCCGCACGCGCCGCCCGCACCGCCGCCGCCCTCGCCGCCCCCACCCTTGCCGCCACCGCCGCCATCTCCGCCACCGCCAAGGCCGCCACCTCCAATGCCGCCGCCGCCGTCGCCACCCCCACCCTCGCCGCCGCCGCCGGCCCCGCCACCGCCCTCGCCGACACCCTCGCCTCCCCCAACGCCACCGCCGTCGCCGTTGCCGTCCGCCCCACCCTCGCCGCCACCTCCAAGGCCGCCGCCGCCGTCGCCGCCCCCGCCCTCGCCACCTCCGCCCACGACACCGCCTTCGCCGAAGCGGCCACCTCCGTCGCAACCTCCGCCGCCGTCGCCCTCGCCGCCTGCACCACCCTCTCTACCACCACCGTCGGCGTTGCCATCGCAACCACCCCCACCAGTGCCCACGCCGCCAGAGCCTAGCCCGCCACCGCCCCCCTCGCCGATGCTGCCACCAGCAGCCCCTGCACCCTCCCCGGAGCCGGCACCGCCGCCGCCACCCTCACCCGACACGCCCGAGCCGTCGCCGCCCCCTGCAATGCCGCCGCTTCCAGCGCCGCCCCCGCCCTCGCCACCGCCGCCGGCACCGCCACCTCCCACGCCGCCGCCGCCGCCATCTCCACCACCACCGAGGCCGCCTGCACCCTCGCCGCCGCCTCCGTCTCCGCCCCCGCCTTCGCCGCCTACTCCGGCGCCGCCTCCGCCTTCGCCACCGCCGCCCTCGCCACCGCCACCGGCACCACCGCCGCCCTCGCCACCGCCTCCGTCGCCGCCACCTCCGGCACCTCCGCCGCCAATGCCGCCACCGCCCTCGCCTCCACCGCCCGTGCCGCCACCTCCAGTGCCGCCACCCCCCTCCCCGCCCCCACCATCGCCACCGCCGTCACCATGCATGCCGTGGTGCTCGATACACACAGCCCCAGCAGAACTCAAGTGCACCTTTGCCCCGTGCAAGAACTGTGCATGCTGCCTGCTCCCCGACGAAGACACATGCGGGCCGCTCAACCCACCCTCGCCGCCATCGCCGTCGCCGTCGCCGCCATTGCCGCCGCCGCCGCCGTCGCCGCCGCCATCGCCACCTCCGCCTTCGCCACTGCCGCCGTCGCCACCGCCGCCATCGCCACCGCCGCTTGCATCGGAGAAGGTGTCCCAAGAGGAGACTCTGGACGATGAGACTTCTCAAAAGGAGACTTCTCTGGAGGAGACCTCTCCTTTCGACGCAGCGCCGGAAGGAGTGAACACCCCAGCTGCAGGGGAGATCCCAGGAGCTGCAGGGGAGATCCCAGGAGCTGCAGAGGAGATCTCAGGAGCTGCAGGGGAGATCCCAGGAGCTGCAGAGGAGATCCTAGGAGCTGCGGAGAAGATCCCAACTGCAGAGGAGATCCCAGGAGCTGCAGAGGAGATCCCAGCCTCGGGCGATGTCCGCTCGAATCCTTCGCCGTTCGTGAGCGGCAATCCTGTCGATGGTTTCCCCGACTGGGCCTCTTACACGGCGCCTGATGGCCGAACGTACTATTACAATGCCAAGACGGGCGTCTCCTCCTGGAAGAAGCCCACACCTTCAGATGCAAAGGAGATCCCAGGAGATGCCGAGGAGATCCCAGGAGCTGCCGAGGAGATCCCAGGAGCTGCAGGGGAGATCCCAAGTGCAAAGGAGATCCCAGGAGCTGCAGAGGAGATCCCAATTGCAGAGGAACTCCCAGCTGATGAGATCCCAGCTGATGAGATCCCAGCTGATGAGATCCCAGGAGCTGCGCAGATGTCCAAAGAGATGGTGCGCAAGATCCTCAATGAGGCATTGTATGAAGCAAGCACTGCGGCCCCAGAGGCCCCAGCGGCTCGGGCGTCGGCTGAGGATAAGAACGAGATCGCGGATGCCGAGCCTCCAATCGCATACCATGGCCCTCCTCTTTCGGAGGACGTCGCGGATGCCGAGCCTCCAATCGCGTACCATGGGCCTCCAGCCGACACGCCGAGCCTCGAGATGCGTACCAATCCTGCGGACTTTGGCGCGTACCATGGACCTCCAGCCGACACGCCGACAGAAGCTGAGAGAAAGGCTCGTTACGCGGCTATCAATAAAGAGTTGGACGAGCTGAAGCGGCTCAACGAGCTCAAGTCCCAGCTCGAGCTCAAGGAGCACGAGTTTTACGAGCTCAAGGGGGCTGCGGCGGCGTCGGCGGCGAAGCTCAAGCTCGAGCTCGCGAATGCGCAACCCAACTTAGGCATGGCGAGCTTTTTGGAGCTCTCAGAGGAGCCGCGAGCTCTGCTGTATGAGCGCGAGCCCCAGCGCAGGCTCGGCATGGCGAGCTTTTTGGAGCTCTCAGAGGAGCCGGGACACGAGCCGCGACCACAGCCTCGCATGGCACAAGAGCGCAGCGAGCAGCTCGAGGCTGAGGTGGCCATGCCCGCCTCTGATTGCTTCTGATCTGCCTTTGATGATCTATGATTGCCTCTGATAGCCATACGATTTCCATCTGATGGCAACTGATTGCCTCCCTCATCAGGTGGCCATGCTCAAGATGACCTCTGATTGCCTCTGATGACCTCTGATGCCCTCTGATTGCCTCCCTCATCAGGTGGCCATGCTTCGCTCCGCATACTCCCGGGCGGCCTCGAGCTCCATCTCGAGGAGCAAGGCGGTGGTAGCGGCGGCAGCTGCGGCTCCAGGCTCGGTGGCGTACGCGGCGGCGGACGTGGCGGCGAATGCGGCGGCGAACGCGGCGGCGGCGTCAGCGCCTAGTGGGCCTCGGCCAGCCCAGGCTTGCGCCACGTGGGCGGCGGCAGGCGAATGCGTGGCCAATCCTGCCTTCATGCACACAGTCTGCATCCTCGCGTGCCAGAAGGTGGACGCGGCACTGGCATCGACGGGGGTTTCCAACGCTACGTGGTCGAGCTTGAGGGCGAAACCCGCACAGGCAACGACCTCCAAACCCGCACCGGCAACGATCTCCAAACCCGCACCGGCAGCGGCTGCCAAATCCGCACCGGCCGCGAAGCTTGCACCTTCAGCGGATGCCAAACCCGCACCGGCAGCCGTGACGCCTGCACTGGCTGCCATACCGGCAGCGGAGGCGTTGCGTGGCAAGACCTCGGCGGTGGAGGGGGCGAAGGCGAAGGCGGCTGAGGCTGAGCGCGCGAGGGCGGAGCCGGAGGCGAAGGCGGCGAAGGCGAAGGCGGCGGCTGCGCATGCGGAGGCGGCGAAGGCGGCGGAGGCTGAGCGCGCGAGGGCGGTGGCGGAGGCGAGGGCGACGGCGGCTAAGGCGGAGGCGGCGAAGGCGGCGGCGTCGAAGGCGGGCCTTTGGGCGGAGGCGGAGCGTGCGAGGGCGGAGGCGGCGGCGAAGGCGGCGGCGAAGGCGGCGGAGGCTGAGCGCGCGCGAGCGGCGGAGGCGGCTGAGCGCGCAGCCGCCAAGCCCGCACCGGCAGCGGCCGTGAAGCTCGCACCGGTACCGGTTGGGACGACGCCACCGCAGCCAGCCTCGACGGCAACGGCCGACCCGCGTGGCGGCGCGTACTTCACTGCGGAAAGGTCGAACTACAAATCATTCTGCGCCGGGCACAACTCAATCGTTCAGCTCGGCTCGTTCGCCGAGTACACTGTCGCACTGGCGGTTGAGTTCCTTGAGGCTCACGTGGACAACTGGTGAGTCCATGCATGTACATAAGTTTGTCATACATGTGCTCACGCTGCATGCACTCGCGCGCATTCACGAAGCTCATTCCCGGCGGAAGTACGTTCGTACGCGTACGTGAGGGTGTGAACGTTAACACGACTGACGCGAAACCGGTGTTGTGGTGCACATGAGTTTCTTTTGATGGAAACCAAGGCCGAGTTTCCGACGCTCTCGCCGCGATCGTTGCTTCAAGCGGCGGGACTCGCGCCTAAGCACTTTGAGACCGCACCGTCCAAGCCACCGACCGCGCTCGATGAGCTCCAGCCGTCCGAGGATGAATTGGCCACCGTCTTGCGGCCGTACGTTGAGCGCAATCATCCCTGCGTGCTGCGCAAGGTGCTGGCAGAGTGGGCGCCCGTGCGCTTGTGGGACGACGCGCATTTGCGGGCGACGTGCGCGACGGCGAGCGTACCCGTGCGTTCCGTCGAGGCGCCAGATGGCCGCGTTGGCGATCCATCTCGCACAGGCATGTACGCCACGGAGCCAAGCATGGTCCCGCTGGGCGACCTGCTCGACGTGCTCGCGGATGCAGAGGCGCACGGCTCGAACGCACCCGTCTACGCGGCGCAGCTGCGGCTGCGCACGCACCTGCCCGCGCTCTTTGCCGAGACGCGGCCGGCGCCCGCGTGCCTCGAGGCCCTCGGCCCGATCTGGCGCAACGCACCATCCATGTACATCGGCTGTGGAGCGCGCTCGCCGCTGCACTTCGACTGCCTTGAGAACGTGCTGTGCCTCGTGCGTGGGCGCAAGCGCATCGCACTCTGGCATCCGGCGCACACGCCGCTGCTCTATGCGGGCGGCGGCGGCAGCTCACTCTTCAGCCAAGTCGACGATGTTCTGTCGGCCGAGGCGCACGCCGCGTTCCCGCTCCTGGCTGAGGCGTCGGCGCTCGCACTGCACGTGGAGCTGCGCGCGGGTGACGCGCTGTACCTGCCCTGCGGCTGGTGGCACGATGTGCGCACGCCGTCGGGCGAGCGCAGCCTGAGCCTATCCTTTTGGGCGCAGCAGCCTGAGTCCAAGCTGTTAGCCGCCAGTGACGAAGTTGTCGATCCTGGTGAGCACGAGGGCGCAGAGCGAGAGGCGGAGTCGCGATTCGCGATCAGGTGATAAGTCAGACTCAGTCATTCAAATTATTAAGTTACCACGGTCTATCGGACCCGGTCCTCAATACCCGAGTCGACCAGCTTCATCCGACCTGAGAGCTGAGCAGTTCGCTGCGACCGCCGCGATCGATGTGCCGATTCAATGCCCATCGATCCTTTCGCGATTTGACTTGACCTGACTTGGCTTGACTTGACTTGATTTGACTTCACAAACATTTTGGCTTTTCACTTCGTCGTGGAGCGTCGCAAGAAAGCCACACCATGGCCTCGGCCGACACGATCGCAAAGATGGAATTCATCGTCGAAGCGTGGGAGCGTGAGGATTTGACCGTCCGGCAGAAGTGCGTCATGGTCCTTGGGCTCCAGGAACCCTTGCCAACGTCGGCAGAGGTCGTCAAGAAGCAGTTCGCGAAGCTCAGGGTGGAAATTCATCCTGACAAGACGGGTGGCCTCGAGCTCTCGACCAAGGCCTTCCAGATCGTCCAGAGTGCAATCCGTGAGATCGAGAAGTACGTGAAGGTGAGCAAAGGCTTCGTGGCAGCTAAGAAACCCACGAGCGCTTCTCAGCCAGCGACCGCCGTCGCGGCCGCAGCCAATCCCGCTGGCACGAGTGCATGGAACGCGCCGCCGCCACCGCCCCTTGATCCGCAGCTGCCGTTGCAGCAGCAGCCACCGCCGGGGTCCGTGGCGACCAAAGCGGCGACGGTGGGTTCGTCGGCGGGTCGGCTGCCTCGGCTGCAGTATCACGCAGAGCCCGCGGCGACGGGAGCAGCGGCAGCGGATTCATCTGCGGCGTCTGTGCGCACGCCTAGTGAGGCCGAGGTAGCCTCGGTCTTCCACCAACCGGCAGGGTGTTGCAAGCTGGGGATCTCAAGAAGCCTGTGCGAGCTTACATACGGCCATGGAGCCGAGATCGTCGGCCGGCGCGTGGCAGTGTACTGGAAGGGTGACAAGCTCTGGTACGACGGCACGGTGGGGGCGTACGATCCTGCGGACGGGGTTCATCAAGTCGTTTACGATGACGGGACCGTGCAATGGGAATCTCTCTATTTTGTCCGGCTGCGCTGGCGCTTCCTGGATCCGAGGATCCCGGAACCCACGAGACAAGCTCCTCCCAAGAGACCGGCCCAGCTGCGGAAGCCGCCGCCGATTGGAAAGCCGGCGCCGAAGCCGGCGCGAAAGCCGACGCCGAGGCCGACGCCAAAGCCGACGCCGAGGCCAACGTCGAGGTCGAGGGTGGGCGTGGTGATAAAGAAATTGGCCTCCAGGGCCAGGGCCGCGGCCGCCGTCAGACCGGCGGTGGAGGGATGGATACGCAGGGCGATGGCCAACGAAGCGGAGATGCAACGCCAGAGGAAGGCCCGCCACAGCGACGTCGCTGGCGACGTCGAGGATGAATGCGACGAGGACGCCGAGGACGACGAGGACGGGGAAGAGGACGACGAGGACGGGGAAGAGGAAGACGAGGAGGAGGAGGAGGAAGACGAGGAGGAGCAGGAGGAGGGTGAGGAGGAGGACGAGGAGGAGGAGGAGGACGAGGACGAGGAGGAGGAGGAGGAGGAGGAGGAGGGCGAGGAGGAGGAGGAGGAGGGCGAGGAGGACGACGAGGACGACGACGAGGACGACGACGAGGACGACGACGAGGACGACGACGAGGACGACAACGAGGAAGACGAGGACGACGAGGACGACGAGGACGCTAAGGCCATGACGACCTTCAATCGAGAGCTCGAGCCCCTCCTTCGCCAATCGGCAGCTGCGGACGCGCCGAGCGATGCCGCTGTCTGTCCGAGCGTCAAGAGGAGCAGCGTCAGGAGGAGCGGCGTCAGGAGCTTGAACGTGGGCGAGGAAGCCGCACGCGCGTGCGCGGCCTACTTGACCAAGTTCTGGAAGGACGGCCAACTCCCGATGCGGTACGACTGGGGCCTGTCGTGCATGCCGCTGGGGGGCTACAACACCTACACCACGACGCAGTCACCAATCAACAAGCAGCGGCAGCTCTTGAACACCCTCTTGATGACGACGGATGTGCTGCCGCTGGTGCGCGACTGCCTGCCCGGCTTCCGCGCCATGGAGCGGCATATGGTCAGGTGGCTGAAGGCGAGGTTCGGGACCAGGGTCAAGCTCTTCGAGGCCCACGGCTTACGCCAAGGGCCCCTGACCAAGAGTTCGACGAGCTTTGCCATCCATCGAGACGACGAGGTGTACGATTTCATCAAGTACTCCGTCATCGTGAAGCTCACGTCCGACGAGGCGGGCGAGGCGGCGTCGTCGATGCGCGTCGTGGGCGCGCCGCGCCACTTCAAGTACGGCCCGACGGCCGGCGATAGCGGCTGCTTCCGCGCGGGGCTCTTCCACGAATCGGTTGAGCCGAGGTCTGCGCGCGAGCACTTCAAGATTGCCTTCTTCTTCCGTCGCCGCCGAAAGCAAGGCAAGGCTTCCCCTGGTGTCTAGGGCCGCCGGCTCCTGTAGAGCGGCGAGCTTGTCATCGCGCGGCTGTCTCTTAGTTTGTCTCTTGGTCAGTGCGTGGGTGCGCAGACTGCGCGCGTTGGCGCGTTTCGGGCGGGGACGACCAGCGACAAGCGAGCAGCGTGTATACGGTCTCCGAGCTCGACGGAAGGTATACACCGAGAGCGTGTTAATTAATTGATTAGGGAGTATTGTGTAGCGATTACGTATAGATCATACGGTCCTCGGAACGGTCATTGCGGGGCATAGAACCGACTGGTCGTTTCAGAGCCGCCCGCGTGCCGTGAGGACACTCTCGCGTCGCGGAAATGCTTTGGGCGCGTGGGTACGGAATGCGTTTGGTGGACGAGCGCAAAGTTCCGAAATGGGGGCACTCGAATAGGAATTGCACCCCCCCCAGCAGTATGAGGGAACGTGCGAGATCCTTGCCCTTTTTGGGCTCGATTTCTCGTGAACGTGAACGTGCTTCGCATTTCGAGCAACACTCGTACGCGCAGATGGTGAAGGCGCGAAAGGCGGCGCGGCATCCGTCGGGCGATAGGCCCGCCTGGCACGTCGAGTCGCGGAAGCTATCAGCTGTCGTGCAGCAAACCAAGGCGAAATTGGCGAGGTTCCTGCGGGGTGCGAAGCGGGCCGTTGCCCGAGCCGGAGATGTGGCACCGGCAGTGGCGACTCGCGCTCACGGTGCGCTCAGGCGAGGGACGGATGGTCGGCGGCCTCATTCGAGGCGCCGATCGCGCTCTCCTACCGCGCGGACTCCTGCCTCTGTCGCATCTCGAGCAGCCTCTCGTTCGCCACCGGCTTCCGGGTCGGCATCTTCGCCATGTTCCTCGACCTCGTCCTCCTCATGTTCGGTGGCGTCCTCGCACCCCTCCTCCTCGTCGAGATTCCCCTCCTCGACTCCATCGCCCTCATCGGGAGCGCCTCCCCCTTTGCCCTGCGCCGCGTCCCCTTCTTCCTCTCCGTGCCCGTCCCCGTCCAGCATGGCCGCTCGGAACGGAGGCGGCTGGTACGTCGCCACACGGAGCAGAGCAATGCACGCTTCGCGACCTAGAGTGCCCTCGGGATCGCCTCGACCTGGAACGGATTTCAAGATGAGGCTCCGAGCCACGGACCGACCTTGCGTACCGGACCCCATCGTGGGCGATAAACTCACCGTTTGGTATGAACATGGAGGCCAGGTTGCTGCGTGGCGCGGCGCTGTCGTGCGCCTGCGCCGCGACGGCGCCGAGATGCTCGTGAGGTTCGACGCGATGCCGCCCCATCACGCCGACAAGGAAGCATGGATCGACATTGCCGAGGACGAATGGGCACTGGGTAGCCACTGGAGCCGAACCCCAAGCGGCGCGCAAATCGCGGAGGCGTGCGCCAAGGCTCGAGGGGCGTCAAAGGCCGCGGCTGCGGCACTCAAGGCCGCGGCTGCCGCTGTCGCCGCCGCCACCACCCTTGCCGTCACCGCCGCCACCCTCGCCGCTGCCACCCTCGCCGCTGCCACCCTCGCCGCTACCAACGTTGCCGTGGACGCTTCGGCCTCGTCCCATATTACGCCGACCTTGCACGCGGTTGCGTCGAGCGGACGCGCGTGGCCGCCCCAGTTCGCGGCCGCCCTCTACGAGCTCGCCGGCTTGCACGAGACTATGGCTCGTGCGGGCTGGGTTCCAAACCGCCCATCCCTGGCGCT
>Ga0180442_101177_pt1 | contig 16709 bp, 11 predicted proteins | sample ChrtobMetP5_16mM_FD_119746 | JGI IMG/M metagenome (GOLD analysis project Ga0180442, IMG submission 119746) | Chrysochromulina tobin associated microbial communities from unialgal haptophyte culture, Seattle, Washington, USA - P5_16mM MetaG | ecosystem: Host-associated > Algae > Haptophytes >... | reverse complement strand
GCGGGCGCTGCAGCAACCATAGGCTTGATGTTGGAGTCGACAGCACCCAGCGGCTTACATGCAGGTGTCTCCATGCACGAGGGTGGGGACGCGTTTGGGTTTGGGAGCGCGTGTGGCGGCGGCGAACGCGGCATCGTGTGGTCGCACCGAGCGGCCATGCGTTTTTGACTCTTTGGAGCTTGAGCGTTTGCGGGCATGGGCGCCGACCAGGACGGCTATTCTGTGTCGGCGAAAAGCGGCCACTTCACACGATTCGTCGATTCCTGCAGACGATCCCGGGCTTTTGGTGCCCGCCTTTTCCGTTCACACCGGCTCAGTATCAACGAGAACGCGACTCGTCGACAGAATTCATTCCTGAATGACCTTGTTAATAGAAGCGCATGTTTTTTCAGATTAAAAATCAAAAATCGAACCCTACATGTTATCCAAACCTTAATCTCCAGGACCTATAACCAACACACGGAATCTACCATGAAAATCACCACGCGGAAAGCTGTACATGTATGGTTTGTTTGTTTGGAGCGCTCAAGCTGTCGTGTGAACGGTGTGCTCCTGTGGGGTCTCGGCTCTGCGCTATCTTCGGATTGTATCGGATAGACGGATACATGTAGTTCGCCTGCCCCGGCGATAAGCACTTAACAGTAAATTGCTCAAAACCTTTGGGGATTCGCGGCTGCTCCCCGCCGCGCCCGTATCAGCGCGCTCTCGTTTGGATCCATGCATGAATCTTGGAACTCGGAGCTTAGCACACTTCTGGGGATAACTGGGGATTTTAGGGATGGACGCGTCTCGCGAGAAACCTCGAACTCTTTATGAAAAAAACTTACCCAGTACATTTACATGAGTATGTTTCGTTCCAAAATCATCGAACCCAGGTGCACCCAGGGGGATCTATCGCCAGCCAGTACTGTACCAGTTACAAGGAATTTGCCGATTAACGGCCTGTGTCAATACATCTACGGGTAGTGTTACCACGGGCTGTGTCGGCCACACCTCCGTCCATGGTGATAGTGGCTCCTGTGCTTAGGGTCCCCCAGGCATTTTTTTCTCATTCTGTTCACACCCTTTCTGTTCACGCACTACATGTAGGAGAAGAACATGAATGCAAACGAGTGCACGTCATGCGATTTACGGCCGCTGCACCTCGAAGCGGAGTCCCTGAGACATCTGAGAGACCTCAGCACCTTCGATCCAAGGCACCCCAACCTGTCAACAAAGGGTATGCTCACCTTCACTAACATGCCGGCTGCCTGTGTGCAGCAGCCCGAGTTGACGAGCTCGTTTTCCAAGCTGCGCGATGCGCTCGTTGGCCACAACGGCGGTTGGGCTCTCTTCATTGGTGACAGTGACACACGCTACTTTGTCTTGACGCTCCTGCAAGCCATCGCTGCTACTGCTTACTCGCCTGCTGTGGCTGCGCGAAACTCTGGCCCTTGGCTGGGCGTTGGGGTTGAAGGGTTTGGACCGCCTGAGGAGAAGAAAGATTGGATGCGGCGTTGCTTGCTTGACTTTGTCTTCGATGCAAGCGGTCAGCAGGTCTCTAGTCGATCGATGCACTGCAGAGCAGGTAAGAACAGGCGCGAATACGCGATATGTGGCCAGGACTTCAACCTGTCCATGACGCCTGCGCCCAACGCGGGCCTGCGTGTCACATTCGTGGCGACTTCCGTGCCCCCACAAGTGCTGACTACGCTCAAGGGCCTCACGACTCAGCTGGCCGCGGCAGACTTGTCAGCACGGCCGTCCGTTCTGTATGCAGCCGTTGGAGCATGGTACATGACTATCGATGACGTGAGCAAGTATTTCAAGCTTGCTGGGCTGTTGCACGCAGCGCTGGATGGCGTCGCGAGAGAGATAGCGCCCCCGCAGGTGCTCGTCTACGGCACCACGCTGGGAATGGAGAATCGTATCCGTAACAATCAGTCCTTTGACCATAAATATCTCCTGCCGCTGCTTCAAGAGTTGCAGCTAGACTCGCGATCCAGTTCAGCAGCCACAGTCCGCCATCGGCGCCGTATGCAATCGAGATCGCCGTGGCGATTGTTTGACCGCACCTTTGGTAATCCACTCTCGTGGAACGTCACAAATGACGGGCGTCACGGCCTGGTCGCGGTCGAAGGCCATGCACCACCCGTGGTCAACTTGGTCGACTTGTATCGCATGTTCGCCTCGGGCCTCTTTCGCCCTTCGCCCCTCCTGCATAGTGACGGGAGGCGACCTGCAAACGGAGACCCGCTGAGCTCGATACCGACGCCACAGCCGCTGACGCCCACCCAAGCAAGCAAGCTACTTAAGCGAGCAAAGCTGGGGACGAAGGAAGGGGAGTCCGCGGTCGTCCCGGCTTCGTCACTCGAGGGGCACAATGCAGTGTGCAAGCGCCTCCAGCTCCATTTCTCGCCTTCGTGTGCGGGCTATGGTGGACTCGAGCTACCAACTGCGCCGACTCGAATCCGACGACTCGAGCCCGCATCGAGCCAGAAAGGTAACTTTGGGGAGGCCTACTTCCACTTCTGCAACGCGTCGTTCCATGTCCTCTAGCCGACCGGCCGCCGCGGCGCTCCCCGACGGGCGGCCTGAGGGCTGTGTATGAGTCGTTTGGCGTGTGTGGGGTCTGATAGCCTGTTTCAATCGGTGGTGTCTAGTGGTGTCGGACACCATGTCGGACACACACACGTAGCACCGGTTGTCGCGTCTGTCGTGTTAACGTTCACACACGCACTTACACGCGGTCCGAGGCCCCGCGCACCCAGAGATGGATATCGCCGTACACGTTACCCTGCGCCGAACGATATCTCCGCGGACGCAAGAATGATCGGATTTTAATAGGAAATAGCCGATGCATCTCGCCCGAACTCGATTTTACCGCTCCGCTCGCCGCGTGTCGGTTCGGTTCGAACTTCGATTTTGCCAGGTGTGCGGGTGCATGGGAGATGGTGTGTATTGACTTCATAATCATATCCAAACTGCATCATCTAAACCACCAATTGGTATATTAGCATACCTCCGCATTCGAGCCACAGGCGGTAAAAATCAGCTCAGCAGTTTCACCTCGAGCGCGCACGTAGAGCTCAGCAAGAGCCGTACAAGCGCCGCCCATCTAATTTGCTGGCACATCAGGCGGTGCCACTGGGTCCTGCGCCACGCTGTGGCGGGTGCTCACCTTCGCTGCCGCGTTCCACTTGGGCAACGACTGCCCCAGGCCGTTGATTGCCCATCTCGACCACGCTTGCAGCTTCTGTAGCGCACTGGTCTGCCATTCCGCAGCCTCGTGCTCGGTGCCATACCGGTGCTCGTAGCTCTCTCGCACCTGCTGCTTCTTGGCCATCATTCCATCGTACGCGGTGCCAGAATTCAGACTTTCTGCGATCTTCTGACGGACCTCCTCGGCCTGCTTCATCTTCCGCCGCAGGACCGCCTTCGATTTGGCCCGGATTGAGGCCCGGATCGCGGCCGACCGGGCCTTGTTTGAGAGCGCACCCTCGAGGTGCTGCACCTCTGTGATCTCGCGCAACGCACGACCCGACTCAAACTCTTCCCGCCCGATCTGCCCGCGTTGGGCCTGCTGCTCGGCCAGCTGCTGACGCGTCGCAGCCAGTGCCGTCTTGATCTGCCGGACGACCGAGGCCTGCTCGCGCCTCGCGGCAAGCTCGCTCTCACGCACCTCCTTGAGTGACCGCTCCATTTCGCTGCGCATCTGAGACGCCTCCTCACGCTTATGCGCCGCCTGCGCCTCTTCAAGGGAGTCGAGCCGGCTATCGTGCCCCCGCGCCTCGTGATAGCGCCTGCGTGTCTCCTTTGCGGCCTTGGACAACTCCTTCTCAAGCCGCATCTGGCCTCGTTCCTGCTCGGCCTTGAGCTGCGCCCCATTGTCGAGCCGCTCCTGTAACAACTCCGAGTGGAGTTTCTGGACAGCGCGCTGCTGCTCCCGCTTCTTTTGCCAGCGCTTCTGACCGCGCGACACGTGCGCACTCTCACTCTCTGCGCGCTGCGTGCGCCACTCCTCTTTCTGCTTCCGGATCGAGTCGCCCAGCTCCTTGGCCTTCACGTAGCTTCGAAAGATACGCAGTTCCGACTCAGGCATCGGGGACGGTCGCTTGAGCTCGTGGCTCCCGACGAGCTTCCTGAACCTCTCTTTCTCCTCGTCGTTGCCATCCTCGTCCGTTGCGGCCGCTATACGCTGCTTGAGGTACGACGACCATTTCTTACGCTCGGCGACCTCCCTCTCCTGCCGCTGCCGCGCTTCGGCAGCTAGTTTTGCCCGGTAGGCTTCCACCGCCGCACTATCATACTCATCTACGGTCGCAGGCTTCACTTGCTTGAGCTTGCGCTGAAGCTCTGCGTTTTGGTGCCGACGCTCTTTGTCCATCATCTCTCGCTGCGCCTTGGCTGCCGCAGCCATCGCAAGACGAGTCGCCTGCTCTTCAGGTGTCTCAACGTCATCTACGATCTTCGGCCCCTGGCTCTCAATTCTCCGCAACAAGTCCCGCTCGTGTTGCCTAGTTTCGGCTTGTTCGGACTTGAGCCGTGCTCTGGTAGCTGCATGCAGCTGCGCAGAGGAAGGCGATGGCGACGATGGCGGCGGAGCTGAAATTGGAGCCGGCGCGGTAGGTGGATGTGTAGCAAGACCATTGGAGCTGGAGAACGGTACCTCCGACTTCATCGTCAAGTCTCTCGTTGCCGACCGCGAGTGTACGTTTTGGTCTCTTTTTTCAGGCTCATCCATCCTGACCTCACACGAGGTTTGCAAACTTAAAACTTTGTGGTTGTTTCAGATCGCGCGCTTATCGTGCAACAGCGCGTCGGCCCATTTGAGCTGATTTTTCTGGCCGAGCCGGCGGTTACTAACCGCACGGCCCCTTCAACCTTCTGGCCCATGTTCTGATTGAGTGTCCATCATTGTGTTCAAGCTCATCGCAGGTGTGTGGTTGTGTTCAGTGGCTGTGAGAGGCCCACCTTGTACGCCGTCGTGTTGTTGTTGCTGCCGTGTTCTGATTGAGTGACCATAATTTTGTCGTGCGACCCGAGTCGTGAGAGCAACCCCCTGTCGTCATGCTGCGTCCTCTTGCGTTGATTATGATCGTTCCCCTCGACCTGCGACGTGTCGAGATGTCGACCCGCGCTGTCGGGCCACGCCCGTCAACTCAGAGCGCATGCCGGCATCTGCCGATTCGTCTGATTCTCCTTCATTTCGCAATTCTTGGCACGCGCAATCGCCAAGTAATAACTCGAATTCGACCACGTACCCAGCATCCAATCACCGCTTTCTGTCGAAGCTGCCCGAGTCCACTGTACCGTCGCCAGTGCGCTGAGCTTGCCATTACGCGTCCGATCACATCCCTGCTTCGTCCGAGGAAGGCGATGGGGGTGACGTCAGAGGTCCCGCGCCGTTCGATAATGCGAGACCATCCGCGAGCTGCGCCTAGCCTCGAGCGCGGCGGCCGAGGCGCTGGGCACTGGCGGCGGGCGGTGGTGCTGGCAACGGGGCTCGCGAGGGCGGCACATCTCCCACGGCTGGCGGCGGGGATCCGCCATCGTCTCTTATTGTATGCAAGCGACCAGATAAAATCTTGCAGGAGCTAAGAGTATCGAGGGGGAAGGCGCCGGAGATCGCTTCCTTCGAGCTCTTGCGACTTCGAGAGATCACTTCCAGAGACTTCGAGCGCTACCTCCAGAGGCTTTCCCCCAGCAACGTCATCGAGGCGGGAGATTTGCCTTCTCGTCACGGGGCTCAGAGCAGGCGAGAGATCGTCGAGGTGCTCCTCGGGGCTCAACTCTGAGTCGACAGCAGGGACCATGACATGGCTCAAGAGGATGCGGACGAGAAGCACCGCAAGCGCGCAGCGGCCGAGCCCAAGAGTGATCGCGATCATCGGCCTGGTGAGCAGGATGGCCTCATACGATCGGTGTGAGGCGACCGTGAGCGGTGTGAATGGAAGGCCCGAGACGAGGAGGATCCCCACCGAGACGCTCATCACCACAGGGAAGCTCAGGTTCCACCGCGGCCATGTGCGCGTGGAGGCCACTGGAAGGCGAAAGAAGCTCGAGATCTCGAGATCGAGTCTGCGGAGGGCCCACGAGACGGAATAGAGCCAGCTCGGAGGAGAGAGGAGGCCCCAACCGTCAGCGTCTGGCGAGCCATCGAGCTGTGCGCGGCTCTCGGTAAAGCTCGCAAGCACGTCCGGCGCCAGCAGGATCTGCTTCATTCGGTAGGCTGCGTGGCCAAAGGAGACCACGAGGGCTATATCCACGTAGCCCAGCGCGAGCACAATGTAGATTTGGCCAACGGACGCTGAGATTGCGTATGCAAGGGCGCCCTTTCGGTCTGCGCGGGTCTGCGCAATCAGCGTCGCCATGACCGCGGTGAGCGCCCCCACTGCGCCGACGACAGCTCGCGCCCAGGCATAGACTGACCACTCCGCTTCCATGCTCGCCAGCAGCACGACGCCCAAATGGGGTGAGAGGCCGCCATACCCGAGCGCGCTCGCGGGGGTTGGCCCCTCCATCGAACGAGGCAGGAGAGAGCACAGAGGGAATTGAGACGACTTGAGGAGGGCAGCAGCGATCAGTGCCGCAGCCGCCGGAGCGCCCGATCTCGCGCCATCTCCAACGACTCTCGCGTCCTCGCTGAGCACGGCGGCGCTGAGCAAGCAGAGGTCCGAGAGGCAGTACGCACCGAAAGCGAAGGTGGCGTTCTGGTACGCGCTCATCCGCTCATTGTACAGTCCGATGAGGAACGTGGACGCGAAGCCGACGAGGGACCATCCGCCCAATGCCTGCTTGAGGTCGCGGGCCATCGCGACGAGGTTGAAGCCGGTGACGAGGCATGCCGAGCAAATGCAGAAGAGTGCAAATTTCGTATCGCCGTGGATGAATCTCCTTGAGAAGATGAGCAGTGGCACGGATAGGAGCGTTCCACATGCCGAGGTGAGCACGCCCCGCAGAGACGGCTCTCCGAGCTTCTGCGCGAGAACGATGGGCACGATGCATGCACACACCGTCGCAAGTAACGACAGAACGTAATATAACGTCTCGCGGGCCGTGACGCCCTCCGCGAAGAATCGATGGGCTCGTACCATCCGGACGTCGATGGGCACGTAAGGCTCTGACGCGTTGAGGTCAACCGGCAAGTAGCTGCCCTGCCTCTGCTCGAGAAAGCGGTTGGTGAACGGGTCGCGGCACACGAGACGAACCCAGTCGTTCCGCACGAGACGCATCAGTTGCGCGTTGCGGGCGAGCACCGCTTCGACACGGGCAGGTGGCGCGTCCACGACGTACTGCGCGCGCACCGGCGTGTGCATCTCCGTCATCTGGGAGGGCAGGCCAGTCCGCAGGTCGCCGCACGTTCCTTGCATCACGCCGAGGTGGCCGACCACGTTGAGGGGAGCCTTGGTGCCGGCGGAGTGGTCGTTACCAAAAGTAGAGAAGAGGAGCTCGAGATTGATGCCAGAGCAGACGATCAGAGCTGGCGTCAAGATCCTCTGAAGGCTCGTCCCACTCTCATCGTCCGTGAACGGGTCATACGAGACTAGGAATGACCGCCTGTCGAGGTCGACTCCTCGCGTCAGGCTGCGCCGCCCCACGACGACACCGAAGTTGCCTGCGTGGTCGAGCTCGGGCCGGATCTCCGACGGATTCGTCGCACGGCCGGTGACGCGCTCAAGAGCCTCGGTGGCATCACGGGGCACGTCGAGCAAGAATCGACGGCAGCGTTCCAAGGCGTGCCGACCATTTGCAACCTCGAGGGCGCGTTGCATAGCCTCGAGAGCTTGCACATGGCTGCGCGGCAAAATCTCGACATCGAAAAAGCGCAGTTGATCGCGTGAGGTGTTGACGCCGCCGCCGACGAAGCGGGTCCCTGGAGGGATCACAATCGAGTGCTTGGTCGCGAGGATCTCGCGCACGCGCACGTCGTTGGCGACGCGGGCGATGAGCCGGGCGCTGTTCGAGCCGTCACGCCCGGCGCAGGCGCCGCACTGGTAGGCTGCAAAGTAGGGATTGTTCACACTCGAGGAGCCGTGGCCAATCGTGAGGACGAGCGGGGCGAAGCGAGAGGCGCTACCGATGTCGGTGAGTGTCGTGGCGAGGAAGGCAGCGGCTTGCTCCTCTGAAAACGGCAGACGAAACGTCGTCCTTGGTGCAGGGGGCATCACTTCCATCGCCACCGCTGTCGGCAAGAGGCAGCTCAGCAAGTTGCTCAGCGCCTCGCCCAGCCAGCTCACCACCCTCGGAAAGGGCAGGAGCAGGAGCTGGAGCAGCGACCACGGAGCGAGGCTCGTCACGACCAGAAGCGAGAGGCCGGGTAAGAACGACATAGCCTCGGCCGTACCCCGCCAGCGAGCTTCGATGCGACGGTTTCGCTTCCAGCGATGGAGGATTCCGGCTCTCTCGTCGTCAGGGTGTGCCTCCTCGACCAGTGTGAAGTTGGGCTTGGGCAAGGGCACGTTCCCCTGCGGCGCGAGTATCATCATGTCCCGTCCATCGAGCGGCTTGTACTTCACAGGCACACCGAAGAAACCGGCGACGCCAAACGTCTCGACCACCAAGCCATTCTCCTCGCAGACCGATTCCGCCGCGCGGCGAAACCCTTCCATCCTGTCGTCGAAACAGGTCCAGATTTGGTACTCGGGGGGGGGGCTCTCCTTGGGCACTGGAGGGATGTCGTTCGTGCCGATCCCAACAAGCAGAGTGCGAAGGTACTGGTCCTCCACCACCGGCTCGTGTGCCTGTTGGTCGATGAATGCCAGACCGCTCGGATGGCGCCTCTTTAGACGAGGAGCCGCCGCATGAGGGCCACCACGATGCGAGTACTCGCCCTCTTCATCTCGGAGAGGCGCCTCCTGCAGCCACGTGCCCAGCGAACTCGGCTCTCGCCCCATGCCGGCCATCATGTGCACCATGGAGGAGTACATGAGGATCGAGCGCACGGCCAGGTAATCCACCAGCCGTACCGGAGCCGCGCTCGGGCCCAAGTTCGGGCTGGGGCCCAATCGACCGTGAGGACCTTCGGACGGTTCGCCTTCCACGCGATGAAACATGCCCGCCCCTGCGTACGGCAACACCGTTTGTGAGCAGGCAAGTATGATCCGGAGGCGCAAGGACGAGGCGCGGCTAATGGGCCTCTCCGGCGTGTGCGGAGCGCGAGGGGCGAGGGGTTCGATCTGAAGCGTTGGACTTACATCCTCGGAGCTCGAGCAGAGACGCACGCAGCGAGGCCGTCCAGTTGTGGCGTGGCACACGAAGGGCGTCGAGAATCCACAAGAGGCATCTATGCCCGAGGGTCTGGAGACTCTCATGCTGACTGCTGACCCCCTCGCATTCGGACAAGATGTGACGAGCGATCTCCCTCGCACCGTCTCGCCATGTCGTAGACCCGAGCAGCTCAAGCCTGGCGAACACGAAGACGAAACCACGCTCACGGCCGTCGACGGCCCACCGTGCAGCACCTCTATCGAGAAACGTGGCGGCGAGCTCGCACAGTGCGTCATCCACCCGTGGGCGCGGGTCAACTGACGACAGGTGCTTGAACTGCGCGGCTGGACTCAAGAATTGTTCGAGCTCATGCACGTAATCGATGGCTGCATGGAATGTCAGCTCATCAAAGTGGCCGAGGGGATTCTGATAGACAAAGTTCTCGAGGATTGGCTGCCTCGGTAGCACCTTTGCCGCCTCGGCGATCGATGCATTCAAAAGAGTCTGCTCCTCTTGTTCAATTGTCGTTGGTGGGAGCGACTCGATGAGCCGTGTGTACGGAGGCTGAGTAAAGAACTCCGCCATGAATTGGAGGACGCTTTCGTGCTCTGCCTTCGTGATCTACCTTCCCGACTGTTGCCTAACCACCGGAGGCTCTCCAGCGTGCCAGCCGCTGCATTATTTGCGGTCCCTCGGCCGGGAGATGTGTGACTTTTTGGGGCTTCTCAAAAGTTTCGGTTCAAGTGAACGTAAAAATAGACTCGCGCGGGGGACGTACATATAAACTCATGGACTTCCGGTGTGTCCACCGCCGCCTCCGTTGATGGCGCAATCGGAAGGTACGAGAGGTGCCACTCTTTTTGTTGGGGGTCGAACGCGTACGCGTACATGTAGTAACTACGGTCCAAGATGGCCGTGCCCCTAACGTGCCCCTGGCCCATTTCGGTCGGTGACTCGGGAATAGAGAGAGAGTTGTAACTGAACAAGCTACCCTACCAATTGGCGTATAATCGTTACGGTGTCGTTACCTGAGATGTCTTCACGGGACACACTGACTGTAGGCAAATACGCGAGAACGCGACTCACGACAAAACATCTTTCAGTCAAGTACATGTACCGCACATTTCTGGCAAATGTTACATAAAATTTCGCGACATCTACGCCATGCAAGGGCAACAAATCAATTATCTGCAATTTGCCAGTGTGGTGGGCTGGTGAGTGAGAGTTATTGAGACACTCACTCACTCACTCACTCACTCACTGGGCTGGTGCGTGGGCCACGACCCACGAGATCGTGTCGGAGCGCACGGGAGCGCAACACTGATGGGCTCTCGTTCCGGTTCAAGACTCAATTGACCCCGGACGTCTCGAGGCAGACTACAATAGAGAGGGTAACCATGCTCGTCTCGTACCATGCGGCCACGGGCCGGGGCGGGGATACGCCTACGGGGTGGCTACGGGGCGGGAAGACGGAGTACCGCCGGCGGTATGGGCAGGTATGGGGTCTGGCGCACGACGTCGAGCACGATCGACGTACGTTTGTACATGTCCATTTCCGTGTGCTGGGGCGTGTGTATCCTTAGCCGCCCCCCCCACTGGTTTCTAAATTAATAACTACACTTCATAAAGGAGAAGGACTTGAGAAACGAGGCCGCGAGGCCGCACCATGTCTGGAGTGATGTGGCGATATCTTGTGTCACCAAAAGGTACTGCCACCAAACATTGCGCTCAGCGCTGCATCGTGCGGCGCAAAGAAGGCTTGCAGCCGACGAAGGGACGTCTCTGTGACGGCGCCAGACTGTAGCAGCCGGGAGATGGTCGTGTAGTTCTCCCGCCCAATCTCCACCTTGAACCCTACCACAAAGGGCGGCAATCCAAGGAAGGCGCCGATGCGCTTGAGGGTCTCGAGCGGCCGGAGCACCAAGTCGTCGAAGCGCACGAGCAGAAGGCTATTGCGCGCAAAGGTAGCGAGCCAGCGGCGCAGATGCAACGCGTACATCGAGTGCACGAGCGGCGTGAAGTAGATGTTGCGGCACTCGCTCTTGGACTCGTCGTGCCACGTCATCGTCTGTGCTGCTGCACCGAGGCCCGAGGCGTTGCCCGCGTAGCATGGGCGCACGCACAGCAGGTTGGTCATCATAATCTCCTCTGAGGTGAAGACGGCCGTCCGGTTGGGGCCTTGCGCACCAGCGGGAGGCACACCCGCCGCCACCTGGGCCTCTTTCGCCTTGAGCAGCGCGCGGAGCGAGCGTTGCATGCACGGGTTCTTACCCATGTGGTTGATCGGCGACCAGCCGAAGCGCAGCTGCATCGAGAAGTATGAGTACATGCGCGCGATGGGCTCGCGCAGCGTGACGATGATCCGGAGCTGTGGGTTGACGATGTGAAAGAGTTCGATCGTCTTGGCACTCATCACGATGTAGTCGGGCATCTTGAGGCCCGTGATCCGCTCAGTCGAGTTGCACACGTCCTCAAAAGCTTCCAGGTAGGAGCTGAGGAGAGTCGGGTTTTCCTTCGTGTCCCACGCGGCCACAGCATGCGGTCCTCCGTGGAAGGCTTCCTCCTTTGGAATGTCAATCGAGGGGTGTCTTGAGAGGTACCAGCGCAGTTTGGACGTTGCCGCCTTCTGCGAGCCGATCACCATGAACGACGGCAGGCAGGATCCGCGGTAGGCGTGCGTGTATGCGCCGTGGCACCGGCACTCGACCGCGGCGCGCGCGGCCGCGGAAGCCGCCAGCACGCCACCACTCCCTCTCTCTGCGGGCCGCTTGCTCGAGCGTGGCGTGCGTTCTCGCGATTTGCCGGTTGCGAGACTCGCGCATGCCGTTGGCATGCGACATGATGTCTGTCCGACAGCCGTGCACCTTGCCATGCTGCTGCCATTGGGTACCCAGCGAGCAGGGCAGCACAAATCAGGCCCAGCTATGTTGTCGGCAGCGCCACAGCCAGGGCCTCCGCACTTTACTGCGCACCGATCGGAACAGCAGTGCTGGAGCCCGGCGTCGAGCCTACCGGCACTGCAGAGACCCGCGATGCAAGTATCAGCAAGCGAGCCAACGAGGCGAGCGTTTACGAGCGCGATCAGCATTCGCATCTCTCAACCCGCACCGGGGCGTCGGAGTGCTTGAAAGTCGATCCTCCCGCGATGATGTACGAATCTGTTTACGTTCCGGGGCTTGAGACCAGGCTCTCCCAGACCTTGAAACCAATCATCTTCAGCGCCGCCCGCCAGGCGGGAGATGACGCCACTAGACTGCTCGACGCTGACCGTCCATGCCGGCCTTCAACTGGACGAGACCGGCACACCACCAGGCCCGTGCCCCCGTGCGGCGCCCCTTTGCAGCAGGCGAGGCGGCAGCGCAACCGATTTCTGGCCAGATCCCATCGCACGGTGCTGCCGCAGTGCTGGCGCCCCGCCGCTCATTCGACCTAGTGGCACTCTCCTCGCGCAGCCTGACGGCTGCGGTGCCGCGCGAGCACGAGCCTATCACAGTCACTTGTGATGGCCGCGGCGCTGCGCGCGCCCCGCCGCTGTCGCAACCGCCTTCGCACGAACGGACAACGCCACCATCACATGCCGGCACGCCACAGGACTGCGAGGGCCTTCGCCACTCTGGGCTCACGATGCCCGTCGACGATCACGAGGAGGCAGCACGGCGGCCATCCTCACTGATGCACCTGCGGCTGAGCCCAGAGTCGCTGGCCCCGCCGCAGGAGTGGCCGTCGTACGAGCACCGCCGCACGCCATCGCTCCACATGCTTCGCGGGCGGGAGGGTGAGCGTGCATATGGCTGGTCGTCATCCTCCGCCCCCGCCCCGGACGACGTCTGCGGTGACGAGGGCGACTTCGATCTCTCGTTGGGTGCTCTCTTGCCGCTCCCAGCTCTGCGGCTCCAGCCGGGAAGCACCTTTGCGGAAGCCGGCTGTGCGACCTCGTCCGTGCTGCGCCCCAGCCGTCTGCCAACGGCCACGCTACAGCGCCAGCTCGAGAGCCTTGGGACGGACCTCTCTCCGATGCTGCGGGCGCCGGCGCCGCACGGCGCATGGTCCACGAGCGAGGACGTCGAGCGCTACGTCGAGCGCTACCCTGGCGTCAGCGCCATGCCTTGGCATGCGCCCGCCACGGCGCGTGAGCTGCCGTCGCCACGGCGGCCGCCGCAGAGCATCGTCTCTGCCGCCTTCCTCGACGCTTTCCGACCGAAGCCAGCGTCGGAGCCAGCAGTGGTGCTCTCGCCACAGCGGCCTACGATGACGGCAACAGGCGTGCTACTGCCCTCGTCGGCATGGACGGCGGCGCCAGACGAGCTGTCGCGACGCGGATCTGCGCGGAGAGATCAACGCCTCGTGGCGGGAGGTGGCTGCGGATGCAGCGCTCGCGTCTCGGAGCTCGAAGAGGACGACGAGGCGACGTCGGCGGAGGCGCAAGCTCAGGCAGCCGAGGCGGAGGCTGAGGTGGCCGAGGCGGCGGCCGAGGTAGCGGTGGAGGCGGCACTGGCGGCGCGCTCGCGAGCAGGGGGCAGACCGCCCCTTCGCCCGCTGCCAGCGCAGCGCAGCCTGCCGCCGCCGCGCCCAGCTGCCGTCCACCCATCGCCGTACGTCGCTCCCCCCGCGTCGCCGCTTGTGCCCACGGCGGCGCGTACCCACGAGGGTGCCGGTGGTAGCCGTGACGAGGCGCGTGAGTATGCATGCGGCGCAGTGGCGCACACGCTGGTACCGGCAGTCGAGGGCGCCTGCATTCATGAGGTCCCCATCCACGAGTACGGCTCCAACCTCGCGCCCGTTGCCGCCACCGCTGCCGCCGCCGCCGACCACGACGACGATGAGGAGGAGGCGGTGACAGCGGCGGCGGTGACAGCGGCGGCGGTGGTGCAGCAGCAGCAGCAGCATGCAAGTGCTCACTACGGCGCCCTCTCCTCCCCAGCTTGCACGGCGGCGCGGCAGCAGCCGCGGGCGTCATCGATCGACAGTGTGGATGCAATGGACGATGTGCATGCAATGGACAAGGGCCCGATTGCGGCGGCGGCGGCGGCGGCGGGTGGAGCGTTGCGCCTCCGTCCGCCGATGTGCTCTACGCGTACGCAGACGATCGCCGGGGGCGGAATCGACTGCGCCGTTCAGACCGAGGCGACCATGAAGCTACGCTCGCGGCTGCTCGTGACGGCGCGGCGCACGCTGGCCAGCCTCACGCGCGAGAAGGCCACACGGCTCATCGCCAAGGCGGCGCAGCGGCGCCGGCGCGCGAGCCTGCTGCCGCATCATGCGTCGTTCCGTACGACGGGCGGCGGTACTCGCGCTGGTGCACCGCAAGCCACCGCCGTGGTCGTCGGGCGGGGCAGCGTTTTCCTCGAGCGTGCCGCGACGCTCGGTGCCGCGTGAGTCGCCCGGGTCACTGGCCTCGCCGTTCTCGGCCGAGCCACGCGGGAGATCGCCCAAGAATGGGAGGCGTGGGAATGAAAGGGTCGGGTTGAGGAACTAGAAATCTAAGGTGTGTGCTGTGAGTCGAACAGACGCGATTGAAAGGTGCGGCTTGCACACAAAGTTAAGCTTAGAGACGCGTCGTTTCGGCGCAAATTGGGTGTGGCGCGCGAATTTGGCTCTCACGCCGGTGCGGAAAACCTCCGCGGCATGGCCCCCGCCGTCAAGGGGCGCCCCGCAATCGCTGCGATCCCTGCGCGGGGAGCCTCGAGCAGGCCTGCTGCCCATGCCCCAGCAGCTGCGCCAGCGGTAAGTGGAAAGGGCGGCAAGGCAGGCGCTGGTGCTGCGGCAGCTCCAGCCGCGGCAAGACCGCGTGAATCCACGAGTCCAGGTGGATCTTTCTTCGGGAAATGCATCGGCAATATCAAGGCCATTCTCGGGAATCGTCTGCCCATGGTTGGCCTCCTTGCTGCCATCCTGGCCGTTCTCGCGCTTCTGGGCTTCATCGGTTCCTTGTTTGTGGCAGCGCCCTCAATGCTGCCTCCGCCCCCGGAACCATCGCCGCCACTGCCGGTTCGGCGGGCCAAACTGCCACATCCTTCGTGTCCGGCCCCGCCCTCGCCGCCCTCTCTGCCGCCGCCCTCACCGCTGCCGCCGCCGCCGCCCTCGCCTGCATCGCCGCCACCAGACCCGCCGCATCCGTCGTTGCCTAAACCGCCGCACTCGCCCAAGCCACGCCCACCGCGGCCGCTGCCGCCGCCTCCACCCGCGCCACCGTCGCCGCGCCCGGCGCCGCCGCCTCCCGCGCCGTCGCCTCCCACGCCGCCGCCTCCCGCGCCGCCGCCACCATTTCCGCCTTTGCCGTCGCCGTCGCCGTCGCCGCCGCCGCCGCCGCCGCCTCCGCCGCCTCCGCCGCCCCCGCCACCCCCGCCCCCGCCGCCCTCGCCGCCGCCACCCTCGCCACCCTTGCCGCCCTTGCCCTCGCCGCCGCCGCCACCCCCGCCCTCGCCGCCGCGGCCACCTGTGCCCTCGCCGCTCCCGCCGCCTCCGCCGCCTCCACAACCTCCGCCACTTGCGCCGCCGCCACCATTCCCTCCCTCGCCGCCATCGCCGGCCAGGCCGCCCCTACTGCCCGAGGGCGAATCGACGCCCGTCGCAGCGAGCCTGAGCCTGTTTTCGGCGTGGCGCGAGGGTGAGCTGGTCGAGACGGTCGCTGCGAACGGCTCCGTGCTCAGCATCGCTGCGCCCATGCTTGGGATCTTGATTGTGGTGAGCCTCGGCTGCGTATGCTGCAGCCTGCACTGGTGCGCCATCAACTGCTATGCGGAGGACTTGGAGCTGCCCTTTGAGCCACTCGAGGATACTCACAAGGACGCGCGCCCTTGGCGAGCTACTGCTGCTTCGCCGAGGACGTTAGCGCTCGAGGATGAGGAGGAGGGTGACGCCGCCGGACCCCCCGACTGGTATTCCAACGGGCATTCCAACGGGCATTCCAATGGGTATTCCAATCGTGATTCTAAGGAGTACGCGAATGGGCACTCCAATTGGCACACCAACGAAGGGCGGCGCGGCAGCTACCGGTACGGAGGTGGCGGAGGTGGCGGCGGCGGTGGCGGCGGCGGAGGCGGCGGCGGCAGTGGCGGTGGCGGCGGCGGTGGCGGCGGCGGTGGCGGCGGCGGTGGCGGCGGAGAAGGCGACGATGGGCACGATGACGGGTACGGCAACGGGTACGGCGAAGGGCATGCATCTGTCGGCTTCTGCGCGCCGGCGGCCGAATTCGGGTCGCACTACATGCCCCTCGAGGATGATTACGGTTTCGGCTCAGGCTCACTTGGCAGCCGTCGCAAGTACGATGACGACAATCTGAAGGCGGCGGCGACTCACCAAGCCAACGGTGCCAACGGTGCCAACGGTGCCAACAGTGCCGATGACGCCAGCGGGCGGCGTGGCTGGATTGAGCAGCAGCCCTTGAGACAGGACGAAGTGGAGGCGACGCCCGTGCCATCGCTCGCGTCGCCCTTCCACGCGCCCTCGACGGCTTCGCCCCGCGTGATGTGGATGCCCACGGGAGATCGAGGCGAGATCCTCAGCCCTCGAGCCTCGAG
>Ga0180442_101173_pt1 | contig 16739 bp, 12 predicted proteins | sample ChrtobMetP5_16mM_FD_119746 | JGI IMG/M metagenome (GOLD analysis project Ga0180442, IMG submission 119746) | Chrysochromulina tobin associated microbial communities from unialgal haptophyte culture, Seattle, Washington, USA - P5_16mM MetaG | ecosystem: Host-associated > Algae > Haptophytes >... | reverse complement strand
GCGGCCGACGCCAATTGAACCGGCGTCACTGTTTTCCGGCCTTCTTCTTCTTCCCGCCTGTTCGATCCGATGCCACGGGGTCTTCCTCTTCTGCTATTCCCTGCCGACTGCTCCACATGGACGGCAGCCATCCGGCCGTCGTCGAATGCTGCCCCTTCATGATCACTTCGGCGAGGTCGTTAATCAGGCCCTCGACCTTGTCCATCCTCTTATGGAGTTGAACATCCATGTACTCTTGCTTAGATATGATCGTCCTCACATCGCCCCCAACCTCATTCATATCCGTGGCATCCTCTTGAGCTCGCCTGAGCGAGTAGAGCAGCCTCTTTGCCACCTTATCCAATTTCTGGTTTGCCACCTTAATGTCGGCAATTTGATCTTCATCCTTGGCCTTCGCGGATTGCTCGCCTGTGCCGGTGGTCGCCTTGCGATACATGAAGGACAAGAATGCAAAGAGAGTGATCGGTAGATTGAAAGGCGGCGGCACGGCGCAGAAACGGTCGTTGCACTCGATGATCGATTGAAGTCGACCAAACTTCCATTCCAGGTCCGCCTCCTCGATCATGGTCTCGAAAGTGTGGCCCATCATCGCAATCAACAAGTTGACAAGCACGACGTTGGAGAAGATAACGTAAAGCCAGAGCATCGTCTTGCCAACCGACGGATTCCAGTCGTGGTACTCCTGGACGTCAAAGTCCCCGAGCATTGCCCACAATGGGGCCGTCATCGGATCCCCCCCCGACGACTCGACGACGTATGGGTCGGCGATGCTCACGAAGGCGACGGTGAATGCGATCAGCACGATCGCGTTCACCACGCCCCACACCACAATGTCTTTGGTCATGCGCATGAGAATGATGACCAGCACACCAAGGTTGTAATCGAGTTGGAGGAACTTGAGAATGCGGACCCAGACCAGGATCACTGCGAAGCATTCAATCTCCACGGAGCGCTCGAGGGTCACGAAGCGCATCGACAACCCAATCTGAACAACTGTAAACGTCAGGTAGTCGAAAAGGTTCCACCCCAATGCCTGGAACGTCTTTGGGTTCAACGCATATTTGTAGAATTCGTCCAGGCAAGAGGCAATGGTCCAGATCCATAGAATAGCGTCGAGCTTGCTGTTCTCCAAGCCGCCGCCATGGTGCGCGGCAGAATCGATGGGAACGAGCCCCATAAGATCATGCACTGCGAGGCGAACGGCCGTTACACGGCTGTGGGGTCAGACGAAATGCAAGGGTCGCGCGGTGAGGGTGCGCAGGGTGCAGCAGCGCGGTCGCGCGCACCTTCCTGAAGCCAGGGCATCGGTGTTTGCAGGGTGGCGGACGAAAGCAAGAGCGTATAGAGGAAGTGCATGACGAGGCGTACGAGCAGCTTCACCGCGGGGATTGTGTAATAGTCCCAACAATTCGGAGTCATGCCAGAGACGTCCGCGTCGCTTCCGCTTGGTGAAGGTACAACCTTGAGCATCTTTCTCATCAAGGGTGGATCCAACGGCACGGCCATATGAAGGAGCATCCTGGCGGTTGTGAAGGCGGTGCCATTCAGCATGACCGCGGGCTTCTCGAAGTCGGCACGGCCATAGAGCCACTCGTCACCAAGCGTCTGGCAGTGAACGTGGTAGACGAACTTCTTGAGGTTCGCCGCCACAGCTTGGTGCAGCACTGGCCTCGTCCACGTCGTGGACTTGGTGATCAGCATGCGCCACGCATCTTCGAAAGTCTCGCACATGTCCAGCAGCTTGATTGCGTACGCCTCGTGTTCCTCGGCCGCTTCTTGAAGCGTCACTGCGTGCAGCGGCAGAGCGCTCGCCATGGCCTTGGCGATCCCCGCACCGATCACGGCCGCGCGCATAGGCTCGCGGCAAGCGGGCAGAAGGGCGAGGGCGAGTTCGGTCTCTCCGAGGAGGATGGCCCAAAGGTAGATGTCGATCCACTTCGGCCCGGTGATCTTCTTCACGTCGATCTCCTCAGCGAGCTTCATGTATCCATGACCGCCGTCAGGCAGGGGCCCCTGCGTGACAACGTCTCCGATCTTGCTTCGCCAGTAGTTGCAGAGGCCAGGCGTGATCGCACCGATGAAGTTCCAAGCCTCGACTGGGAAAAACTCGTAGATCGGGTCGTCGAGGTTGACGGAAGTATCCCGTCCGACCTTCATTCCCAGAGACCGCCATTGCTCGAGCCGTGCTGACGGCTTCTGGAGCCCCTTGAAGAGATAGACGATTGGCGGGGAATGAGAGTCGTACAGCATGTCGTAGAGGTCGAGCAGGTCGAGTTTTGCCACCGGCGCCCCGTGGTGGATGCAGATCTTCACGCAGTCCGTGTGTTTCAGCTTGAGCGAATCTTCGAGCGCCTCCTTGAGCAAGGTAGGACGATCCTTGTCCCAGGGCGGCGTCCCGAGCAGCAGATCGTTCAGCCGCTCTGCGTGATTCCATTTGACCGCGGCTGCGACTTTCGCGGAAGCCGTCTTGCACTGCTCCATCGCGAGGTCCAAGATCGCATGCATGATGCCCTCCTTTGCGGTCACTTCAGTCATGGCGATGTACTTCCAGTCCTCATCTTCCAAGGCCGAGTCGCGACCATTGGGGGTCATCTTGGGCGAGACGCCGTCGTCGTGGTTCTTCGACATCAGTTTCTCAAACATCTCACGATGCGGCTCCCAGTCCGGTAGGATGACGCCTTTCTTCATGAATTGACCGAGAGCCTGTGCCAGCCCGCCCGTAGCAGCGAGGAGCAGCACCCTTCCATGCTTCCCGTCCACGTAACTGTCGATCTCTTTGAGCGTGAATTCATCTCCCCCGAAGATGACCAGGACGCGCGCGGGCATGAAACGGCCGGTGCTTGCGTTGGCGATCTCCTTCTCCACGGCGTGCGCGGCCTTGAACGCACGGATCCGGGCGTTACGCAGCTGCTCCGCAGGAGTGTTCCCCGCGGCCGCAAGCGTGGCTTTGTCTGCCTTCAGGAAGACGAAGTGGGTGTGCGCGGGCTGCAGAGAGTAGCGCCCCAGGCCTTCTTCTGGCGCGCCGTCCAAGTACTTGTGCTTGAGGCCCTTGTTTGGGACAAACTCGTTGTCGATATCCTCCTCGCTCACGATCATTTCGCGGTTTTGGACTGCCGCCCAGCTGAGGACGCCCACGAGAGGTACAGGGCAGCGATGACGTATGCGTGCAAAACACGCTCCGAGCAGGCTCGCAAGGCCAAAGTTGAGGCCATTCGATTGAAGGCACCCACCCGTCCTAGCCGCAGTCGCCAGCACGCCTTGGAGGATGTTCTCGACGTCGTCGGAGTCGAGGTGCTGGAGCAATTTCAGGTTGACTGAGCCCGCGGCACGGATCATTACACCCGGCTCCGTAATCTTCCATGCGGCAATGATCTGCTTGGCGACCAGCTTCTTGTCCGTGGCGCCCTTGGCAAGAATGTATTCTGCAGGTTGCCCCGAGTTGTGTTGTGTAAACGCGATTTTGCCGTAGTCGATGAGCTCCACTGCCGCTTCTTCGTCTTTGTCTTGGAGAGCGGCGATCCGCAGGGCTCTCGCCTCCTTCCTCTCCTGCTTTTTCTCCTTCGCAAGCGTCAGGCGGAGCGATGCAGATCGTGCAGAATACATCGGCGCCGCCACCGCAGCCAGCCACAAAACCCAAAGAGCAGAAACATGAATCGTAACGGCAAAGAAACATTTGGAACCAGCTGTCCTTCGATTCATGCTTCTGCTCAATACATTCAAAAACTCAATGCAAGTAAACGGGAAACATACGGCGGACGTGTGCACGCTGAGGCTTCTCGCCCAAATAATACGCCGCTCCGCTGACGAGAAAGCCAACGAGCCAAAACCAATCGCCGCCGGACACCGGTACGTTAGGAATCCTATGCAGCTTCGAGCATCGAGTCCCCACCTCACTCAGTACAATCTCAGTACGAGGAGAGGTGGTGCACAAACAAGAGGGCGTTTAGCGCCGCATGCCAGCGCTGCTGAGGACCGACGATGTCGCCCGTGGCCGCATCGCGCACCAGAGTCCCCTCGGCCTGCGACGGCGCACCCTCGGCTGGAGAGAGAGAGAGCACCGGCACAGGCTTCGGGAGGAAGGTCGCGATGCCGGGGCCGTACTCGGCGTCGTACGCGGCGAGCGGCGTCGCCTTGCGCACCGCAACAAAGGCATGGCCTGGCACGGCATGGCCGCAGCTCACGGCACGCCAGAAGGGTTCACTCTCGCGCCCCTGCGCCTCCTCATGGGCAGGCGGTGCTCCCTCAAAACGCTCGAGAAGCGCCGCCCAACGCAGCGCCGCCTGCCGGTACGCGTCGCACGACTGCGCGCCCACCCACACGAAGCATGCGCCTGCATTCGAGGAGCCCAAGCCGCTGCCAACGCCGCCCACCTCGCGGATGGGCCCGCCCCCTTGTGGGATCTCCGATGGGAGCTCGAGGTACTCGGCGAGACGGCGCGCGTGCTCGCCCGAGTCAAAGAGTGCTTGCATCTCACTTGCGCCGCCGAGGAACTCGCACGCCCCCCCATGACGGCATGCAAATACCTGCGGGTAGCTTCGGTCGTTGCTGATCGCCCAAAGTAGGGATCGCACCGCCTTCGCTTCCGGCGCCGCGCCGTCGATAGCCGTATACTTGAGCCCCATGCCCTGGAATTGGGTCTCAAGCTTGCGCCACGCGACCTCGAAGAGCATGTTGCTCGCGTACGAGGTGTACAGCACGACGCACTGGCCACGATAGGCTGCCAGAGGATCCTCGGCCGTGGCGTTCGGCTCGGCCTCCGCCTCCGCCTCGGCGGCTGACGCGATGTGAGCGCCTGCGGTTGCTGCAGCTCTGCTGCCGTTGGGCATCAGACTGTGAGCGCCTGGCACAGCGGCGGCGCTCCTCGGCGGCAGATGGACCACAAAGGCGGAGCGAGGGTCGAGATGTTCACCGAGCTCGGCTGTCGCATCGCCCACGTGCCCACGTGCCCACGACAGCGCCACCTCTCGCGGGGCGGGGCCGTTATAGTGAGGCACCATCCGGTACACTCGCATCTCCGGCACCTCTTGGCTGCCGCTGCTGCCGCCGCCGCTGCTGCCGCCGCCGCTACTGCTGCCGCCGCCGCCGCCGCCGCTACTGCTGCCGCCGCCGCCGCTGCCGCCACTACGTGGCGTCCTCCCACCATCCGCGCTGGCGGCCGTGGGCGACGGCGCGGTGAGTGGACGTGCACGCAGCCGTTTCCCAAAGGCGACCAACGCACACACGAAGCCCGCATTCGGTTCGGCCACGCCACGCGCCTCCTTGACGAGCGTGTGGGCGTCAAGGAAGTTGAGGCCACGTGTCCACATGACATACCTGTGGGGACGTGATGGCGCCGTGGTGAGCACTTGCATGCAAGGAAGTTGAGGCCACGTGTCCACATGACGTACGCGATCACGAGCGACGCCGAGCGTGAGACGCCCTGCTGGCAGTGCACGAAGACCTTCCCGCCCGACGCGAGCGCGTCCGCCACGAAGGCAAGAGACTCGTAGAGCACTGCCCCGAGCTCCTGATGTGGGGAATCGTATAAGAAGAGCGTACGGTAGGTGAGCGTGCTGTCGGGCGCGTGGTACTCGGGGCACGCGACGCCGGCGCAGTTGAGCACGTGAGTGATGCCGTGTGCGTGCAGCGTGCTGCGGGAGCGTGCAACGACATCCGAGCCTAGGTAGAGCCCCTCGAGAATCTTCGAACAGATGGGCGCAAAGCGGCGTAGCTTGTCTGCCTTGGACTCGGCCTCGTCAGGTGGAACGACCATCTGCTTCAGCTTGCCGAGCGACAGGCCGGGAATGGCCAGGCCGTGGACGACCGATTTCGTCGTAGGCGGCGGCGCCGGCGCGTTGACGAAGCCATCGTCGCTCTCGCTCTCCTCGCTCTCGTGCTTGCTACCCTCTTCCTCCACCAGCCTGGCCCGTTCCCTCTGCTCCTCCTCGTCGTCACCTTCGTCCCACGTCCGCGTCTCCCCGCTCGCACCGCCACCGCCATCCTCGCCTGCCTTCGGAGCCGCCGTTACCAATAGCTTGGCTGCTCTCGCCTCCGCCTCCGCCTTCGCTGCCTCGAGTTTGGAGACCAACGCCGCCACCGCTGCCACCGCTGCCGCTGCCGCCGATGGCGCCTCTGCATATACCGAGATGGAGATGGAGGCTGGTGGCCAGGACCCCTCCTTCTCCATCTCGGCCACCAGCTCGTTCCGTTCCCTCCGCTCCTCCTCGTCGTCACCCTCGTCCCACGTCCGTGTGTCCTCATTTGCAGCTCGACCTTCGCCGTCGCCCATCTGCGCTGCTGGCTCCATCGATGATGCAGCATCGGCTGCAAACTTCGAAGCCGCTGCCTCCGCCTCCGCCGCCGCCGCCGCCTCCGCCGCCACCTCCGCCGCCGCCGCATCCATCTCGGCCACCAGGTCTGACCGCGCCCTCCGCTCCTCCTCGTCGTCACCCTCGTCCCAAGTCCGCGTGTCTGCGTCCAAACCGCCACTCTGGAGCACAGCTGGAGCTGTGCTTGGCTGCCGAGGACGTGACCAGGTGTGCACGGGGCTGCAGATGGTGGCGGCCAACATGCCCTCGGCAGACGAGCGCTCAGCAAAGCGAGCAACGACAGCGCGCTGCCGCGCATTCCAAATCATCAGCTTGTTATAGCGCTGCGCCATCTCATCGTCCATGACGAAGTCCATTGCGCTCGCGGCGCGTGTGTGTGCGTGCTCTCGTGCACCAAGCTCGTCTCGGGGACAATGGGACTGAGGCTCATCACATGCCCAGACAGTCTCCAAAAAGGCTCAAAACAACGCGACGATGTTTCCGAACTTCATTTAGCGTGCACGGCGCCCACCTTCACCCTGTCGCCCAGTCAAACCACCCCCGCCCGTGCCGCCCCCACACGCGCAGCAACTCTTCTCGGGCCAGCCAAAGGCGACTCCACCTGCCCAAGCTGCCTCGCGCTTGAGGGCGCCCGCCTCGCACCAGCCGCCCGCCTCGCGCGAGCTGTCGCCGCGCGGTGCCGCTGGGAGCGGCGTCGCATAATCGGCGCACGTCTTGCCAAACGGATTGGTCCAGCCAGCCACGTCCTCGCACTCGAGCCGTAGGAGCACTGGTCCTAGCAAGGCCAGCATCTGAGCGGCACTCACGTGGAGGTTGGCGCGGTCGCGGTAGCGTCGCCTGCAGAGCTCGTTCTGCTCGCACGCGCGCTCGTTGGCAATCTGAGCAAACGGTCCGAGCTCGCGCGAAGGCGGGGGCCTGTTCGAGTGCAGCCGAACGTGATTCACAGCCGAGGCTCGTGTGATCATTGGCTGGCCTGGATAGCCCCGCATGGCCCACGGCACACCCTCGAGCAGCACGGCGCCGCGTGCCATGAAGAGTGCGTTCACAAAGTGCGCGCCGTTGGGCGTGAGCAGCACGTCCGCGCTGGCCCACAGCCGCACCTGCTCGACGACCGGCACGTCGCCACCGGGCGTGCCCGCGACATGCAGCGTCGCCGTCGGCAGCGCCACACGCAATGCGCGGAGCAGCGCCGACGCGTTCTCCGCAAAGTTGCGCCATACACCCGACTGCAGCCCGCTGCCCGTCCGAGGCATGTATACGATGCGCACCGGCGGCACCGTCACTGAACGATGCTCCTCCACGCCGCACGCACTCCAGACAGCCTCACGCAGCCGTTGAACAGGCCTTGCGGCACTTTTGTACATGCCGAAAAAATTGCCAGGCCCACTGCTGCGGCCAAAGAGCTTGCAATGCGCCGGTGGCGTCACGTTCCTCGCGATCACCTTCACGCCCTTCATCATCTCAAGCATGCCACGTGACCACGGGAGCAAGGTGAATTGCCAGTAGATAGCCTTTGGCGCAGCCTCGAGAGCAGCGCTCAGCATGGGCACCACGAGCTCTGCTTGGTGGAAGATGTTGTTCGTGTACCGTCGCGGCGGCGTGTGGGTCCACGTGGCGAGGCAGGTCGGCATGCCTCAAAAGTGGCCTGCGGCATCCCTTGTGTAGCATGAATTTCATTTATCGATTGTGAATAACACCTGCGTTCACCCGAGCTGAAAAACGGAAAACTGGGGCTGCCGGCCAGCAGCGAGTTCTGTGCTCTTTCACACCTTTCATTCACGAAGCTTTTTCATGGCATGGCTTGCCATCGTCGGGCCCGTTGGTGTGCTCCAAACTGCGCAGCATGCCGCGCAACTCAACGGACGCGGCTACACAGTAGTGATGGAACCCGTAATCACCACGCAGCTAGTCAATGACTGCGCGGCGCTTTGCCACTCCACGCTGGCTGCGCTTCTCGCCGACGTCGAGGCTGCTGGGTGCGATCCGAATGAACAGATGTACCGCTTCCGCAACATCTGCCATCGCCAGAGAAATCGCTGGGACCTGTTGCTGCCTCGCGAGGCGACCGCATCGTGGGCATCGCTGGTAGACACTGTAATGGCCGCAGCGACCCCGATCATCCGCGCGGCCCAGGGGCCTGCGTTTACAGATGTGGTGCCACTCATGTGCGGCGCGGTGGTCAGCCGGCCTGGAGCCCGAGTACAGCGGTTTCACGTCGATGCAACTCACACGCACTTTGAGACGGCGCAGCAAGACCCGTCCCATCGCATCTACAACGTCTTTGTGCCACTCGTCGACATCTTTGAGGACGGTGACGGGACGATGTTCTGGCCGGCGCCAGTGCTAGGAGAATCTTCTCGCGCTCTCGCTAGGCACATCTTAGATGCGCCGGACTCGACACTGGACGTGAGGGCGATTGATGCACCTGCCACTCCTGCGGGAGGGCTGATCATCTTCGACTACAGGACGATCCACCGAGGCGGCGCCAATGTTGATGGCCCTTGGGGGCGTGAGCGGCCGGTGGCATATGTGGTGTGCGCCACCGGCGGAGCGAGAGACGCGCACAACTTTCCACAGACGGTGATCGGAGACATCAGCCTCGAGCGTGCCCAGGCGCTCCCGTTCTGGAACCGTGGAAATGTAGCGCAGGACAACTTGGAGTATTTCACGGAGATTGAAGGCAAAGACCCCTTCGGATTGCATGTGTGAGTGCCAGTGACTCTGTCAGTCGAGCCCCGAACCGAGTGTCACATGTCTCTCGCGTTAGCGTGCAGCGTGGTCTCTTTGTGACACGTGCGAGAGCATTGATAGAATCAAGAGAGTCAGTTACACGTGACTTACACCCAACCAGTACCAAAGGCGGGCACAATGCCGCCGCAGTGGAGGGTGTCGATTGGGAAGCGGAGTCGCCGTCGCTTTTGAGGCGCCTCTGCCTCCGACGAGGGGCGACTTGCATGCTGCGCGGCCGCGTGACACACCGCAAGGGCTGCCAAGCCTGCAATCGTCGCCTCCACCTCCGCCTCAACCTCCGCCTCCGCCTCCGCCTCCGCCTCCGCCTCCGCAGCGGTCGTCGAAACGGTCGTTGCAGCGGTCGTGGCCATGGTCGCCGCGCTCGCCTTCAAGGCCGCAAGGTCTTGAATCGGCTCGCCTCGCAACTGTTTGAGAAGCACCGCTGCCGAGGCCGCCGGCGGTGCGGCGGCGAGGCCCCGTACCATCTCAAAGGGCAAGTCGTCAAACTCGTGTGCAAGGCGGGCCATTGCGGCGGCATGCAGCGACGTCTCGGACACCTGTGCCTGCGCGCCGTGTTGGGCGCAGGCGCCCGATAGGCTGTGCGAAAGGGCAGTTCGCTCTGCGGCCGCGAGCACGGCTGCGTCGATGGCACGGTACGCGCTGGCCTGCATGAGGCGCGGCCGAAGCACGCGTGGCCGAAGCAAGCCATCCGCCTCCCTCACAACCAGCCTCGCGTCATCCTCAGTCAAAAATAGCCTCGGGCCGCGCTCGAGCTGGACCAGATATGGGGCCGTGTGCCCCCGTGGAAACCCGGGCTCGGAATAGTGCATGGCGACGATCGTGGCGCGCACCCATTCGCTCCGGCGACGCCGGCTGCACCTGCCACAGTGCCGCTGCGTTTGACCGCATGTGTCGCGCGCGCACGAGCCGCACGGCCGCCGTTCGCCCACGAGGCAGAGCACGCGCTCGCCGACCTGGTAGCGCAGCGTCTGGCCAGCCGGCACTACTCTGGGAACGGCGCGGAGGGGGAAGCCGCTCACGCTCGCAGAATGCTTGTTGTGCTCGTGCAACTCGTCGGCGGCACCGCGGAGGGAGACCGCTGCTCGCACGCTCTGATCGAGCACCGTCGCTAGGTTTGCCTGCAGAGTAGCGCAGTTCGAGTGTTGTCTCGCCCTATTGTCATCGGTCGCACGGGGAGTGCCAAAGGAACGGATTCTTCCGGAGAGCGGCGTGCCAAAGTAGCAGCGCTCCGTCGTCGGCCATGACGGTATGATGGGAATTCGACCCCCGGCGAAGCCGCCGCCACCGCCGCCGCCTGTACACGTGCTGCCGATCGAGCCGGCGCCGCCCGCCCGCCCGCTCAGTCGCATGCCCTCGACGGCATTGTAATGGCGTCCCCTGTCTTCGAGGCGTGAATTAGAACCATCGGCTGTGAAACACAACCGCCTTCTGCACGACCTCGGTCTCTCCTGACCCCCAACTACCGGGGAGGGCATTAGGGGTATGCTCGGCTTCCCCCAGTGTTCCGGTGAAAAGACACCGGGGCGAGCCGGGACAAGCCGCTAGCCGGGACAGGGGACACACACGGGCGCACACGGGCACACGGATCACACAGACGAACCTCACAACCAAGCCAACCCACACCAACGCACCTGCACCGCACGACCACGCGACGACCGGATCCGTGGCCATCTCAACAGCCGCAGCCCCGGAGCCAACCGCTCCCCGCGGCCGACTCCGAACACATTTAAATTTTAATCGCCGCCCCCTGCGAACCTGACCCTGCCGCCTCCCGCTCCCAGAGCGCCTCCCGGAGCAGTGCTCGGTCAAAGTTACGCCCGAACGGGCCTCGCCAAGCGCTTTTCCCTATCTAATTTCGTCGTTTACATAGGGTACGGGATCCCGAAGTCATGTTGACCGTCCCCCACCCTTCAAGAGCTTAGCACAGCGCAACTCTTCAGCGCTGTTGAGACGAGTATACACGCGATTGCGCACAATGCCCGGCCCGCGGGTCTTTCGCTTGTCAACGGTCTTGAGCTCGAGAGCGTGGCGGCGAGTGTAGTTTGCAGCTTTGAGCATCTTGTCGACACTATTGTCCTTGGTGACGGGGCCTACTGCCTCGACCAGCACAACTTTCGGCAACCACCACGCACCTGTACCGTTGGCATCGCCATCGGATACGGCACCAGCAGTACCGGTGGCATCGGCACCACCATTCGCTTGGTCGCGATTAGCGTCTCCAAAGGCCGCAGTGCCACCTCCAAGCAGGCTCTCGAGGACCACATCCTCCGTGCCCTCAGTGTCAAGACTGAAAAAGTCGAAGGATCGTAGAGGGGCGGCAATTTTCGAGAGGTGTGCAAGGCTCTCGTCGAGGATGGTCGACAGACGCTTGCATGGCACCTTTACGAAATCGTGGGGATTCGGCCACCATTTGGGTTTGTACAGGAATATTTCCTGCAATCTTGCGGCCAACACCTCGGCGATGCCGGATACCTCGCCTTTCATTGTAGTGAAGTTGCTCACTCCGCCATGGCAGCGTGAGCTGACTGCTGAGTGGACGAACCTCGAAGCGTTGCGCCCGCTACTTGCGAGAAACCTATAGTTGGTGGGGTTGCCCTCGATCAGCACGCCGCGCCAGCCGTGGCACTTCTCGAGCACCAGGGTGTTGCTCGATGTGATGCCATCATACGCACCCAGCTCTACGAAGACACCTCTCAGTCCGTCACCGCCACCGCGAGCAACGCACATTAGGAGTGGCCAGATCAATTGCATCAAAGAGTTGATCGGCTGCGAGCACAACGACGTGTTGTCAAGCATCATGCCACACCTGGATCGGTCCTTTTTTCGAGCCAATTCCTGCAAATCTCGGCCATATGTTTTGTATCAGTTCAATCAGCATAAGGAACATTGCTTCTGCACTGTCAGCCCCAACCCTTCGTAATCTCATCGGTGCAGAAATAGGACTGTGTCGGCTGTTCCATGTTGCGAATGCGGAGGTTTTACACACCACCTCCAGGAGGGTCCCCACACGCAACCGCGGCCTGTGGTGACCTGCAGGGGAGCGGTGAGCTGCGCGCGCTCAAACTCACCCCGGCAGCGTCGTGGGACCCTAAACCATGAGCAATAATAGAGAAATTAAAAAAAAATTTAAGTACCGTGCAAATTGGTAATTAGGGTATTCCATTCCGCCTCAACGCGATGCTACTTTCTGCCCGCCTCGAATTCGCGCAGGCGCAGCTCGAAGAGGAGCATGCGCCAGAGCTTGACGACGAAGACGCCCGCCTCCTCGTCGAGCACCTTGGCAAGGCCCTGCTCGATGGCCGCAGCGGGCGTCCGCTGGGCGAGCTTGTCCAGCACGTGGGCCACCAGGCTCGGCTCCTCTTCCCCCAGGTACTCGGCCATCTTCTTATTGATGAAGGCGCGCAGCTTGGTCTCGATGAGCCCCGAGCGCCCGACAAGATCCCAATCGACCGGAGCGGCGTACAGGGCGTCGCGCTGCGTCGGTATGGAGTTGACCAGCTGCTTGAGCTCCTCTGCCGTCGGGGGGGCCACTGCAGGCGTGACTGCCGCCTTCTCCTCCTCGGTGTAGTCGATCGCGACAAGTGGGCCCATCTTGGGACCCTCATCGACGACGAACGCCGCCGGCGCCACGCCGCCGCCCACCACGCCGCCGCCGCCGAGTTTCTTGGCCGCCCCTAACTTTGCTACCGGCTTGAGACCTCCGAGCTTGACTGGCAAGGCTCCCAGCTTGATGGGGGCCGCGCTGCCAATGGGCGCTGTCGCGGGCGCGCCGCCAATGGGCGCTGTCGCGGGCGCGCCGCCATTGGGCGCTGTTGCGGGCGCGTCGCTCTCGACGTCCATGGGCGCTGTCGCGGGCGCGCCGCCATTGGGCGCTGTCGCGGGCGCGCCGCCATTGGGCGCTGTCGCGGGCGCGTCGCTCTCGACGTCCATGGGCGCTGGAGCGACAGCGCCGACCACCGACGCCGAAGCAGCCGCAGCGCGCGCCACCGCTTCTGCACGCGCCTCCTCCGCCTCTGCCTGCGCCGCCTGCGCCGCCTTCTCTGCCTGCGCCGCGGGCGCCTCTGCCGTAGCCTCATGCGCCGGCGCCGTCTCGAGCACCTCGCCTTCATCGAGCGCCGTGTCGAGCAGTGCGCTCGCCGCCGCCGTCGCAGCCGCAGCCGCCGCCGCCGCCGTCGCCGCCGCCGCCGCCGCCGCCGTCGCCGCGCCCGCGACGGCCACGTCGGCCGTCTCCGCGACCGCCTCCAGCGCGTCGCCGATGAGATTGCGCTCGGGACGGCGCGCACCCGCGGGCGGCGGCGGCCCCTCGGCAGGCCGACTCGCGCGCCCTTCGTTGGCCTCGCGCCGCCGATCCTCGTCATCGTCGGCACGCTCGCGACGCATCCGTCGGGCGCGCTCCTCCTTGCGCTCCCTCGGAAGCGCCTTGTCGGGCTCTCTCTCATCTCGCTCGACCTCGCGCTCGCGAGCGCGACGCTCGTCGCGCTCGCGCAGCGCCTCGCGCTCACGATGGCGCTCGCGGTCCGCCTCGTGCCTCTCCCACGCGCGCTCCGCCGCCATCGCCTCTTCTTCACGGAGGCGCTCCGACCGGTAGAAAGCCTCGTCACGGGTACGCTCGCGCTCTTCACGCTCGCGGGCATGCCTCTCGCGAGCTCGCGACGACGCGCGCGCTGCCTCGGCGGCGGACGCGTCGGCCACGGCAGCGCTGCCACCGCCGCTGCCGCCGGACGCGAAGGCGCCCGCACCGGCGCCGGCCGCCCAAGGCGACGGGTGAACCCCGCCCGCCGGCAGCGCGATGACCTCGCCGGGGGCCATCGAGAGCAGCGCGGACGCGAGGGACGCGTTCTTGGCGCTCTCGCTCTGGGGCGGCGGCGGAGGCCTCATCACCGCCGCCGGCGGCGCATCGCTGCTGCTGCCCGTCTCCGCCACGCCGCCCGCGGCCGCGGCCGCGCCACCCGCCGACAGCCCATGCTGTGCGAGCAGCGCGCGCAGGGATTCGGTCGCCTTGGCGTCGCCATCAGCCGTCGAGAGGATTGGCTCGGCCGCGATGTGCTGCGCGACGCCGTGCTCGGTACTGAGCGCCTGCAGCTTGAGCAGGTGGCCCAGATAGCGCTCGTACTCGGGCTCGTACTGGTGCAGGAACTCGCTCGCCTTCGAATCGACCTTGAGGAGCAGCGGCGTGGGCGCGCCGAGCGTGGTGACCGTCGGTAGCAGCCTCATCGCACGCAGCAGATCGGAACTGAGCTTGTAGTCGCAGAAGCCGAATCCCTTGGGCTTGCCACTCGAGGGGTCGCTCGAGCGCTTCCATTTGGACACTCTGCCGCAGCACTCGAGCACGGCCACCATGAGCGCGTCGTCGATGCCCTCGGGGATCTTGCCCACGTACAGCGTGCACGCGCGCTCCATTGGCGGCGGTGGCGCCGGGCCGAGCGCTGCAATGGCCGCGCGAAACGCGGGCGGCGCGGGGCCGGCGGCGGTCGAGGTGGGCGTCGTGATGGGCGGCGCGGCGCCTGTGGCGGTCGCGATGGGCGGCGGAGCGGCTGGCGGAGCCGGCCAGCCCGGCGGCGCGACAGGCGTGACAGGCGCGACAGGCGCCACGGTGGACTCGATGGACGCCGCAGTGGGCGGCATCGCGGGTACGGTGGGCTGCGGCGTCGACGTCGGCGGCACAGCGATCGCAGGGGGCACGGCCGCTGCATGCACGCCAGTTGGCGGCTGTACGATGGGCGCCAGAGGCGGCGCTGCCGCAGACGATGCCACCACGGGCGGCGGCCCCGGATGGTGCGGCGGCGGCATCGCGGGTGGCCTCGGCGGCATCATTCCGGGCGGCGGCGGATAACCGGGCGGAAAGCCAGGCGGTCCGACTGGCGGATAACCGGGCGGTACGCCGGGTGGATAACCTTGCGGCGGCATGCCAGCGGGCGGATAACCGGGTGGCGGCATTCCAGGCATGGGTGGTGGATACGGATACGGATAGCCTGGGTAGGCGTACGGGGGGTAGCCAGGGTAGCCGGGGTACGACATGCCAGGCACGATGTGTTTCGGTGCACACGAGGCTTCGCGATGTCTGGCGGTCCGACGTGGTTCTGGAAGGGTCTCGTCATCTGTGAACGCGCGGACACTTTTGTGTGAACGTTAACACGACAGACGCGTCAACCGGTGCTACGGCACTGTTACTGCCCACTCAGAATACACACACCTTACATGACCCCATACGAGACACGGAGCATGCGCTGCGCGCGCTGGCGGCCGTTGAGGATGGTCTGGGCGTCGGCGGGTTTGGATGCTTGGCGGTGGAGATGTTGGCAACGTGGTGCTTGAGGAAGCTGCGGGAGTGTCAAAGACGACAAACCACCCTCCTTCCGTAGTGGTTGACACAATAAATTTGAATCTACGGCGCATCCGTGTACATGTACTATCACCATCCGCTCCACCTCCCACCTGAAGTCCTGAACACCACCCTCTGCCATTGGTATGGGCCATTCCGCAATCGTCGTTCCCAACATGAACGTCGATTGCGCATGGACACAGCGCACGGAGAGTCCATACACTGCTGGGTGTCCGCATTCATGCTCTCACATCACCTCGAGGTGGTACAGCTCCCCTGACTGCGCGCCGGCAGCAATCCTCGGCCAACTCACAGCCACACACAAGATCGGGCTCGGCGCATAGAATGCGCCGCCCTTGTCCTTCAAGCGAATTGTCGAGCCACCCATTTCGAATTCTCGAGCCACACCCTCGGCCTCATTGCTGAAGGTGGCCTCGTCTGGTCGCGAGTCGAGCAGGTTGAAGGAATCTGCATCCCAGACTTTGATCGTCCTGTCAGTCGATCCGGAGACAATCTTGGTCCCGTCCCGGGAAAACGCCACTGACACGACCCGGCCTTTGTGTGCGTTCGTCTTCTCGTTCAGCATCTCCAGCTTGTCTGCCAGACAAGCCAGCAAGCGTCAGTTTTGGCCAAGGAGCGGCGATTTTGAGGGCAAAAGCGCACCCGAATCCCAGACTTTGATCGTCGTGTCGTTCGATCCGGACACGATCTTGGTCCCGTCCGGGGAAAACGCGACCGAGTTGATGCAGCCGCTGTGGGCGTTCGTCTTCTCGCTCAGCAGCTCCAGCTTGCCTGCCAGGCAAGCCAACAGGCGTCAGTTTGGCCAAGGAGGGGCGATTTTGAGGGCTCCGCGGCGCACCCAAATCCCAGACTTTGATCGTCCCGTCCTCGTATCCGGCGGTGATCAAGATCAAGCCTCTCTGCTCGTCCTCAAAGACGGCCACACTCTTGACGTCGCTTGTGCCCTCGAGCTGCTTCAGGAGCTCCTCAGAGTCCGCGTTGTACACGTACACCGCCTTCCCCGCGCCGCCCACGATGCGCGTCGACGAGACGGCGACCGCGCTCACGCGGCCCTTGTGCGCAAAGGTGGCGACGCACGGGTCGTCGGTCAGCGGTTTGTTGCGCCACACGACGAGGCGCTGCAGCGGCGCCCTCTGCAGCAGGTCGAGGACGACGCTGGTCTGCGGCTGCTGCAGTGCGAGCTGCGCGACCGCCTTGCCGCCCTCGCGCTGCACGACGTCGCGGTAGCGCCCGACGAAGCGCTTGAGCCTCGGGTACTCTGCGGGCGCGCCGGCGGCCTCGGCGACAATCGGCAGCCACGCACTGGGGAGGCCCGCGTGCGCGAGCGCGGTCACCAG
>Ga0180442_101164_pt1 | contig 16892 bp, 7 predicted proteins | sample ChrtobMetP5_16mM_FD_119746 | JGI IMG/M metagenome (GOLD analysis project Ga0180442, IMG submission 119746) | Chrysochromulina tobin associated microbial communities from unialgal haptophyte culture, Seattle, Washington, USA - P5_16mM MetaG | ecosystem: Host-associated > Algae > Haptophytes >... | reverse complement strand
TGCTGCTGTTGAGGCACTTGCTGATGAGTTGGTGGCTGAGAAAGCCGAGACGGCTGCGGCGGGGGCAGCGGATTTGGCCAGCAAGCTCAAAGCTGCCAAGCTCGAGCTCAGCCTTGCAGATAATGCGGAGGAGCGGCGGACGCTGAAAAACAAGGTGGCGGAGCTGGAAGCAGTGGCCGATGAGTCAGTGGCTAAGAAAGCCGAGACTTCTGCGGCGGGGGCGGATTTGGCCAGCAAGCTCAAAGCTGCCAAGCTCGAGCTCAGCCTTGCAGATAATGCGGAGGAGCGGCGGCCGCTGAAAAACAAGGTGGCGGAGCTGGAGGCAGCGCTAGCCATCGTGACAACCGCCTCCATGGCCGCCGCGCCACAGTCGCCGCCGCTCCCGCCTTCGCCAGTCCCAAGCAACCGCTGGCGAAAGGCGGCGTCTGGCGCAACAAGGAGAAGCTGAATGGCCGTTCCACGTTCCACGTTCGCCTCGTGCTCGTACCAACACCTAAGAATAGAATTAACCGCCAATTCACACCATAAGCTCCGGTGTTCACAACACGACTTCGGGCCTGCGATGCAGAGCGAGGCCTTTCTCCGCGACGTTCACGAAACGCTGCTGCGCTTCTGCGGTTGCGCAACAGCGTCCGCCGATAGACGCCCTCCAGTCGCCTACAGTCGCCCGAAAAAAGCAGGTTGCCCGACGCGTGGCGTCATGTACTACTACTGCGGCACCTCGAAGACGCCAATGGAAGATAACATCTTGTTGGCGCCGTTTGATGACCCCACAAACCTTGCGAAGAATGTGGAGACAGGAGTGGTCAAAGGCGTGGCTGTTACTGTGCATGATGGGCGTGTGGACAATGAGCTCATGGGTCGCGGCACCCAGCCTATGCGCGTGCTTGACACGAGAGGTCTGCTACTGCAGCAGCATGTCTCTAAAGTGAGCGACTTCTGGGACGAGGCTCTGGTCTTGTCCCTTCACTACCCTGAGATGCAACGTCTTTCCCAGGAGCTCACCAAGTGCGACCGCACGGCGGTGGCCGCGCATGCACTTCGAGGCAACAAGACCGAAATGGGACGTCCTGCGGCCTATTTTGTGCATAACGATTTCAGCGACCGCCTCAAGGCTCTCTACGAAGACCTGATTGCCTCAGGTGACAGGAATATCATCACCGACGCCGTGTCCGCAGGGGGTCTTGGAGTCACCTCCGAGCAGTTCAAGGCAGGCAGGCTCGTGGTGTTAAATTACTGGAGGCCCATGCAAAAGGAACCAATCCAGCGCAACCCGCTCGCAGTCATCGATTCTACTACCATGCAACGAAGTGAAGTCGTGCAGTTCCCCCACTACATGCGGCAGGCCTATGGCAGCTTTGTCAAATTCTTCCGCATCCCGACGAACCCACACGTGAATGTGGGCATCAGGCCGAGCGACGAGCACCGGTGGTACTACTTTCCGGGGATGACACGTGATGAAGTCCTCGCGTTCAAGAATTACGATTCCTCCGCGCCGCAGCCAGGCAACGGGATCGGCATGCACACGTCCTTCGATGACCCGAACACTCCGGCCTCCGCTCCCTCGCCGCGCGAGTCCATCGAAATTCGCGTCCTCTGCTTCTGGTTTGGAGCGGGCGACGGGGGCCGTTGAGACCGGACCCTGGGTCCCTGAGCGTCCTGAGACTCGCGTAGCGGAGGCGCGGAGTGCGGAGGCAGCGCAGCACGGAGAGAGGGGTTGGGGCCGGGTCAGGGTACTGTAGGGTTCCGCTACACCGTCAGTGGGGGCCCGAACGCGAGACGGCTGCGCTTCTTCGGTCGGTCAGGGTTTCGTCGTGCGCGTGGTCCCGCGATCGGGCTCCAACCCACCAACCATGCCACCATCCGACCCGACCGTGGGTCCGGGGAGCGGGGTGCGTCATGGGGTGCGTGGGACCGTCCACGTGCGACGTGGACGCGCGAAAACGGTTAACGCGGCTTGAGCTCCACTACACCGCACCGCACGCCCGTAACTTGTAAAGACACGCGATGCTCAGCAACGGCGTATCACCTATCATCTTGGCGGCGGCAGATCCGGCGCCGTGGCGAGCGGCCAGGCTGCACGCGTGCTCGCGGGCACGTCGCCGAGCGAGAACTCGAGTGCGGCGTCGAAGACGAGGCCGTTGAGGGGCTGGGGCACGAAGCGCATCGCGTTGCGGACGGCCTCGGCCGGCGGCGACGTGGGCCGCGCGAGCGCCGCCGTAAAGGCCGTCGCGAGGCGGCACTGACGCACGCGCGCCTCATGAGACCCCTGGTAGCTTGCAAACGCACGCTGCCACGCGCCGTCGTTCAAGGGCGGCTTGCCGGCGCGGCCGTCGGCGCCGGCGCCGAGCGCGGCGCAGAGGGCCTCGCCCAGCAGGTACGCGCCCTCGATGCTCGCTGCCGCGCCCTGTGCCAGGTTGATCGGCAGCGCGTGTGCTGCATCACCCACGAGCACACAACGACCCGTCCACCAGCGGCCGCCCGCTGGTAAGGGTGGCGCCATCAGAACACGCTCCGCACGGAACGCGTCCATCGAGTGTGCGGGAGCGGCGGCCTGCTCTTGCGCCATGGACGCCTCGGCGGCGGCGCACGCAGCTGCGTGCAGCACCGTCGGGATCGGATCGTGCCAGCCCTCGTACGCCGCGCGCAGTGAGGCCATGCCGCGAGCGTCGGCGCGCTCATCGACGCTTCCGACGGCGAGAGGTCGCGTCGCAAACCAGAAGCCGCCCCCGCCGGCGAGCGGCACGACGGCGAAGCGGCGGCCGGCCGAGAGGGTCTCGAAGGCGAGCGACGGCGTTGCCGACGCCCGCTGTGCGAAGATGCTCTTGAGCGCGCCGGGCGATGAAGGCAGCAACAAGCCACCATGCGACACGAAGCCCGTGTCAATGGCCGCGGCGCTGTCGCCTCCGAACGCGAGGCGACGAATGGCCGAGTTGGCGCCGTCGGCACCGACGACGATTTCGCCCTCAACGGTGACCCCGGTTGCCAACTTCAGCGTCACGCCCTCCGCCGACTGGTGCAACTCGACCACCTCACCACTCTCACTCTCCAGAGGAAGGCCGTCCACCAGGGCTCGCAATAGCGCCGACTCGCGCAGAGCGACGACGCGCGAGTTATTGGCGTGTGTGTCCGTGCTGCGAGAGAGCCAGCGGCCATCCACCGACCTGTAGGCCGCCGCCGGGATGCGCAACTCTGTGTCCAGTGTGCTTCCGAGGCCGAGCTTCCGCAGGGCAACCTGAGCGCGGCCCCAGATGCCGAGGCCGCGATCGACGCGCCGCGTCCTCGAGGCCTCGAGGACGCGAGTTGGCACGCCACTCAGCGCGAGCGACCGGGCTAACGTCAGGCCTGCGACGCCGCCGCCGACTATGATCACTGAGCGCATTGACTAGACCTGGTGGGCGCATTCTTTTCACAAGGTCGCGCGAAATTTATTTCGGCGGCGCTTCCACGAGGCGGAATACTTACACGTGTTGGAGCTCAAGAACCGGGGAAACTTACTGTCGATGTTGAATTTTCTGAAACGTGCGACTTTTCCACACGAGGCGCCTAAACGACCTGCGAATCGCTCCCTGATCGCTCCCTTCGGCAATGGCGCGGTCAGTGAGCCTCTTCCACGACGAGAGGATCTCCGTGCACGCCTCCATCGAGGGCAGCCTGCTCAAACCGCACATATTGAAGTGCGTGCGCCGCGCGCGCGCGCTGCGAGTGCCAGTGGGAGAGCGCTCAGCGCGTTCCCAGGCACCCACAGATTCTCAGAGGCCCTCCCGCTGACGCACGCGCGCCGATCGTACGCTCGCAGGCTCACCTACGAGCTCATCAAGGCATACGGCCTGCTGAATCACGTCAGCCTGCGCCTGACACCAACGCAGTGGCAGCCGGCGTCTGTGGCCGAGGTGACGCGCTTCCACACTGATGCATACGTGCACTTCCTAGAGCAGCTTGAGAGCAACGCCGCCGAGGTGCGCGACGAGGCGGGCAACTACGTGCTCAACCCGAGCGTCGTCTTTACCGAGACGGCGTGGCTATACTCGCAGGCCTACACGGGCGGCTCGCTGGCTGCGGCGCGCATGCTGCGGAGCAGCGAGACCGACATCGCCATCTGCTGGATGGGCGGGCAGACGCACGCGCGGCGCGACTGTGCGTCGGGCTTCTCGTTCGTGAACGACGTGGTGCTCGCGATCCTGGCGCTGCTACAGCCGTCCGTCGAGGAGCCGAACGAGGAGCGTCGCGTGCTCTTCCTCAACCTGGACGCCTGGCATTGCTCGGGCGTCGAGGAGGCCTTCTACACCACAGACCGCGTGCTGTGCCTCTCGCTGCACCACCGCGCCGACGGGGTGTACCCGGGCTCGGGCGGGAGCGCCGACTGTGGCGAGGAGCGCGGCAAGCACCACACGATCAACCTGCCCGTCTCCGACGGCCTCACCGACGAGAACCTCGATGCGCTACTGCTGCCTGTGCTTGCGGCGGCGGCGGAGCGATTCTGCCCGCACGTGATTGTGTGCTGCGCGGGCGCGGGCTTGATCGCGGGCGACCGGCTCGGATGCCTGAACGTGTCGCTCGACGGCCACAGCAGAGTCCTCAAGGCCCTCATGTCTCTTGAGCTCCCTCTGCTCGTTCTGGGCGGCTGCGGCTTCACGCAGCTCAATGCGGCCAAGGTCTGGTGCCACGCCACCGCGACGCTCTGCGGCGTCGAGCTACCGATGGCGCTGCCCGAGCACAGTTACATGGACTACTACTTGCATGAGCCTACGCTCTCCGTGCCGACCTGCACCCTCGACAACCGCAACAGCGCCCTCGCCCTCGAGGCACTGAAGGAGACAGCCTTATACTCTGTGGAGCAGATGCCTCAGCGTGTGAAGCCGCAGCTCAAGCCCGTGCGAGCGGCGGCGCCACCGGCGGACGCGCCGCCGCCGCTTGCTCGCACGTCGACGTCTGTCATCGGCGGCGCCTCCGCCTGCATCGGCCTCGCCGCGACCGGCGCGCCGCCAACAGACGTCGAGATGCGATCTGCGCGTACTCGATGTGAGTCAACAGCGGACGCGTCGGCGGCGGCGAGCGGCATGGAGCCCGCAGCGGTGCCTCCGGCTAGCGCCGACGAAGGGGGGGGGGCGCCTGCGCCCGTGCCCGCGGGCGAGAACGGTGCCGTGGTGGGCATGGACGTGGACGGCGGCGAGGGCGATGCAGGTCGCGAGCGGATAGACGACGACATGGTCGCCGAGGAGCACCGGCGGTGAGCGCCGTAACGGGCGGATGAGCACCGGCACCAGCGAGCACCGGCAGCGAGCACCGGCAGTGGCCTCTGGCAGGTAGCATCGGCAGGTCGGTGAGAGCTGCACGGCCACCTGCTGGAGCAGCTGCAGGTGCACGCGGTCGAGAAGCCGGCAACGGCAGGTCGACGCCCTCTCGTGCGCGGGGCGCCCGCGGCGGCGGCCGGGCATCCCCCATTCACACAGGCCTGGAAGCGGCGGCGCTCGCGGCAGCGGCAGCGCTCAGGCCGATTTTGCTCAGTTCGTATTGGCGCGCGTGCGACGGTCACGCCGGCGCGCTACGCCGGGGCACTCGAGAGAAGAGGCGGCCACAAACACGGTGTGGAGCCTCGTGTCGGCAGGCCGCGGTGGCTGCATGGCGTCTTGACGTGTGCCTCCTCTGTCCACTGTGTCGCGCTCTCGTGTTCATCCACTTCTGGCTTCGCCCCCCCGGCGCTTTGACTTTCCTCCTGACGATTCACGATAGCGAGAAGCCTCGCCCCAAAAAGCATAATTCCTTTACCGCCCTACGTCCCCTAACAAGACGCCACTCACGTCAAGGGTGCGCCGCGTCCAGGACCAGCGCCCACCCCAGGGCATCATCTGGGGCTGCGGGGGGTTCCGCAGATGATCAGTTGCCCTTGACTTGACTTGACTTGACTTGACTTGACTTGACTTGACTTGACTTGTCTTGACTTGACTTGATTGACAGGTTGTAGTGCCCTTCACACCGCACGAAGAGAAAATGGCTGAACGACCCAAAAGGCAGGCCTCACAGGAGTTGGAGCGCTCCGATAGTCAACACGAAGTGCTCGAGGCTGATTCCAACGCGCCCGCAAAGCCACGCCGACCATCACGAATAAGGACGATTTCGAACAAGATGTTCAGACTCTTTCGCCGGAGCTCCAAAGATCTTGGTGGGACGAGCTCCGAAGGGGCGGCAACGCCTCCGGCTCTGGCCGTATCCAGCTCCACATCCATGAAAGATGCCGAGCCGGATGCTGATCAAGAACCCGATGCAGTGGCGATGCACTCGCACCCATCGTCTCCGGGCCACGAAGGGATCACAGATGAGCGCTCCGAGTTCGCAGAGCTCTCGCGCCTGACGGAGGTCTCTGTTGAAGAGTCTACGAGTGAGCCGCTCTCGCTGCACGGCAGGTCGCTCCACCAGCGGCAAGGGGACGCGAGCTTCTGCACATCCGCTGCCGGCCCTGCCGTGCCGCTGTCGGTTGCGTGCCCGCCGATGCTAAAAGGGAGGGCGTCAAGCAAGTTGTCAGTCAGCAGTCTCGTGAACATGCTGAGCGGCTCCATGTCGAGCCTCTTCACGCCGCGTTCGCCTCGCGGAGGGCAGAGCGGTGCCAGCGCGGGCGGCATTGAGGGCGGCGGTGGTGAGGGTGGCAGCGAGGTTGGTGCAGGGGAGGGCGGCGGTAAGGGTGGCGGCGAGGGTGGTGGATGGGAGGGCGGGGATGGCAATGGCGATGGTGCGAGTGGCGGTGGCAAGGTAGAGAGTGAGAGTGGCGGTGGCGGTGGCGGTGGCGGTGGCGGTGGCGTCATCCATGGCGTCGGCGTCGGCGAGGGTGGCTCAGCGGCCGACATGCCCTTAGTGGCGGAGGACGAGGGCGCATTCCTGGGCGCTAAGCGGCCGAGGACCCCTCCGTGGGAGTACTCCTGCGAGATTGAGGAGATGGTGGAGATTGCGGACCAGTATGGGAGCGACGCCCCTCTTGAGCACATGATCGACCTTCACCAGCTCGAGATGATCGTGCGCGAGCAGGCAGCCGCAGCCGGCGATCTCGAGGAGGAGATGGTTTCGCCTGGGCAGGTTGCTCTGCGGGAGCTCGCCGAGATGCTCGACCCGGCAGATTTGCATCGCATCGGTGCCACGTTTGGTATGATCGCCTCGCCATTCTCCTTGCCGCCGCCGCCAATGGCCGGCGGCGAGGGGCTGCCCAGCGCGTTGCGCACCTCAGAAGACCAAGGACACCTACACGCCTCACACCTACAAGCCATGCCTGTGCACCTGCCCGGCGGCAGTATCGGCAGTTGCAGCACCGCCAGCAGCAGCGGCAACAGCGGCGGCAACAGCAGTGGCCGCGTCGGCGGCGGAGGCGGCGGCGGAGGCGCGGGCGCGACCGACGGTCGTGTGCGAAACACAATGGGCCGCAAGGAATGGTCGGCCGAGGAAGACCAAGCAATCATGGAGGGTGTCGCTCTACACGGCCAAAAGTGGCGCGTGATCGCGCAGCTATTCCCCGGGCGCACCGACGATGCCGTGCGTAACCGTTGGAAGCGACTCTCTGCGGAGATGGCAGAGGGGCTCACCGAGGGACTTATCGAGGGTCTCGACGGCTCAGCGGCGGTGGAACCCAGGGCTGCGGCCGGGGCAGCGGCCAAGGGGGAGGCGAAGCAGGCGGCGAACAAGGAACGGCTCGCGTGGAGCAGAGCGGAGGACGCCAAGATTGTCGAGTGCGTACAATCCTTTGGCCTCAAATGGAGTCGCATCGCCGAGCAGCTCCCCGGCCGCACCGTCCACGCGATCCGCAACCGCTTCCATCGACTGCAGACGCTCCAGGCGGAGCAGGCGGCGTTGGCGGCCGCCTCATAGTCTGCGGCTGGCGCAGTCTCATAGGACTAGAGGGAGGAGGCCAGACTGAGGCTCTTTGGAGAGCGCGAATCGCACAGACAACCCACGCCACGGCCCGATTGAAAAGTCACTCAGTGCCCGTTCAGTGCAACTGCTACTGGGGCTTCCCACAGCCCGCCTCCGTTCCCCTTACAATCCCCACCACCTGATTCAAAACCAGTGAGAAAAATCAAAGTTTCTAGGGATTTCCAGATCCAGATAGGTCGACTCAACGATAGACGTGAAACTGCGCCGATTGGGACGAACCCCTCGAAATTTTGTTTCCGATCTATGTAGGCACCAGACCAACGACGAGCGTGAAGCGCAACCATCCTGCTTTTGGCTCGCCGCGGTGCTGGAGAAGGAGCATGTTCAGTTGGCGTGCCAAGGATCATGCTCAGCTGGCGATGGTGCCGGCGCCGGTGAGCGGAATGCCTCCATCTGCACAGCGCCAATGGGCTTCCAGTCCCAGCGCCGCACCAGCATCGCCTCGTGCTCAGGAACTGGAGAATAGTAGCAAAACCAGCGTGCCAGCGTCGTCGGTTCGGATCTCGGACCAGACCATGTCGACCTTGAGTGCGATTGATGAGGCGGCGATCATCACTGCCTTTGCGACGGCTGACAAGGACGGCAGTGGCGGGCTCGACTTTACCGAGCTCAACGATGTGCTGTTGTCGCTCAACAATAATCTGACAGACGACGAGCTACGCGCAATCTACAGAGTATGCGACCCGAACGGAGATGGCCACGTGACGATGATGGAATTTCTTAAGGTAAGGACCGGCGGTAGGACGATGCCGAGGCGGCCGAGCCCACACAGGACGCCTGGGTTAGGGTTAGGATTGGACAGGCCTGTCAGCCCGTCTGTCGAGCGCATACTGCGGGCCTCCCCGGACGACATGACCAGCTTTGGGGAGCGGCTCGAAGAGCATCGTCTGTATGGTGGGAGTGGCTCGAAGGCGAGCTCCGCCGCCCCCATCCCGCCACGCACTCCGCTAAGCCCAGTGCCGGAAGCGGAGCCGTTGTCACCCATGCTCGAGGCGGCGCTGGAGGCCAGTGCTGCCCTAGGTGCCGCTGAGGCGCGCGCTGCGGCCGCGGAGGCGGCAGCTAGGAGGCTCGAGCACGAGCGAAGAGACGCGCACGATTGTGCAGCTTTGCTGTGCGCTGTGCTGATCGGCATGGCTCTCGTCCTGCTGGCCGTGGGCGGCGGAGGCTTGTACTACCTCGACACGATTCTGCCCGACCCACCTCCTTCAATGCCGCCGCCCTTGCCGCCGCCCTCGTCGCCGCCGCCGCCGCCCATGCCGCTCTCGCCGCCGCCGCCCTCGCCCTCGCCGCCGCCACCGCCCTCACCGCCGCCATCATCGACGCCCGTGTCACCGCCGCGGAAACCGCCGCCACCCTCGCCACCGCCCCCACCCCGGCCACCGCCCTCGCCGCCGCCCCCACCACGGCCACCACCCTCGCCACCACCCCCATCACCGCCGCCACCCACGGTCAGTGCGATGCAGATCTGGGTGGGCCGCCTATTTGGGGTTCAGCCCGATCATCCTCCCACTCGCTCCGAGGCAATCATCCTCCTCGCTCTCGTCACCACGGCTCTGCTTGCGTGGTACGACGTCTGCCGGCGCTTAGCAGTACTACGCCTGCTTAGGAAGTCGCAGCTCATTCACGATACCTTGGACCTTCACGCTGAGGTGACACAGACCTCCGCCGGATTCGCGGTTTCGGTCGGCAGCAACTTAAAGAGCTTGCACTGAAGAGCCATTTGAATCTCTTCGTTTCGCGTTGCCGGCGTTTGACGATGTAATACAAGTGTACAATGTGCACCTCTAAACGCGGTTCTGGTGGGATACTTTTCGAACTCGGACACAGTTTATGAGCGCAATATGAGCGCAAAGGTGCAGAGCGGAGAGTGCAATCGGAAGGGCGGCGGCGCTCTTCGCGGGCCGGTCCACCCCAAGCTCTATTCTCACCTCAAGAGCGTTGCAAGATGCAGACGTTCACAGTCTCAATCAAATTCAGAGGCTCCAGCGCCCTCTCGGCGCCGCCGGCGGCCTCACGCTCGGCTCACGGCGGCGACGGACGAACTGACGGTGTGCTTTGGATTGTGATGTCCACCGCTCTCATCATCGCGACGCTCGCGGCCGGCCACTCACATGCACAAGTGAATCCCACAGCTGCCGCACGCGCGCTCATTCAGCGCACGGCGCCCGCACTTGCGGATGCCTTCTCGCTCGAAGTGTTACCACAGCCGAACGGGGCGATGCAGCTGGATTCTGACGGCAAATCAATCATCCTGCGTGGATCCGGCGCGGTCGAATTGGCATCTGCCTTCAACTGGTATCTCAACGACTATCTGAACGTCACCATCGATTGGAGCACCTACGGCGACAAGCAATTGCCCACATCTGGGCCTCTGCCACTGCCTGAGAAGAGCCCAGTGGTATCCCGACGTGTCGCGTGGACCTACTACATGAATGTTTGCACCTATGGCTACAGCCTCGCGTTTGTGCCGTGGAGCTACTGGGAGCAGCACATCGACTGGATGGCCATGCAGGGCATCAACCTGCCGCTCGCCTTCCTTGGACAAGAATGGGTCTGGGCGCGCGTCTTCGAGAGCTTCAACATCAGCCTCGCCGAGCAGCAGTCCTTCTACTCGGGCGCAGCCTTCCTGCCGTGGTTCCGCATGGGCAACATGCAGGGCTTTGGAGGGCCGCTGTCGGACAGCTGGATGACCGCCCGTCGCGACCTGGCCATCAAGGTCTTCGCGCGCATGCGAGAGCTTGGGATGACGCCCGCGCTGAGCGCTTTTGCTGGCCACGTGCCTGCAGCGTTCGCGACACATTTCCCGTCGGCCAAAATCTCACGCTCGCCCGACTGGGCCGGCTTCGACTTGGCCGACCCGGTGACTGCGCCGTACGCTGATGTTTGGTTGCTCGATCCCGCGGAGCCTCTGTTCGTTGAAGTAGGCAAACGATTCATCGAGCTGCAGACGGCGACGTACGGTACGGACCACATTTATCAGGCCGACACGTTCAACGAGATCGCGCCGCCCACGCACGACCCGGACTATCTACGCGCCTCGAGCGCCGCCGTGTACGCGGCCATGGCCGCGGCCGACCCGTCGGCCATCTGGCTCATGCAAGGCTGGCTCTTCCAGAGCAGCTGGTGGACAAATCGTGACATTCAGGCGTATTTGGGCGGTGTGCCGCGCGGCTCGATGTGGCTGCTTGACCTGTTTGGCGACTCCAACCCGATCTGGTCGAAGACGGCCTCATACTACGGCCATCCCTTCATCTTCTGCACGCTCCTCAACTTTGGCGGCCAGCAGGGCATTGTGGGCAACACGCCTCGCGTCGTGACGGGGTTCGAGGCCGCATTGGCCAACAGCACTGTCAACGGGGTAGGCATCACGATGGAGGGTATCTGGACGAATTACAACATGTTCGAGCTGCAGCTGCTGCTTACGTGGGAGGGGGCGCGCTTCACCCCAGGCACGGTCGCACCCAAGTACGACCCGGTCGCGTACCATGCCGCTTATGGGCATCGTAAATATGGCGGGGTCGCGCACCCATCGGCCGTCGCCGCATGGGCACTGCTTGGATCGACCATCTACAGCGGCAACGGCGGCGGTTTCGGCTCGATCATCTCGGGTGTGCCCTCACTGGCGGGCATCAACTGCCCGCACCCACCGATTGGCGAGCAGCCGCCCTCTCCCGAGGCTCCGCCCGGCTACGAGCGACGGCATCCCCTCGATGGGTACTGGGATCCACCCCCTGGCGCACGGCTCAACAGGTCGGTCACTGAGTGCGCCGATCTGTGCGATGCTGCGGGAGACCAGTGCGACGCCTTTGAGGTGTACATTCACTACCCGCCCGATCGCGGCGATTGCTACCCGATGCTCAGCGCCAATAAGCCATTTGTGCCGATGGGCGCGGAGTCGCGCACGTACCTCAAGAAGAAGCCCATGCAGCCTCAGGCTGTCCGAGAGGCCGATGGAGTGGTCGTTGGCGCCGCCGCCGCTGCTGTCTCAAGGGAGCAGCGCGTCTCGCAGGCAAGTGGAGCCGCGGCTCGGGATGCAGCCTGCGCCCTCGACAGCGCTTCAGCTTCACGGCGCCGGGCCGAGGCTAGCACCTTCCAATCGGTGTGGAAGCTCCTCCTCGAAGCAAAAGACTCCCACGGACACGTACCAAGCTTCCGCTTTGACGTCGTAGACGTGGGCCGCGAGGTGATTGCAGCCAACTTCACGGCCATGTTTGCCGTCTACAACGCCAACTTCGTGGCGAAGAACGCAGCGGCGACCGCCGTGCTCGCGCGACAACTGCTCCAGACGATCGACGACTATGAGAGACTGCTCTCGACGGACGTCAACTTTTTGCTCGGACGATGGATTGCGTGGGCGCGCGATTGGGGCGAGGATGCGGAGGCCAAGGCCCTCCTTGAATACGGCGCGCGCAACCAGCTGACGCTCTGGGGACCCACCGGCCAGATCAACGACTACGCCAAAAAGGAATGGTCGGGGATCGTAGCGACCTATTATAAGCCACGATGGGCAAAGATGCTCAACGCGGCACAGGCCTACCTCGAAGGCGGTGCCACTGGCTCGTGGGCGGACGCGAGCGTCGAGTACTGCCGCGACACCTGGGCCACCCTAGAGAAGCCATGGCAGACCGACTACACGACAACCTTCCCGACCACGCCGACGGCCGACACCATCGACGTGGCGTTGTCTCTGATGAGTGTGTATGGCGCGCAGTAGGGCTGTGCGCGTACAGAGGCAAACGTGTTTAAGAGTAGAGCGATGTCCGAAGAGCCGGGTTGGGCGAGAACTACCAACTAGCAAGTGGGAGTGAGGCCATTCGTGATACGTGTGGGTGTGCGTGGGAAATATTAAAAGATGTGCTAAAAGTGGTGGCTGGTGGTGGTGCGGTTTTTTTAGTATATTAAAGCTTGGTATGTAACAAAGTACATAATACCGTACTCGGGAGAAACACGAGCAAAAGCGCTCAGGCCTCAGCGCGGGCCTTTGGGGCTCCCCGCTACATGATGTCGTGCTTTGGTGCTCGTCCTGGTCCACACTAGTGATTCACATTCAGTGCTCGCACGCACAGGCTCTTCGCTGTAAGCTGTATCGCTGTACGCTGATGAGTGATGAGTGTTCACGCAGTCACACTGTGCTGAAGTTTCCCTGGTTGGTCCTGTTGCCATGGCTATTGCTCCTGTTTCTCCAGTTCCTCAGGCTGTCCCTTGTGTTTCTTGTGCGTTCCTTGTGTCCTGACGTGCTCGTGCCCGGTCGGAGCCCTGAAATACATTGAGTTCCAGATCTGCAGCTGCGCCTAAATGACTGCAGTAGTGTTGTGTGAGGTTTCCTCCTCCTAGCCGAGGATCTCCTCGCAATCGCTTCGGTTCCAGCTCGTGTAGTTGAAGGCGGTCTCGTCGAACAAGATGTCAAACTCGGGTTCTGTCCAACCTGCTAATAGTTGTGTCTCCAAGCATACGTCCGCTTGGGTGTTGTTTGCCCACTCATCCTGGCAGACGTTGAGTTTGATGGCCTCGACCAGGTCGCAATCGACTGATGCAATGATGGAGGGCGGCACGTACAGCCACACGGACGAGAGCGGCAAAGCGGAGAAGCCGTTGTCTTCATGGCAGTCGCTGAAGGTGTATGCCACGCCCTCCTCGTACGGGTTGGCCGGACCCTCAATGCGCACCTGGAAGGCCGAGAAGAGCGTCAGAATGATCACGGTCAGGTAGAAATTCCACTTTTTCATCGCACGCATGCGCGTGACAGCAAATTTGAGGCCCGAGAGCGAGAGTTCTTCCTCAACGGCGGCGAGCTCCTCGTCCACGTACACGGAGGCAAAGGCCTTGCGCACCTGCTCGTCGCCATCCGCGCCACGCTTGATCTTGCGCTCGGCCATGATCTTGGCCGCGAGCTGCGACTTGCCGTGCATCGTCTCCTTGCCAAGGAGGGTCTTACGCATCTTGGTGCGCAGCAGGTTGCGCGCGAACGTCGAGGCGGCGGGCTTGATCAAGAGGAGCACGGCGAAGCGACTCCAAAGGTTGGTCAAATCGCACGGGCGCACATAGATCGAGGTGCCCTGCAACGTATAGTACGAGTCGCGCCACACGAAGAAACTGACGATCGTGGGTGTCGCGATGAGCGCTGCCAGGTCGGCCAGGTCGAACTGCCAGCCGACACGCGCCAGATACTGCAGTCGGAGCAGCGGATCTTTCGAGTAGTCGATGCCCTTGAGACTCTCATCTGCCACTTTGCCCGACAAGCAGCGCACACATTGCGCCAAATAACTATTGTGGCCCTTTGTGAGCTTGGCGATGAGCGCATCAGTGGTGCCGGAGTTGCGCAAGACCACCGAGATCTGGAGGATGACTTGCTGAGTAATCCATCCGGGCGTGACGAAGGTCTCCACCCCGCGCAGCGAGAAGAAGGAGTAGAGGAAGACGAAGTCGAAGAATTGGAAGGGGAAGAGTAGGTGCGGGCACGCGTTCGTGGTGGCCACGACGTTGAGGGACATCTTGCCGACCGACGTGACCAAGATGAAGAGGCACAGGTGAATGACCATCGTCACCGTCGGCACCCAATCTGATGGCATGCCGCCGTCCTCGAGCCTCTTCCAAATGAAGGAGTCGAGGCGGGATGCTTTGAAGGCGGCGTGGTAGAGCACCGATACTAAGAAGATGCCGTGCGCGAGGGAGAAGCGTGGCCGTATGGACGCTGGCTTTCTCACGTCCTTCAAGCACACGCCGATCGCGACCAGGGTACTGATGAACGAGAGTAGGATGAACCAGTCGGGACCGCCGCGGTCAAGGAACTCGAGGACCACCAGGTTGGCGACGATATCGACAATCGAGGCGATCAGGATCGGTTTAGCGAGGTAGCGCATCCGCGCCTGTCGGTCTCTCAGCTTCTTGAGGAAGATCTGTCGCGCCTTTCGACCGCGCGCGCGCGCCTGCAGCTTCGTGGCCGCACGCACTTCGATCGGGGGCTTCGCTTTCGCCCCACTGGACGACTTCGGCTTCGGCGCCACGCGCGCCGAGTGTCTATTTGCTGTCTTCACCAGTTTCTTCGGCGTGGGCTCGTCTGGTGATGAACGCCCGGGGGGCAGCGGCGCGACGGGGGGCTTCGGCGGGGCGGCGGGTGGCTTCGGCGGGGCGGGGGGGGGCTTCGACGGGGCGGGGCCGGGGTTGTTAAGCTCAAGGACGCCCGTCCGGATGCATTGGATAAACTCGTCGCGGTTGATGAGCCCATCGCCATCGGCGTCGAGTTCAGCAAGGACCTGGGGCAAGCGCGAGAGATCGACCGCGAGATGGCGCACGAGGTAGTCCGACAAGTCACTGATGGTGCGCTTGTCCTTGGCCCCCGAGGCACTCGGGATCGCGTCGAAGATCGTGCTCGCGGAGGACGCGTCGACAGCCCTTGTTGGCTGGATTTCGATGACTCGCGTCATCGTCGTCGTCGTCAAAGTTCTCGAGTGAATTCCACCGGAAGCGTCCGCAAGCGGTCTGTCCATGGCGATGGTCTTCTGCGCCTGTTTCTCGAGGTCGTCAGCGACCTTCGTGCGCAAGTAGAAGAGCAGAAGCGGCATGCCGAGGTAGATCATGAACTTTCCCACCACGACCACGAGTGAATTCGAGTCTTCGCGCGACATGCTTCCTTCCGAGGCGCCCAGCGACGAGAGCGCCGCGAGGAAAACGGGCGTCGCGTACTGCAACGTGCTAAAGAGCATCGCTCGCTTCGGGGAAGAGCGCATGATCACCGCTGCGGCCGTGTCGCGGAAGGGCACCCAGCTGACAAAGAGGAAGGCGCTATTCCACACGAAGCTGGCTAGCAGCTCGAAGGCGAGCGAGTTGCCGTAGGCAATCGACCCGAGGATGAGGACCACGGGCGGCCCGCCGAGCCACACGATGGCGATGCGCGCCCAGGTATTGACGAAACGCCAGAAGGCTTTCGATCTGGAGAGCGCGATCTCGCCCGTGATCTCGCTCATCTCGCGCTCCTCCTTCTGAACGAGCGTTTTGGCCGTCGTCTTCTGCCGATTCGAACCAAACCTCCTATTCAAATCGCCCCTCCGGGCCGGCCGCCGGCCCTGGCTCTCTTCAAACTCGGCGAGTTGCTCGTCGTCGTGTGGCTCGAGCGCGAAGAATGTGGGCGGTGCGCCCTTCATGATGTACACGAACGCGCCATGCTCGTACCCCTCGGACGTCGAGAGTGCGTGCCCGTCGGGCTTCTCGTTGGCGTGCGCCCAGCCAAAGGCCTTGAAGCCAGCCTCCTGGAGCGTCTCGAGAGTGACGTTGATCATGCGCCCGGACGTCTGCAGCCCCTGCAGGCATTCCACGCCTGGCGTCTTCGGCCCATCGAAGTTCATCATGAAGTCGGTCGGCACCAGGGTGAGCGCGTTATTCTGGAGGATCTGTTTGTTTTCGTCCATGTAGATGAAACCGCCAACGAGCAGAAAGAAGCCCCACATCTCTTCGACCAGGTTGAGCTTTAAGAGCTGCTTGTCCATGGGCTGCAGGTTGTCCGTTTTCAATATCTCACCTTTCTTGTAAAACCCAATGTACGCAGGGTAGGCGAATGCAAAGTACTTGGCCTTGGCCGGGATGCCAGCCGCCTCCCACACCGACTTCGGGAGCGTGATGGGTGCGATTGGCGAGAGCGGTCCACGTACCGTGCGCACCGTATCATCGCCATCACCGGGGAAAAGCTTGGCGATCATCTCCACCTCGCGCGTCGGGCCGACCACCTCGTAGTGCTGAATTTGCGCATCGGCCTCTTCAACGTCGTTCTCGATGATCTTGGTGGTCAACGAGACGTTGGGCTGCAACGTGAGTTGCATTGAACCCTGAACTAATCGAGACTCCCGGCAGTTACGGGTTCGTAAACTTGGTCGCGTGTTTGACTTGAATTGCTGTTCATCAGAGCTACACAAGCAGCCTGGTGAGCGCGACAACCCGGTCCCTGCTAAAGCTAGACCAGGCTTACATCGCGGTGGGTGGGC
>Ga0180442_101139_pt1 | contig 17096 bp, 11 predicted proteins | sample ChrtobMetP5_16mM_FD_119746 | JGI IMG/M metagenome (GOLD analysis project Ga0180442, IMG submission 119746) | Chrysochromulina tobin associated microbial communities from unialgal haptophyte culture, Seattle, Washington, USA - P5_16mM MetaG | ecosystem: Host-associated > Algae > Haptophytes >... | reverse complement strand
GCCCCCCTCCACCTTCACCTCCACCATACCCGCCGGAAATGGCGCCACTGCCGCCGCCGCCATCACCACCGCCGTCACCACCGCCGCCATCACCGCCGCCATTGCCGCCCAGCGTGCCTCCATCTCCGTTTCCACCGTCCCCGCCTTCGACACCGCCTTCACCTCCTCCGCCATCACCGCCACCACCTCCGAGTCCCCCATCGCCGCCGCCGTCGCCACCCCCATCGCCGCCACCCTCACCGCCGCCACCTTCGCCGCCGCCGTCGCCGCCGCCGCCGTCGCCGCCGCCGTACCCACCACCCACGGAACCACCCTCATCGCCGCCTCCGCCATCGCCCGAACCCTATCCACCGGGCCTGCAACCTCAGCCTCCCCCTCCTTCGCCGCCGCCACCATCTCCGCCGATTCCACCATCGCCTCCGCCATCGCCGCCACCACCATCACCACCACCAAGCCCTCCGCCCGGGCACCCGCCATCACCCCCTCCTCCGTGCCCGCCACCATCGCCCCCCCCGCCCTCTCCACCACCGCCATCTCCACCACCCTCCCCGCCTCCACCCTCACCCCCTCCATCACCACCGCCACCGTCGCCCCCGCCTCCGAGTCCACCACCAAGGCCACCACCACCATCACCGCCCCCCAACCCTCCGCCGTCGCCACCTCCTTCGCCGCCACCGCCATCTCCACCACCTTCGCCGCCACCTGTCCCTCCGCCGCCGTCTCCTCCTCCCAAGCCGCCACCTTCTCCACCACCGCCGTCTCCTCCCCCAAAGCCGCCACCTTCTCCACCACCGCCGTCTCCTCCTCCCTCTCCACCACCCTCTCCACCACCTCCCTCGCCACCACCATCTCCACCGCCGCCTTCGCCCCCGCCAACCCCACCACCATCGCCACCACCACCATCACCGCCCCCCACGCCTCCGCCGTCGCCACCTCCTTCTCCGCCGCCGCCATCTCCTCCGCCATCTCCTCCACCCTCGCCGCCATCACCACCCCCCAGCCCACCTCCACAACCCCCATGGCCATCACCTCCTCCTTCCCCACCACCACCATCCCCACCACCATCGCCGCCTCCACAACCCCCGCCATCACCGCCGCCACCTTCGCCACCGCCATCACCTCCTCCTCCAAAGCCACCGCCTTCTCCGCCGCCCTCGCCGCCTCCGCCGTCACCGCCCGACCCATCACCACCCCCGAAACCGCCGCCTCGCCCTCCGCCTTGCCCGCCTCCATCTCCACCACCTCCATCACCTCCGCCTCATCCACCAAACCGAGCGCCCAAACCTCCGCCGCCGCCATCTCCACCACCTCCTTCTCCGCCGCCCAAGCCGCCACCCTCGCCGCCGCCGCCCTCGCCGCCACCGCCATTGCCACCGCCACCCTCGCCGCCACCCCCATCGCCGCCGCCTCCGAGCCCACCGCCACCGCCAAGCCCACCGCCATCGCCTCCACCTCCAAGCCCGCCTCCCTCACCGCCGCCACCCTCACCCCCGCCCTCTCCTCCACCGCCTTCACCACCTCCGCCAGACCCTCCGCAACCTCCGCGGCCTCCGCCTTCGTTACCCGATCCTTCACCACCGCCTTCGCCACCGCCTTCGCCGCCGCCCAGGCCACCGCCGCCCTCGCCGCCCCCCAGACCGCCACCGTCGCCGCCACCGCCGTCTCCGCCTCCAAGACCTCCACCTAGGCCACCGCCACCTTCGCCCCCCCCCAGACCTCCACCTAGGCCACCGCCTCCTTCACCGCCTCCAGCTCCGCCACCGTCGCCACCTCCCCCCTGTCCACCTCCGAAACCACCCTCTTCGCCGCCACCAAAACCAATGAGTCCCGCTCCGGGACGTCCACCCCCCCCTTCCAGCTCACCAGCCCCGCCACCCAAGCCGCCGTTTCCTCCACCTTCTCCACAAATTCCGCCACCGCCGCCGTCTCCGCCACTCGCTCCTCCTCCGCCTTCGCCTCGGCCATCCCCGCCGCCACCTCCCTCGCCACCGCCAAGGCCACCGCCAAGTCCACCACCGCCGTCGCCGCCACCCGCGAATCCCGGTGGATTATCGCATGCCATCGCGACCGTGGATATCAGGCTGGCTGGCAACCTAAGCGATTACAATGCAACGTACCGGCAGTTGATACAGGCTCGAGTTGCTGCCGCAGCAGGCGCGAACTTCACGTATGTCACTGCAACGTGGAGTGAGGCCAATACCAATTGGACAACCGAGCGCTTGATGCGAGACATTGGCCAGTCAAGCAGGCCTTCCCTGAGGATGCTTTGCACGAACGGATGCGCGCGGACTCCGTCAGCGGGTTCCGACGGCTCTTGCTCCGACGGTGGCCCGGGCGCCGAGTTTTCAGAGTGCGCGTTTGGTGACGATTGCCGCGACTGTGGCCAACGTTTCGTGCCTGTGGAGCCGGGCACGCTGCTGAGGTGCACGAACATTTGCGCGCTCGATCCGTACAGGGCCTCTGATGGCGCGTGCTCCGACGGTGGGCCGGGCGCCGAGTTCTCATTCTGCGAGCTCGGCGACGACTGCGCAGATTGCGGCCCTCGTGTAGTGCAGGTGCCGCCAGCAACCGATGTAAGAATTTCAATCACCTTCCTCGCCATCACGCAGCTGGCACTCGATGCCAACGGAAATTCTGTGGTCGCTCGCGATCCCAATACCGGGGACGTAATTTTGGTAGATAACCCAGAGGGGTACTTTGGATATCCACGGTGCCAACCGTACGCCGCTTGCATTTACGAGTGCTCCATCTGCATGACCTTTGAGGTGAGCCCGATCGACGTTGCTCAATCAAATTCATTCACGAGGGCGTTTGAACAGCTGACGTTCATGACTGGGCGTGAGCAATTTAGTGATATGAGCAACACCTCGCACTCGGCAGCACTGAATCGTGCACTCAGCCTCCAACTTCCACTTCGGTGGGTGGGCCCGGTGACATACAGGACATCTGTCACGCCCGGACCGTCTCCGCCTCCTCCGTCCCCACCCCCGACTCCTCCGCCGTCGCCTCCCCCGCCGTCGCCCCCTCCGTCTCCACCTCCGCCATCACCACCCCCAAATCCTCCGCCAAGGCCACCGCCGTCACCACCTCCATCACCGCCTCCGCCCTCTCCGCCACCCAGTCCGCCACCGCCATCACCACCGCCATCACCACCGCCCTCCCCACCGCCAATCCCCCCACCACCGAGTCCGCCGCCATCGCCCCCGCCGAGGCCCCCTCCCAGCCCACCGCCAAGCCCACCTCCTTCTCCGCCACCGCCTTCTCCTCCACCCCGTCCACCGCCACCGCCCTCACCACCACCGCCCTCGCCACCACCGAACCCGCCTGGTGCGTGCGAAAATACTTGCATGACCGCGGACAATGATGTGTGCGAAGACGGCGATGTGGGAGCCGAATCCAGAAGCTGCGCGTACGGCACGGACTGCAACGACTGCGGTTGGAGAATGAGCAAGCCACCCGGCCTGCCTCCAAGATCCCCGCCACCGCCATCGGCACCACCGCCGCTGTCCCCTCCAAGGTCGCCTCCGCCATCGTCGCCCCCTGTTTACTGCCAAAAGATGTACGGCACGGGCACTTGCAGCGAGTACAAGGGGACGGCAACAGGTCCGGATGATGTGTGCAGCAACCACGGCAACTGCGTCGAAGGCTTGTGCAATTGCTCCGTCGGGTACAAGGGGCTGAGCTGTGAGCTCACGGTCTTGTGTTCCTATTTCGACACGAATGCAAGCGAGTGGTCGACCCGAGGGTGCAGTGTTGTCGCTTCGCCTCCCGGCTACACGTATTGCGAATGCTATCACTTGACCGACTTTGGCGGCATCGGGATTCCCACGTCGGCTGAAGACCTGCTTGCCGAGATTGAAGGCATCAGATTCAGGACCTTCACTGCGGATGACATTGTAAATGTCTTGAGCAACTTCGTCCCAGGAGACAACGTGGAGATCTTTACGCTTCTGATGGCGTGCACCATCATCGATGTGTTCATGATTCTGTACTCTCTCTTCCGACGCCATCGTCGAACGATCAGGAAATCGCGCGAGGCCGCCATGATTCGAAAGCAAGCAAAGCAAGCTGCACGACAGGAAAGGAAGCTGCAGGCGATGCAGCGTATGCAAAGTGCGCGCGGGCTGCGTCGCGCTAAACGAGTCAGCGAAGAAGCATGGAAGGCAGGGCTCGCGAACTCTCGATTTGGACGTTCAGGCGCCGCAACGCCTGACGCCGACGTCAAGGATGTCGATTTCGACGATCTCGACGACTACGACGGACCGAAGAAGAAGAAGTCGAATCCCGCTATTCAGGATCGTGTGTTCCTAGACCTCATCGAGGCGGATCTGAACGGTGTGATCGCACCACCTTCGCCACAAATGTTTCTGCGACAAAAGCAGTACAAAGTCGCCAATGACGATGAGTTCGATGAGTCTGTGAGTGCTCCTGCCGCCGCACCTGCCGCCGCACCGGAGACGCCTGATCGGTTGGATACGCTGCTCGAACTGCTGGGGGGGGCTGGCGACGCCCTACCTTCCTTTGAGAGCCCCGACGTGCCCTGGGCGGAGCTGCTTCAGCAACGCATGGCCGGCGCCAAGCAACGTATTGCGGGGCCCGTGCAAAGCGTGCGCATCGCCCAGCAACGCGGCCAGCCTATCGGCGCTCAGGGCCCCGGCGTGCTTCAGCAACGCCTCCAACGCATCCAGCCTATCGGCGCTCAGAGCATTCCTGCTGGCTCTCCAGGAACGCTCCTGGCAGGAACGCTGGCAGCCTCGGCAAGCCTCGGCAACTTCCGGCAGCAGCGGTTGCGGCGGTATGGCACCTCGGTTGAGGCGGGCGGCCGCCTCGCCGCCCTCTCTCCTCGTGGCAGCCGCCTGGGCACCCCTGCTGCTGCGCCATCGACTGAAGCCCCCCTCGCGTGCGATGGCGATGGCTCATTGCTGCGTCGCACATCTTCCAGCGCGGGCCTCGTCATGGCACGCAGGGGCGCGCCACGCGAGCAGATGCCGGGCGCGTTTGGCGTGGAGACCAACCTGACACCGTCTGCCATCGCGCCGCGGACGCCGTCGCGGCCCGACTCGGCTGCGCTGCCTGGAATGGCGGCGCGCGGGGGGTCTGGTCTGGCCTCGCTCAACATTCTGACGGAGTCGCCGCCACCTTCGCCTCCTGCAGCCTACGCCGTGAAGACAGGGAAGACTCGTACGCAACTTGACGACATACCCAGCGAAGAGGCGCTCTTGCAGATGCTCCAACAAGTCGACCAAGCACTCGGAAGTGAGCCATCGAGCCCAGTTGAGACGGAAGAGATGCGCTCATCGCGTTTGCGCATGATACACGCCCCGAAGAGTCGCCAAGAGTCTCCAAGGGACTCGAGTGTTCCGGAAACCACCGATGTGGATATGGTACGCATGGATGAGGCCAGTCCGGAGAAGCTGCAGCAGACGCGGATGACCATGGTTCGGCCACCGAAGCGCCTGGGCGCTGCTCCCGACGACGCTGCGCGTAGCGTGGAACCCGCGTTGCGTGCGGCTGACGCTCCAGGCGCCGCCGAGGACGCCGGAGAAGTTCGAGGGAGCGAGAGCACCGCTCCAGATGCCTCCAGCAGCTTCACCGATCTGACGCAGCTTGGCCTCGATCACCTCGTCGACGAGCATGCGAGTGCGCAGGAAGTCGGCGGCCCAGCCACTGGCGAAGACGGCGTGCGCACCCGCTCGAGTGTGGAAGGAGAGCGTACGCGCACGAGCGTCGAGCTAAGCCCTACGAAGTCAGCGCCTGCTGCTCCTTCCAGCGGCGCCGTGTCCCTCAAGGAGCGTGCCGCCAAGGCCAAGCTGACGGCCGCCGATGCCTTGAGTGCCTTCCAAGCGCCCAGGCTTGGCGACATGCACGATCTCACCGCAGAGGAGAGGCAAAAGAAGATTGATGAGAAGATGAGAACTTTGCTGAAGAAGAGCAGGGAGGAAGGCAAGATTTATGTCGTGAAGCTGAAAAAGAAAGTCGGCGAGCGTCTCGGAATCGCTCTCAGCCTCGGTACTCAGGGCGTTCTCGTTCGCGCCATCGCACCAGAATCTCTGCTCGTCCCCCACAATGTCGAGGTCGGTGACGAAATCTTATCGATCAACGGTGACGAGATCAAGCCGACGGGTCAGTACAGAGTCGACGGCGTGAGGGTGGACCCTGAGAAGATGTTCGCCACACTCGCGCAGATTTCCGGCTCGTTAGAGCTGCGTATCCGTAGCAAGCGACCCAAGGCAGCTGAAAGGGCGGCGCGGAGCCTCCGCTCAGCCGCAGCCACATCCAGCAACGCCATATCGAACGCCAAATCAAAAGTGGACAAGAAGTGGACAAAGGCCAAAGATCAGCGCAAGGCGATGACCGATAGCGTCTATTCGATCTCAAATCGAATGGTTGACAAGGAAAAACTGGCAGAAGCAAAGAAAAAGGCGGCAGAGCTCAAAAGGACGTTGACCACGAAGCAAGGATTGCTAGATCTCTTCCTGGGCGGCGGCGCGAGAACCAGACGGTTCGTCGTTGCCTTCTGGAGAAACGCGCAGTCCGAGCACACAATTGTAAATGCAATCGCCCCGCCCGAAGAGGATTTTCTTGGTAGCAATCTGCATGACGAGCAGGTGATTCACATCTTCTGGTCCACCATGCTCGGACAGCTCGCGATGATTTTCTTGCTGTCCGACTCCGAAGCCGAATCGGCATTCCCAGTAATCCAGATCTTGATTCTTGGGTTTATGACGGCCGTCATCGTGGGAGCCCTCGTTAAGATCATGAAGGAAATTTTCAAATTTGGCAACAAAAAGCGCCGCTATCCGTCAACGTACGACCGCCTGCGCAAACGGTGGGCCAGTGGGCAGGATCAGAGAGAGGCCAAGCCGAGAGTCTCCCTCAAGGTGCGCATGCACGAATGCATCGCTGGCACGCCAGGCTTCCTCTACTACTGCATCGTCAACCTGCCTGGCTTCCTCACTTGGTGCGTGAATCCGTATAACTGGGTCAAGTATCGCAAGCAGATGGCAAGGCGTGCATCCTACCAGCGGAAGCAGAATTGGCTCACCAGGAACCTCGATCGCACCTTCCGGCCAGGGGCGCTCAAGCAAATGGAGCAGGAGGCACGCGATCGGGAGAAGGCTGCTGTGCGTATGCAAGGCCTTGCCCGACGTCGGGAGGCACGTAAGGAGCTCTACAGACGGCGTAAGGAAGCGGGCACCGAGGACGCCGCGATTGCGGTGCAGAATGCTGCGCGTAGGCGTGCAAGCAAAAAGGTGGTTCTGCAGAAGCGCCAGGAAAGGGTGGAGAATGATGAGGCTGCGACCAAGCTGCAAGCCGCCGCACGGCGGCGGTCGAGTCGCAAAACGGTCGACGCGGCCAAAGCCGAGCAGGAAGCGCAGCGCGAGGAAAAGAAACAGCAGGAAGCGAGCATGAAAATGCAGGCGGCGCAGCGCCGACGCAAGGCACAAAACGAGGTCAAGGCGAAGCGGATGCTGGCAAGGGACGAGGCCGAAGCGGCAGTCAAGCTGCAGGCAATGCAACGTCGTAAGAGCGCTCACAGCGCGGTCGAAAAACGACGAATTCAATCGCGACCCGGTACGCGGACGGGTGACTCGCCTCCACCATCCCCACCCGAGCCAATTGGCTCGGGTGGGCCAAAGGGTGCTCAGGCCCGGTGGCTCGCTAAGTCGGCTACTGCCGCAGAAGAGTCGACACCCACAGCCGTCTCGCAGATGCCAAGGCTGGATGTCTCCTTTGAGTTTGAGGCCGACTTGGACACCTTTGACGACGCGGAGGTTCTGAGCAAGCTCGCGGGCCTTGTCAAAGTCCCTAAGGCCAACATCACTACAAAAGTCCGCCGGGGCGACGGCGAGCCGCAGAGTGTCTGCTTCGACGCAGAGATCCGCTGCCCGGACCCAACCACGCTCGAAGACGCGACCCAGACGCTCCAGAGCGGCATGGACCGTGTGGGCTCTGCCCTCGGCATGACAATCCTACAGAAGCCGCGGATCACTGCCACGAATCCCAGCGTGGCAGTGGCGATGGGACGGCCAGTTTCGGCTACACGAAAAATGGCTTTCGTAGACCCGCCCTCCTCGTTGTCCACCGCTGCAGAGGACAACAAAGCAGACCAGAACAAACGAGCCGAGATGAACCAGGGACTCAAGGGAAAGAAGTTATTGCAGAAGGTCAAGGGCATCAAAATGGCGGAGCGTCTTAAGGTTGCGTCTGAACAAGAGAAGCGACGGAAGAAGTCAGATCTGATTCCCTTTACGCGCCGATACATCATGTTCCGCTGGACGATGGCCTGGTTCATCAACTTGTCGATTTTCGTCACGCTCTGGATCATCTGTCTCATTTACGGTGTCACGTTTGGACCGCTGTCCTTCCAGCAGGTGATGCTCGCTTGGTTCTTTGCTCTCGGCCAGACTTGGCTCATCGTCGAGCCGACACAGGTCGGTGTGCTCACCCTCCTGCCGGGCATCATGACCAACACGTACGTTGTGAGGTTTAGACAGTTCCTCAACGACTCTGGCCTCGTCTGAGATGCTGCTGTGATGATTGGAGATTGCATGTTCAATCATGAATGATCGAGGGTTAGACTTTCGTAGGGGAGACGAGGTCCATGACTTTTACGTGCCGTGCCGTGACCCGTGTCGACGCCCTGCAAGTCCTGTTGCGTACCACGTTTGTTGTAATCGCACACGAGGACATACGATACGGAGCGTTGGGGGATGCCCCTGACATAGAGGTGCTCCCGGAGTGCAGATAGTCCTCCATGTGTAAATAAATACGAACCATGAAAAACAACACCTCATACGGCATGACTGATGAGATTTCAGTATATTTCATTACGGGTAGTGCCGCATCCACTGGGTCACTTACGGGAGTAACTGACGGCGAGACAGCGGTCCCGCGCGGCCGCTCCCGTGGGCCTTTTCGAAGCCATCTTCAAAGCGCTCAGCCGACGAATACACGACGCCGATCCAGGGCGGGCGCGCGGGCGCGGCGGCGGAGACGCCTTCAGGTCACCAACTGTCGTCCTCGGGCTCCGCATCGTTGTCGCGCTTCTCTCCCTCCTCGTCGTCCTCGGCGGCATCTCGCCTCGCGGCTGCCATGGCGGCGGTATCTCGCCTCGCCGCCTCAAGGAGAGCATCGCCGTGGATCCTTAATTCGGCTGCGGCGCGCGAGTCCGCAGCCTTGGCATCGATGGCCAGCACTAGGCTCGAGCGACGCGTCGATGAGCGCGTGGACGTCTCGAAGCGCTCGGGACGGCGCTCGAAGCGCCCCTGGTCCAGCTCGGCGCCGATGATGGCGCTATCGGTGAAACTGGTATCGCGCTCGTGTAGCTCACGATTGATGCGGCCGGAGCGCTTTTCAGGAGTGCGCAGGAGTCGATTGAAGGTCCCCGCGCCGCCCACATTTCCGCCGCCGCTCATGTTTGCTCTGAGCAAGTCAAACTTGTGATGCAGCCGCGTCGTGTCCTGCACGTGCCGGGCGTTGGCATCCTCGAACCGTGCCGTCAGCGCCGCGTGCGCCACCTCGTGCTTTGCACATTGCTCGGCGAGCTGATCTCGGGCCATCTCCGAAATCGTGAGGGCGTGGCGAAGGTTTCTCATTTCATCAGAAGAGCCGTGCACTGCTCGAGACAGCTGTGCCGCCCTCTGTGCGTCGAGCACGCGGCTCGTGCCGCGCCGCGCGCTCGCCTCCGCCAGTTTCGCCTCTCGTTCCAGCCGTGCCAGGTTCGTGTACCCCACAGCTGTGGAGCACTCGATCTCGTTCTGGAGGTCGCGCAGCTTCTGCTCGAGGGAAACGACGGCCACAATTCCTTTCTCCACCTCGTTGCGCAGCTCTGCCTCGGTGACGGCCGCCTTTGAGCGCTGCTGGTGCAGCTCGGCCGTCAACGCCCGACGCATGGAGTGCATCTCAAAGTGGTGCTGCTGCTCCATGCTGCGAACCTCGCGCAGCCAGATTTGGTCGTTCACGGCATGCAGCTCCTCGAGAGCTCGCTCCTTGAGCTTCGTCACTGCCGCACTCGTCTGCTCGGCCGCCCGATGCACGTGCACGGCCTGTGACGCCGCTTGCTCGGCCTCCGCGCATGCCTCTTGCAGCCAAGTGGACGTTCTGACGAGCCTTTGAACGAGGTCGTGAGCCTTGCCTGCGCTCTCGTTCGTCGGCCAAGCCATCCGTGTGACGAGCGCGAGTGCGTCGGAGTCGGCAAAGCGAGATGCTGCGCGCGCCTTGGTTGCTCTTGCGAGCACACCATCGAGATCTGAGAGAGGCTCTGCAACGTAAGGATCTCGCTTGGTCGCAGCCTGCGCTACGTGAGCGGTGCTATCCAGCAGATTGGCTGTGCGATAGCTTGGGCTAGAAGAGACAGGTGGGGACGAGGGGCGCCGAGGAGAATGGGACTCGGGTGGAGAGGGCGGAGCCTTTGCTGCGCCACGCGATCCAGGTGGCCAGCGGTAGCCCCGTGCCGACGGGGTATCTGGGCCTGCCAGGTACCGTTGCCTCACCATGTACCTCGCCAGCTCAAAGTTGGCGGCCTCGGGTCGTGGCCAAACGATGACATCACTGGTTTTGCCGTCGCCGTGCTGTAGGGAGATGTATTGCGTCGGCGTCAGCGGAATGCCGGCAGGCACTTGGACACAGCTCACCCTCATGAAAGGCACGAAACGTTTTCCGTTGATAAAAAACTTGGCAACCAAAAATGGCAAGCAAGCATGCAAAGCCCATTCTGAAAGGAAGCAAGCTTCCAACAAATCTCCTTCCATCACTGTGACTGTCCGGTTCCGCGACGCCACGCCTAAGCCCTAACTCGAGCCCTGTTCCAAGCGTCTCGCCTGAAATTCATAACACCCGCGCCTTGTCTCCCGGCCACTCGACCGTCTGGAAGTCCTTGCCTCGGCCCGACAAGCCGATGGGCTCGCCGGTGTCAGGATCGAGCTTGCGCGCGTGCGTGCTCACGCTCCGGAGCGTGAGCGAGAGCCGCTCGCCTACATGCGTCATCGGCCCAGTTGGGACTGCGTGTGTCCACCTCTTGTTCGTCTTCGGGCCGAGGATGAAGCAGCTGCCGTGCCGAAGGGTGATGTGCTGCTCCTCGAGCACCTCCGTCCCGGAAGTCGAGGTGCCGGCCGTAGACTCGCCGCTGCGCCGCTGGAGCACGAGAACCCGAGACGCGCCAACAGACACGAGAAGAATGGGATGCGACGGTTCCAGATCCAACGTCTTATCCTTATGGGCCCCGAGCGCGGTCTCGCCGTCGGCGTAGTAATTGGCCACGCAATGGTTCGGCACGTTCGCGACGCCCGACTCAACCTCCCCGAGCGCGGCGCGCGTGGCCGAGTCGCGAATGGCTGCCACGGTCGGCGCCCGAGCAAACCGCTTGCGCCTTTCATACAGGGCACGGAGCGGTTGCGCCGGATAGCGATACAAGGGGAAGCCCTGCTCGTCGTCCTCGCTGACGACGACGGTGCACGGCGGATTTTCACCACCGCCCGGCGGGCCGGTCTTGCAGAGCGGCTCGAGCTCCCTCAAGAGGCGCGCTATTACCAACTCCGGCGTCATGCGACCAAGGTTGGGTGGCAGCACGTTGACGAGCAGCAGCGAATCACCCGCGCCGAGCCAGCCCGTGGGCTTGTCGCCCTGGACGTATAAAGTCTTGCGGTTGGTGTTTACGTAGAAGTGAATAGCGATGGCGATCGCTAGCGTGGCGACCGCCGTCTTGAGCAGTGGCGAGCCATACAACTGTAGGGGGACGCAGATAGAGGTGATGCACGCGATGAGCCACGGATCGTTCACCCACCTGATGAATTTAAACAGCGCCACGAGCTTGGGGTTGGCTTTGCCCATGGATCCGTCGACCACGCGCTGCAGAGTCCTGCGAAGCGCGTGCACTGAAGCGCGTATGCGACAGTTGACACCAACCCGTACAGTACAGGACCTACAATTACGTTCATTCACAGCTGGATCCGCTCGAGCCACATGCCGGCTGTGGTAAGGCGTCCACCTTCGTGACGCTCGTTACGGGCGCGCGCTACGCGACCGCAGCTTCGTGCCTGCCACAGATGCTCCGCAACGTCGGCTCGCTATGCCCGCTTCTGCTCATCTACAAACAATGAGGCCTTGTATAAAAACGGGCGGAGAGTGGAGAAACAACCATTAACAAGAGGTTATTCTGTCTGGTTGCACACACTATCCCCACCACCTGATTTTGAACTGAGTGATTGACCCATTGGATTCACACACTTATCCCCACCACCTGATTTTGAACTGAGATAGTCTGAGTGTGTAACACTGTGGTGTTTAGCGGAGAAACGACCGATAAAGGCGGGAGGCCAAACTGTCTTTGAGTTGTTGTGAGTGAAACGCCCGCCTACAAAGGCGAGCACGCTTCGTCGCGGAAACGCGAAATCGCTGATTCAGTTGTATGTGTACAGTACGTCGGCCGGTCGTGCAACTCTCGCCACGGCGCACGCCTCCGCAAGCCCACACGCGCCCGCACCCTCAGGCGCTCAGAGCTATGTGTGCTCCCAGCGCCGTCGATCGACTCACTGGGCAGGGGGTTGCTCCGCTGTGAGCGCGACGGTGACGCAGCCCAGGGCTGTGAGCGCCATGCCGATGGACGCACTGATCGATGGAATCTGGCCGGAGATCAGTGCCGCTAGCCCGAGTACCACCAGCGAGTTCGACCCAAAGATCGCAATCGAGATGCTCGTGTATGGGCCGGAGGCGAGCGCCTGGCTGACCGCGAACACGCTGCCCGCCTGCAGCAAGCCGCACAGGAGCGGCAGCCAGAGGCCAGGCATGCTTACCGGCATGCTGCGCCCTTCCCAGTGCGCGGCGAGCAGCAGCGGCGTCGAGGCTGCACCCAGGACGAGGCAGCGCGCCTGAGAGGCGCTCACGCCGGCCATGCCAGACGAATCCACGACTCGCGCCGAGAAGATCGAGCCGCCGAAGCACAGCATGGCGAGAATGGCGTACGCGATGCCCATGAGGCTGACGCCCGACTGGACGCCCGGCTCGACGCTCGTTGGGTCAAAGAGACCCGCCATGATGACGAGGCCACCGAAGACGAGGAGGACCGAGAGCCACTGCCCAAGGGTGAGGCGCTCGTCGTAGACAAAGTGGCACAAGACGGAGACGAGGATGACGTCGGCGCACACGACCGAGCAGAGAGGGCCTTGCGCCGCGGGGTCCTCGGAAAAACTGGCCTTCATGAACAACTGTGCACAGCCAGCGGCCACACCACCGCCGAGCGTCACGAGCTTTGGAAACCATGAAAGTTTGGTCGGCGTCGAAGCGTCGTCGAACAGCAAGGATCTGCTGAGTGAAGTTGTTGCCGATCGAGCGGCAGCATCAGTGTAGAAGACTCCTAGCTGCATGTTGCTCGCGTAGGTCGCCAGGCCGCACAGGCCGGTACCGAACCACAAGAAGCCGATGGTTCGTTTGAAGTCTTCACCCGGGAGCTCGTTGGTGTAGCCGATGATGAAGTTCTGAACACCGAAGCCTAAGAAAGCAAGCGTCGACCAGCCGACCGCAGACCAGAGCTCCGATTTTTTCGCGACCGGGCCCTTCTCTGAGACCTCTGCTTTGGCGGGAGAGGTCCCAGATTTTACTCCCGAGTCGATGATCGCTTTGCGTCCAAGGGATCGAAGCGGGGAGAGCATGCCTCGGCCCCTGGCGCAAAAGAAATCGTGCGGCCACTTCGCGCGAATTTACATAACGAAATCGTCTTGTGAACACACAACACAGGTTTCACCGTGAAAGCAATATAGGACGCACACGCTTTACACCCGATGGAGGCTGAGAACGCGTAACCAAACCAGGTTGTCAAACGTTTCCACGCAAATGGCATCTGGCGCGACTCGGGACTCGCACGTCGAAAAACGAGCGGTCGAAAACGGGTTTGTGGTGACAAAAATCATACGCCAGCGTAAAGCGAGGTGCAGGCACCCACCCAAAAATACACTTCGCACTGTGTTGAACGAAAAAGGCCACCACAGTTATTGCACGCCCAACCGTGTCGAAAAAGCGAGGTGTGTCGTCAACATATAACTCGCATATTGCGAGTTGTGTTGCGAGTTGGGGATTGCACTTTTGAACCCTCATTCGAAGGGTCATATCTCCTTCTTGATGGCAAGGCCCATATCGACCCACGGGGTTTGACCGTGCACCACCGCCGACGGGCCGATCAACCCAAATCCGCACGACTCGTAGAACCCAACCAGGTTCTCCTTGCAGATCAGTAGCACGCGTTCCGTCTTGGTCTCCGAAGCCATGCGCTGTAGGTACTCTTGGAGCATCCACGTCGCCAACCCGCGCCGTCTGAGCGACTCCTCAACCACGATTGAGTGGATGCACAAGGTGGTGCCGTCCGGGTCGTGTTTTGCCATGGCTTCTTCGGTGAGCGTCTCGGATGAGACCAGCGTGCCGCACACAAATCCGACGAGTGAATCTGCCTCGCTGCTTCCGACACGAAATGCTCCGTAGAAAAATTCTGGAGCCTTGCGTATCCGCAGATCCAACTTCTCTCTCGTCGCTGCCTCGTCTTCGGGATAAGATGAGATCTCGATTGCATATGCACGGTCAAGGAACTGCAACGTCACCTTCTCCAGACGATACCCGCTCGGCGCGACGGCCGTCGCACCTTGCGTCGGGGAAGGCATGGTGTGAAAACACCACAATAAACTTGGACGGTACGGTCCAGAGAACTGGAAGGCCTTGCTTCAACCACGCATCAGGCCGAGCTGCACCTCTTGCCTTCTATAAGCCCTCACACACGCACTCACTCACCGATCCACTCACCCCGTACTTGTGATGTCTCAGGGGTTTTGTGTTAAGTGCCTCTGTCTGCGCCTTCCACGGTGTGTCTCCATGGGACCGGTGGTCATATTGAAATTATTGGTCCTTGACTTGACTTGTCCTGGGGCAAAAAAACAGTTTCAATTCTCACGGCGGAAGGCAAAAATGCAGAGGACCTCTGAAGAGGAGAGGCGCTTCATCGAGGCGGCGCTGATACAAAAGGCGTCTCAGGGGCAGGACTGGGGGAAAGGCGTCTCAGTGCCGCGCATTCGAAAAAAGTGGGTGCCGCCCGGCTCCAACATCGCCATGGGCGACGGGCAGGCCGCTCGCACGTTCATCGGTGCATGGCATATGATGACGCCGTTGCCTTCGTGGACGTCGCCGCTGCAAAACCAGCCCAACTGTAAGACGGTGCCAAATCTCGCATCGATCGACGCCATCATCACCCGTCTCAGGACGCCGTATCGCGAGGCGCCCAGGAAGCCGCCCATCCGGGTGCATGCGACGCACCCGCCAGTAGCGCTGTTGGCCAGCATGGGCTCGACGGCGCACCTCAAAAATCAGCAACGGGCGCAGAACAAGAGGCCGCCGTCGCCGCTTGCGGCGGCGTGGCGCTCGGCGCCCAATCTGAGCAAGATGGACAAGGGCTCGGCACACCACCGGTCGGCGCCGCAGCTGACGAGTCGCAAGCTGCCCGATGGCGCGACGTCGAAGCTGCTGCCCGACCACATGCGGCGCGAGCTGATCGAGTACGCGCGCTCGCAGGAGAAAGAGCTGGTGCTGCTCGTCGAGATGCGCCCCGTGAAAACGCAGACCCTGCACCAGGTCGAGGACAAGTATCGCCAATTCGCCTCCGCCCTCGCTGCTGAGCTGGGAGAGCATCTCTTCTCGAAGCGCCGTCCCGAGCTTGCCGCGTTCACAGCGATCACGGTGGAGCTCCCGTCGGACGCGTTCAAGGCGCCTCCCTCGAATGCGGGCAGCTCGGGCTCCAGTGGAGGTGCCAGCGGCGGCGACGCGGCGGCGGCGGCGGCGATGGCAGCGTACCTCAATCCCGCATTCGACGATTTCCGGGCGGCCGAAGGGTTCGTGGCGTCCAACTGCAGCACCTTGAGCGCGCCGCCCCTCCGCTTTGGGGCGTTTGAGGTCTACCTCGTCGCCAAGCTGCCGCGCATGGCCTTCGGCGCGGAGCGCGGCGGCAGCGGGCGTGGCGGCGGCGGCGGCAGCGGCAGCGCGGCGGCGCAGGAGGACTCGTTCCATGTTGAGCTGCTGTTCTCGAAGCTCTTCTCGCGATGCTGGCCGAACGTGGCCAACGTGATCAAGAAGATCCGGCAGCATCCGGCCGTGATGATGGAGATGGTGCGCCGTGAGGATGCCTTTGTCTTCGAGCAGGCGCGTCGCGAGGGCGAGGCGGACGGGCCCGCCGGCGTGCGCTCAGCACTCGATCAGATGCAAGAACCTCTGACGTCGGTGGTACACGAGACAGGCTCGCTGCACTCGAACTCAACGATCGACGCCGCAACCAAGCTGCTCGCGGACCTCGATGCGGGCGACGCCGCGCTGTGCCAGGCGATGAAGATCGGCTCGCTCGAGGCGCTCGACATGGCGCTCGACCGATTTGGGAAGGTGCCTGGTACGACGGCGAGCAGGAGTGTGGTGCGAGAGGCGAGGAATCGGCGCGAGGCTTGGATCCTTGAGAGGCCGCCGCCTCAGCCCACGGCCGCCGCGCCGGCGCTTCAGGTCAAGGCGGAGGCGGAGGGCGTGCCGCAGCCGGCTGCATCGAGTCTGCCCTCAAGTCTAGAGGCGGCCGAGGAGGACGAGCGGGCAGCCCTGGCGCTCGAGGCCGAGCAGGAGGCGGAGGGGCAGCCGGCCGAACGCAGTCAGTTTCTTCGATCGGACGCGGAGTGGGCCGACGACCTCGACGGCCACGATGATGAGCTTGATGACTACGTAGCCGCGGCGGCGCGACGATGATGAGCTTGATGACTACGTAGCCGCGGCGGCGCGACGATGATGAGCTTGATCATCACGTAGCCGCGGCGGCGCGACGATGATGAGCTTGATGACTACGTAGCCGCGCGCGGCGGCGCGCCCGAGCTGATTCGTCCTCCTCGTGATGAAAGACCGCCCGGTTGGGAGGCCTCTAAAGGAAGGCCAGACGCCCAGAGGGCAGAGCGCAATGGGTCCATTTGGGTGAGGCGACAGTGCAGGGGCGGACTTGGAATTTAAATCCCGGAATTTCGGAATTGTAATCCTAGCCCCCTCGAAATTCCATGACGTTGAAATTCCCAGATTCCAACAAAAGTCGTGGAATC